>Ga0214921_10004960_pt1 | contig 19133 bp, 18 predicted proteins | sample LL1505_MetaG_FD_177992 | JGI IMG/M metagenome (GOLD analysis project Ga0214921, IMG submission 177992) | Freshwater microbial communities from Lake Lanier, Atlanta, Georgia, United States - LL-1505 | ecosystem: Environmental > Aquatic > Freshwater > Lake | place: USA: Georgia | collected... | reverse complement strand
GGGGGGGGGGATGTCGATTATGCGGCAGCCCCGGGAAGGTAGAGCGGGTACGTATCAAGGTAAACCTGTATGGTGGAAGAGTATAACTGTATGGGACCCAGACCGTCAAAAACCATACGGAGTGAGTGATAATTATGGTGTGTTAGATGATGATCACTCAAGCTATAATTGGGAGGTTAATGAAGGTGTATGGGAGAAAGGAAGTATTGAAATTGTCGGCTCAATGAATGTTGATATGATATTTAGAAAAACGGATGAGCCGGATAATATATATCGTTATTTTCCAAGTGGAGGAGGTGATGACCAACTAACATACAAAGAAATAATAACTAAGCCAGAAGGCTATTATAAAAAATACGATCCAAAAATACATAAACCAGCATCAGCATCAGCAGCAGCATCAGAATTAACTGAACCTTTGCTCAGAAGGGAAGGAGATGCCTAATCACAGGTCTCATTTCAGAACGTCTATGATTACATCATTACGAATGCGACATTACAGTAACCTATTCATACTGAAATTCATAATATTATAATGATGTAACATTCTCAAAAATGCCAGCAAAATTCCCGATATAAACGTAAAATAATTAAGTCGTGATGCTTCTTGTGATGTGAGGTTACTATTAAATAGCCTATTCATCAATGGCCTAAAAAATTCAGGGTCTCCAGTTTCAGTACTTATTGTTATTTTTTCATGATCATTACCAGACGAAGACGATCCATTACGTGCTTTCTCTCTAAAATAATGCTCAAGTCTTGTTAAAAAACATTCTCCATCAATGTCGTTCCAATCTAAAAGAACGAATATGACGAATAATATATAATAATGAATCTTTCGAACAGGTGTTATAACCCAACCAGTTAAAACATAAAACACTAATACAATATGCAAATAGTGTATTGTATCTGCAATGATGATATTCATATTATATTAGTCACATATTTTTATCACGCATACAACTTACTATCCTCCACATTTCGTGTCACCTCCTTAATAAACTTGTCTGCATCCAATAGCTCGTTGATATTATCCACCCAGTTTCTCCGATAGCGAAACAGAAACCCGACCAACCCTGCCATCGTAATCGTTTTCTTGTTGATATGGTCGTAAAACTTGTCGAACTCGCGGTCGATTTCTTCCGACGTCATTTCTTCCTTCCGCATCATATCGCGGAATAGGTGCTTGACATCCACCTTCTTCGGGTAATTCATATGAATAATCATATCAGTCCGTCCCTGACGCAACAATGCATGATCCAAATTCTCTGGATGATTCGTTGTAATAAATGCGATGAGACCCTTCCTGGAAAATACACCATCCAGCAAGTTCAAGAGGTGACTGAATGTGAAACTGCTTTTGTTGTCGTTCGTGCTTACGCGTTTCTCAAAGAGACAGTCAATATCCTCAAATAATAGAATAGATTTGGGCGGAATATCACGGAACGCAGCGAGTGCAGTGTTATTGTCCACATCGTGATTGATCGAAAATATACAAAGGCTGTAACCAATCTCTCGACACATCGCCTTTATAATACTCGTCTTACCGCTCCCAGGAATACCCGTCAGCAGATAATTCTTCTTGTACGGAATCCCGAACTCGTCATACTCTTTCTCCTTCTTTAAGAAATCCGTAATATCGGTGCGGAGTTTCAGTTTCAATTTCTCGTCAAAATAAACAGTGTCCAGTGTACGTGACGGGATTTTATTATACCGCATCCATTCGCCATATTTCGACATTACGTATACATGGAGTTTCGTATCGTCTTGTTCATTGTTTTCAAGGAAATTATCGCTTTCACGGTAAAAATGGTGGAAAATTTCTGGGGAGTCTGTGCGAATTGTCATGCATTCAAATTTCTCTGCGCCGTCGTGCGTACCCACAGTGTTTTCTTCTTGACGGTATATCATGATGAACTCAGCAGTCTTCTCTGGTTCAGTCTTGGTTGCAGGGACAGTATATGTATACTTGTATTCACCGTATCCCATCTGCACATAACAGAAATCATCCTTATCGTATTTAAAAGGACGCCGGCGGAGCTTGAGAGGCGTCGGGGCAGGTTTTGTTGTCTCTGGGTTCGTTACATGATAAACAGTTGGTGGCAAATACACGAGATTAGTTATCGTGTGATACACATAGAGCAACATTTGATTTATGATATTAGAACTATTAGTATAGTACTCATACTGTCCTATGGGCATTTTCTTCAAGTCGATCACAAGTTTTGTGGATTGGTCAGTTCCGGCTTCACTGTCGGTGTCACTGGATACATTCGTCTCACAGGCATCAAGAGTTTTAAGAGCCACGTTTGCGCGGGCATATTGTTCACGCTGTTCTGGGGATGTAGAATCGGCGCGTTCGAGAGATGTCATGATTGAATACAGGAATAGTTAATGGTACTACACATAATAACGAGTTGTGTTTATATTACATCTAACCGAAGACCGAAAGAGGTTTAAATACTTTTACATATGTCAATTACACGAAAAAAATGCTTGCCTGTATTCAACCTCCCAAAAACGATCCGGTCGCACCGTTGGCTTCCGTTTTTACTCCTGCGCATATGGCATTGGCGCACGGAACAAGTCTTTATAATACCCAAAATGACCTTTTGCTTCATAAAGTCCTACGTTTTTATAATGAAAATGGTGGCGAAAATATGGATAAGATGCTCGCAGTCATTAATGGTACGACGAATATTTCGTTACGTATCATGGACTGGTTTGTCACTAATTATTCAAAGAAGCATTATACCGTCTATGATCTTGTTGAAAACGTCAGCATTAACCGGCAGAAAAGGTTCAAGGTATACGTTGATTATAAACTGAAACTTCGTGCTTATTCGAAGAAGCGTTTTGACCCATTCTGTCGATGGGATCGTATCAATGTTCCGCATAAAAACGGAACGACGTATATTCAGACCACATTGGGTCAACTCAATTTCTTTAAATGGGCAATCGAGAACGAGGTACTTCGTTATATTCAGGAGAATTACACGGCGATAGAGGCAGATATGAATATTCGAAACAACACAACACGTAAATTGGCAAAGTCACATCAGACTTCATCAGCAACTATTGACGGTTGTGAATTAAAGACGCCGATAGAAGTAGAGATCGACGACAACAGTACAGGGAATACAATTACCTCAGAAAGTGAAACCAAAGTAGCCGGAAAAGCCAAACATCGCAAAAAACGCGAAGAATTATCATCATCTGCGACAAAAAGTATCAAGAAAGAATTCGTGGATATTGTAATAACATTCGATTAACGTAATGGCGTAAATTAGATAAAAACAAATAATAGTAGTAGTATAACTATATTATTTGTTGTAAAAAGAATGGGAAATCAAGTATCACTGATACCAAAGGTCAGTTATGAAGATATCCAAATGGTAGTATATCGAAATATGCATGTACAACATTCAAGCCTTTTAATTAATACACTTCCACCAACATTACAGCACTGTCTTATCAAAACTACCATTGATATTCGGTTTGAAGAACGTGCCGTTAATTCACTTATACACAAGAAACCAGATATCATGATTATTGTCTATGGAAAAAATTCGAATGACATAACGATCTTGCATAAATACGAACAGTTGGTGAAACTTGGGTTTACGAATGTTCATATTTATACAGGGGGTATTTTTGAATGGATGCTTCTTCACGAAATCTACGGAAAAGATCTTTTCAAAATAACGAAATATGAAATCGATATTTTACGTTATCGCCCGAAGTCGGTACTTTTGACAGAAATGTCTGGAGGCAGTGCTGGTCGCGCAGGAGGCGAAGATGACGGCGAATTATACATTGAAGACGCAGCAAGAGTCAATGATACCCAACGAGATTATCGTATAAATATCCCAGAAAATACGTTAAATGGAGGTGAGGATAGTGGCGGTGGAAATTTATTATCGAATGGATTAAGATGGATATTTGGGTCTAGTTCTTAAACATAATAGATTTAAACAAATAAATAATAAATATCAATAATATTATGATTAAAATCTTTGTCCTTCATTATTCAAAACTAACCAGTCGAAAACAACACATTTTAGAACAGTTTAAAAAACACGGAATCCAAGATTTCGAATTCATTGAACAGTTCGATAAAGATGAAATTACGGACGAGAATTGCAGTCAATTTGACCAACAATATATCAAGAATCGGCCAGGTGAACTATCATTACATCTGAAACACTTTTATGTATATCAGTTGATGGTAAATGAAAACATAGACGAGGCATTGATTTTTGAAGATGACATCATTCTTTCCGATGGTTTCATAGAGAAACTAACCGAATACATGAGACAATTGCCGACAACGTATGATATGTTATTTATCGGCGATGGTTGCCAGTTACATATACCATCAAACCGAATAGTCCCAGATCAATATATTTATGAAAAATATATCTATGGAAAATATGTTGACACAACCGATGATGGTACGTGTGTTGCTACACGATGTACTGATAGTTATATTATTCACAATCGATGCGCACAAAAAATATGCAATTATATAGCGAATTTAAATAATACAATCACATTACCCATTGACTGGTGGTTGAATAAAGCAGCGCAAGATAATAAACTTACTGTATATTGGTCCGAACCAACAATAGTTACTCAAGGGTCTCATATTGGTTTGTTTTCTTGTTCATTAAAATAAATATATACAAGGACATTCTAATTTTATTCGTCTCTCCACGAACCATACCCCAGATGTTGCAAACACCCTCGCTCAATCAGACGTACTGATGAGTCAATATCCACGTTCGATCCATCATCGCTGAATTGTGCGTGATACATTGTTGTAATGACATCCGGTCCACATACCCAGAGAATATCCGTTTCTGCCCATTTTTCAAGATTTAAATCGAACAAATAGGTAAGACGGCGTATACATTCACGAATACATGTCTCCAAAAAAGGATGTCGTTTAAAATTAGAAGCAAAAGCAAAATTCGCTACTCGCACACCATTACGGGGATTTTTACACTCCCTCGGACCTAACTTATCAACTGGAACAGTGAACTCCGTGAATAATACCATCCTATCACATTTAGGATTGATGGCGTTGAATGGATTTGAAACCATAACACAGTCAATATCCAGATAAAATCCACCATGTTTATAAATATAAAGCAAGCGTCCAAGATCCGCTTTTACGATCCAATATTTCTCAGGAATTTTTGCCCAGAGTTCAGGAAGGCCGTCAAAAGATGAAAGAATAGGTATAATATCGTGAGGTGTTACAATACTATATTCTGACATAAACATTCTATTTTTACGAACGCAATCCATCGGTATTGAATTGCGTTCATTCGGTTTAAAATTCCACATATATACGATTGAGTGATGGTTCATTGTGTCAGATCAATACTGACGTTGATATATAGTCAATAATGTAATTATATAATTATATTATTACATTTATGTAATTACATTTATGTCAGTTATTGTTCCACCAGCTCGTATAATATGTCAGTGTTAACTTTTCATACTAAAATTTGTTATATATGCGTTCAAGTTTTATATAACAAATGATGTATAACTTATATAAAACAATGCCTATTTCATTTGATTTAGAAGATTTAAGAGTAAAACACAATTGTGTAAATTATTTCGAAACAGGATTATATGACCCGAGAACAAATGTATCAAGTAAATTAGCGTTGTCTTGTAATTTTGATAAAGTATATTGTATTGAAATTAGAAAGGATTGGGTTGAATTAGGAAACATGGTGTTTAAAGATTATATTGCGACAGGGAAATATAATTTATATTTGGATGATAGCACAAATATGAAAAATTACGTAATGAATGATAATTTAAAAAATAAAACAATGTTTTTTCTCGATGCACATGTTGATAGTGAGAAAATTAATAATTATAAAAAGAAATGTCCTCTATTTGATGAATTAGAAGCAATTAAAAACATTGAAAGAAATGATAATGTAATATTAATTGATGACTTGAGAGTAATCAAAAAATCGTTTCCTTGGGGTGAAAAAAGTTATGGAGATATTGATTTTTTACAACAAATAAAAGACACTATATTTACAATAAATGAAAATTATAAATTTGATACATTGAATGGATGTATACCAGATGATGTATTATTGGCATATATTTAAACCATGTAAGACCCTATTCTTTCGTGTTTGTTTTCGTCAACAATCCGCGAATAAATTCAGTAATATTCTCCATTCGTTCTGAAAGAAGACGCGGTGTACCAATCACATCTTCATTTGCAGGGAGTTCCAGAAGAGCGCAATTCTTCGTATGAATCCAGTCCTCGTGATATTGATGGCATCGTTGAATATAATCAGAATGAATCGTTTCTCCTTCTCGCGCGCGCTTTCCAATTCGCGCAAGACATACTTCCGGTGATGCATGAATGTATACAATTCCCGACAATGGTACATCTGTCAAGAATTCATCAAACCACAGCGTATAAATCTGGAACTCATCATGGGAAATATCTCCGACATCATACAACATTTTCGCAAAAACATTGCGATCCGTCTCTACGCTTCGCTCAGTTATGATAAGTTTGATCTTTGGATTATTCACCGCCTTACGCAACAAAGAGAGACGTGAAATGTATGCCATCATCTGGAATTTGAACGCATTTGCGCGAATATCTTTGTATAAGTTGGTCAGAATGTTCACACCATCCTTGTCGCATACTTGATTCCATAATGCGACAGGCTCGTCAAGAAAGCAGATCTCATCAATCGATGTTATGTTTGGGAAAACTATTGTATTTTCAACACTTTCATTCGACATGTGTTTTTTCAGGTATTTCTCGTACTCATAACATGTCAACGATTTTCCTGAACCAATATTTCCATCAAAACTAACAATAATAGGCATTCAATTCGAATCTAAAGTAGCGTGGAGGGGGGTGGGTGATATACATTACATGGTTATATTTAATTCAATTTATACACGCAAATTGGGTTAAATACTTTTATTATGTAAAATTGATTTAAATGAAAGACAATAATTTTAATGTATCGTTCTTAGAGTATTTTCAAACTCAAATGGCAACAACGGCAACAACGGCAACAACGGCAACAACGGCAACAACCACCCCCGGAAATGAAACCCTTATTCAAGTGAAACTCACTGGTGAAGAATGGAATGGAGTCGAAATCATGGAACCAGAAGAAGAAATGCGTATCTTGAAACTGATTATCGATGGTTTTAATGATGTAAATCATGTATTCAACCCGCACCTTTCACTCATGACGCGACTAAAAATAACTGCAACTCCTGAAATGGAAGATTACATTTTCGACGAATATTTTCGTAAACGCGTAGAATGTGCGATTGCGACATTAGAGAATACGACCGGTTGCGATAGTGATAAATTCAAAATCAATGCTAAATCGAAAAAAACATTGAAAAAGGTGGATCTAATGCGAATCCAAAACATGAATACAACCTTTAGCGGGTCTGGAGATACGTATGACCATCACATTATGGAAACAATTGACGCGATGATCACTGTGAAGAATACGACGGGGGTGACGACCGCGAATGAATGGATGAAGCATTATTACACCTTGAAACTAATGCTTCAAAAATCAGTCATCGGAATCAATACACATATCATCGAGTTTGCAAAGTATGTTATATCCTTATTCAGTGGCGATGTTAATGTGATCGGATTTCTTCGTAATGCATATCGTTTCATTGAGCAGAATGAAGCCGTATTCAAATACGCAGATTTTCAGTTATACGAGCATCAAAAGCAGCTTTTCACAATTGCAAAACGACCTGGCGCGAAAATGGTGCTATATATCGCTCCGACTGGTACTGGAAAGACGCTTTCACCCCTTGGACTTTCAGAGAAATACAAGATTATCTTCGTTTGTGCTGCGCGACACGTCGGTCTTGCGCTCGCGAAGGCTGCGATTTCCATGAAAAAACGTATCGCCTTCGCGTTTGGTTGTAGCAATATAGACGATATCCGTCTTCATTATTTCGCAGCAAAAGAGGCCATCCGCGACAGACGCAGTGGTCGGATTCGCAAAGTAGATAACAGTATTGGTGACAATGTCGAAATCATGATATGTGATATCCGCTCTTACTTGCTCGCGATGCGGTATATGATGGCATTTCATCCTTTAGATAACCTTCTCATGTACTGGGATGAACCTACGATCTCAATGGATTACAAAGAACATGCACTGCATCCTATTATTCACAGGAACTGGAGTGGGAACCTGATTCCCAATGTTGTCTTGTCATCAGCAACATTACCACGCGAAGATGAGATCGTAGATGTTATTCAGGATTTCAAGGTGAAGTTTCACGACAAACAGCCGGAAGTGTACAGCGTGGTTAGTCACGATTTCAAGAAGTCAATTCCAATTGTAAACCAGGGTGGGTTCATTGAGCTACCTCATTATATGTTCGGCGCGGATTATGATCAAGTATTGGAATGTGTCGAACATTGTAAGACATATAAGACACTCATGCGGTATTTCGATTTACGGGAGATTTTGCGGTTCATCGCACTTGTTACAAAACCGGTGGCCAATAACGACAGCGATGACAATGACAGCGATGACAGTGACGAGAGTGATGACAGTGACAGCGAAGCTGATGAAGCGAAAGCAAAAAAAGAACACACTGAAGACCCTGACCCCGACACCGATGATAATCGTGGGTTCATTATAACATCGCAACGTTACCTTCCTGAGAATATGTTTACTGATATCGGCGATATTACAATGACAAGCATTAAAGAATATTACCTGCTTCTTCTTGAAAATATTCGCCCGAAGTACTGGACCCGCGTCTATGAAACACTCACAGGAGTTCGTAAACCGAAATTCGCATCGGTCGTCAATCTATCAACCAGTGACGCACATACACTGACTGACGGACCCACGATTTATCTCACTGAGAACGTGGATAAGGTTGCAGCTTATATGCTCCAAATTGCGAAAATCCCGACTGTTGTTATGGAGGATATCATGGAGACTATCGACTTCAATACACGTGTTCTTGAAGACATAGAAAAAACGGAGAAACTTATCAAAGATCTTGAAGGCGAAAGTAAAGTCCCAGGTGCAGCGGGTGGCGGTGATGATGAAAAGAAAACCCGCAAATTCACATCCGATACACGCGTCAATCCAGAAACAGATCGACTTCATATGAAGGTTGATGAACTGAAGAAGTCGGTGAAATACACTGCACTTCATGAACTCTTCGTTCCAAACAGGCTGGAACATTTGAAGCGATGGACCGATCGTACGGTCATTTCAAATGAGTTCACGTCGTTTGTGGAAGATGAAGTCGTAGGGCAGATCATGCTTCTCAATGTTGCGTCACACTGGAAACTACTTCTTCTCATGGGAATCGGCGCAATCACGAATGCTACCGACCAGAAATATACGGATATTATGAAGACACTGGCAAAGCATCAGAAGCTGTACTTGATTATTACAGCTACTGACTATATCTATGGAACCAATTATCAATTCTGTCACGGCTATATCGGAAAAGACCTTGAAGGAATGTCCCAAGAAAAAGCGATTCAGTCAATGGGACGTATCGGGCGAGGAGCAATCCAACAGGATTATACCATTCGTGTTCGCCACGACGCAATCATTCGCCATATCTTTACAGCATTGAGAAGTGCAGATAAACCGGAAGTATGCGCGATGAACCGGTTGTTTGTTACGGATGCAGGAGCGGAGGCCGGGGGTGATGCAGGCGCTTAACTAAACATCTCCTCGATCAGTTTCTCTAATGTATCATATTCAAATGTCCAGCCCAACTTTTCGCGCGCCTTCCTCGAATCTCCTAATAAAAACTCTACTTCACAAGGACGAAAATACTTTGGATTTATTTTTACTCGAATTGTTCCAGATTGGTCTTTCCCAACTTCGTTATAACCTTCACCACTCCATTCTAGTTTGATACCCTTGTATTCGAACGCTTTATTTATGAAATGGCGGATCGTATGCGTTGTTCCAGATGCAAGTACATAATCGTCGGGTTGTTCTTGTTGCAGCATCAGCCACATTCCATACACGTAATCTTTCGCATGACCCCAATCACGCTTGCTATCAATATTTCCTAGTTCAATACACTCTTGGTTTCCTTTTAGTATATTTTTGATCCCGTTCACAATTTTCATGGTTACGAAATTCTCTACACGACGTTTGCTTTCATGATTGAATAAGATCCCGTTCACTGCGTATAGCCCATAACCTTCTCGGTATACTTTTGTGATGTAGTGTCCATATACCTTAGCAACAGCATATGGCGATACTGGATTGAATGGCGTGTTTTCGTTTTGAGGGGTTTCTTTGACTTCACCAAACATCTCACTCGTCCCCGCTTGATAAAATCGTATCTTCTTTCGGGTTGATTCAGGGAATCCACGTATGATTTCCAATAATCGTAATACTCCTATGGCATCCACATCTGCGGTATATTCGGGTATTTCGAATGAAATTGCCACGTGGGATTGTGCAGCTAAATTATAAATCTCTAATTTTTCAAAATCTGGGTGTGTCTGAATAATGCTATGAATATAATTCGTTAAACCAGTTGAATCTGTCATGTCACCATATCTGAGTTCAAGTTTATCGCGAATATGATCGATTCTTGTATGCGAATACAATAACGATGTCCTACGGACCATACTGAATACTTTGTATCCTTTTTCTAACAACAATTCACTCAGGTATGAACCATCTTGACCGGTGATTCCAGTGATAAATGCGAGTTTCATTATAGTATTACTTTTGATATATTAATATCTATAAGTATCTTTATTACTGTTATTATATTTAAACAGTATATTTTACAAGTAATCGTTCAGCTCATGAAACGCGTAGTTTTGGTTTTGTAACTAGTATGTTATATATATATATAATCGATAACATATAATAACATATAATAACATATAATAATGGATAATATTATTTTAGAAAATATAAATCCAGTTGAATATTTAGTAACACCATTGGCTCCATATTTTATATGTAATCATTTTATTTCAACTGAGATACATAATAATTCAGGGTGTAAATATGTAGGTATGAATTTGAAATTAAAGGCAAATGATTTGATCAAAAATAAAAATTATAATGATATTAAAAATTTTGAAATAATTCAAATTCAAGTAGACTTATTTGATTTTTTTCATAATGAAATATTACCAATTATAATTAAAAATAATATAAAAGTTGTAATAATAACGTCTCAATGGCATCTTCCACAAATTCAAAGAAACGATAAAACAGATAACTTATTGAATAATAGTAATATTATTTTATGGATATCTCAAAACCCAATTTATGAAAATAATGAAAAATATATGGCATTTCCATATGGAATATGTCATACAAATATAAATGATTATGTAAACTTTATAAAATTAAATGATATTAATACTGATAAAAATATAAAAATATTAAACCAATATGCTTGTGTACATAACCATTTGCCAAATAATCATATAAGAAAAATGTTTGATATATTTGGGAAAAATAGTGGTAACGGAAATAATATAAATTATACAGAGTTTTTAACACACATATTAAATTCTGAATTTGTGATTTCAACATCAGGTGATAGAGATGATTGTTATAGACATTATGAATGTATTGGGTTAAACGCAATTCCTGTATCAAATATTAATGATGGTTATAAAGATATTTTTGGAGATAATATGGTATATTCAAATGCCGAAGAAATGATAAATATGATTAACAAAAATATAGTAAATTATATTTACAAAAAACCAAATAGAGAGATATTAACTATTTCTTATTGGGTTTGTAAAATAAATCAACAAATAAAATTATTAAACAATTCGGTTTAAATCTATCTTTATTCGTTTTCTGGTTTTAGATAATGACAATTTTGATGATCTGCACATTTCGAGTTCTGACTTATGTTTAATTTTTAGAGTATGATTAATTCTTGGTGTGTATATTATTTTAGATGACTTGATATCAAGAGTATTATTTGGTACTACATCTACAATCATTTTTGTAATTGAAGTATTTTTTGGCACTTTCAGTGTTTGATTCATATTCATAATAAATCGTTTGTGAGTAAAAATAAGCAATGTCGAGACGCCTTTCAACTTCGATATGTATTCTTGGAATCTTTCGATTACATGTATTCTTTCATTCTCTCGAAACTGGTGTTCATAATCTTCCAATGCGGCATAATCAATGCTAGGAAAATGAATCGCTGTAACATTCTTCGGAGACTTCGTATGCTTTTGGCTGAATAATTGATACATATGAATCCCGGTTTTATGAAACCATACCTTGAAATTGTGTACTTTTTCTTTCAATTCGGTCACATTATTCACTCTGGATAATTTTGTATTATGAAACTTGATGTAAGGGACAATATGAATAACGGCTGGATTCGGTTCATTATTGAATGTTGACAGAGATATCATCGCTGTTATAACCGTGCGAACAAGAGGTGAACATATAACCTTATCATACTTGATTGATTTCGGTAAATAATCTCTCAAAAGGAACGATTGTATATACCCTTTCAGAGATAATCCTGGTTCATGGAGTATATCTCGATGTCTTTTACGATACGTATTCATCTTAGTCTGTGTTATATTACCGCAACTTTCAGCATGACGAACCAGGTAGAGATCGATGGTTGGCATATTTACAATATATCTATAATATATAAAGAAGAATATGTCAACGTCTACCCGCCCTCCTCGCCGCACTGCATTTCTTGTTGGAATCAACTACATTAACACCGATAGTGAACTTAGTGGATGTTATAATGACGTCATAAATGTTGCCCAGTATCTGCGTTTGAATTTAGGGTATGCCACTGCAGCCATTTCAATTCTCACCGATGGTAATCGCGGTAGATTCGGCACAGCATCGGCTCTCCCACCCACCCGCCAAAATATCATCGCAGGATTGACCACCCTCGTCGCTGGAATGATCCCTGGTGATGAAGCGGTATTCCATTATTCGGGTCATGGGTCACTTGTGCGTGATACAAACGCGGATGAAGCCAGTGGTTTTGACTCGTGTCTTTGCCCGGTGGATTACGCAACACCTGCATCCGCCGGTGGTGGAATGATCACTGATGATGAAATTCGTACACTATTAATCAACCGAGTCCCCCGCGGTGCTCGTTTGTATGTGATCCTTGATTGTTGCCATAACGGTACTGGCTGTGATATTCGGTATAAGTATGAGGATTTCAGTGTTCTTTTATCGCCCCCTTCCGCACGCACCCCAGTCTGGCGCACAATGCAGCGCGCATTTCTTCAGGGTAAATACACTGAAACTGCCGGTGAAGTATATATGATTAGTGGATGCCGCGATGAACAAACATCCGCCGATGCGTATATCAATAACGCGTTTGCCGGCGCACTCACGTACGCAGTGTTCTCTATTCTTCGCGCAAACCAGGCCACGATTCGCACGTATTCATGGAGCGCTCTTCTCCGTGATGTCCGTCATTTTATGCGCGTAAACAAGTATACTCAGATCCCCCAACTCATGACCGGACAAATAATTTCTCCGGCGCGACCGGTTTTTACGACGGTTGTGGCAGCAGCGCCTGCACGCGGATTGACATTAGAAGTGAGTACCAGTTCAGTTAATATCGGATCTAGGGGTATTTCGGATGCGCAAAATACAACCATGTTTCATTTTACACCGAAATCCGGTCCACTTCAGAAACGAATTGGTATTCAATTTATACACTGAAATATACCATCGCGAAACCACATTGTAAAAAATTGAAATGTTTTTTTTACAATATATGAAACTCAGTGATTCAACCAACTAACGAACGACCGATACGAAAATATGACCGTCAACCCCGATTTGGCTACCCTAATGCGCGTGATTGAAGACCAACAAGACAAAATGCCCGAAGGTGAGTATCTCGCGGCAATGAATGCACTTGGAGCACTTCACCGCGTCGCGCCCGCTCCTCCTGCAGCAGCAGCAGCAGCTCTCGCACCAGTGGGTGCCCCTCCATCCTACGCCGCATCGGTTCCTTTGTTCGGCGGCCCCGCCAGCAGTTCCAACCCGAATTCCTACAGCAACCTCATTGCAACAATGGGACAATACGGATATAACACATGGACGCGTGTTACCCGGATGATTCCTGAATACCGAGATTTGACCGCGGGCCAATGGGTCGCGCTTACTCAAGATCAGCAAAACAGCCTCAATCGTCAGGCTACCCTCAAGATCGTCGAATCGTACGAGATTGAAGACCGAAATCCCGATCCGAAATGTTACCCCTTCATCGCGAGACATGCGGTAGGTCCCTGGTCTTGCAGCACTGAACACTCTACCTGGACCTGCGTTTGTGGCTACCATGGCAAAACCAAAAACTGGAAAAAGCACGAAGAAAGCGACCGTCATAAAGATTGGGCGCAGCACCGCATCGTTCCCCGCAGAACGATTGATGCGATGAAAATGTACATCAAAAAAGACGAAGAAGGTAAGATCTTGCGTTTCAACCAGCCACTCACAGGTGGAATCCGGTATTTCCTGGTGAGTCAAGAGCGAAATGAATGGACTGACCCAGACATCTACTCGGAAATTCATCGCACGAAGAACGGAAATGGCAGTTGGTTCGTTCATCATAGAGACGACTCAGCGCATTACTACGTAACTTAATGAAAATGCAGCTCAGGGCTCGCGTGTGTGTGTGTGTGTGTGTGTGTGTGTGTGTGTATGTATGGAATAAAGAGTTAAAAACTCATTTTTTTATACGAATTCTAGTAGTGTATAGTGTAATTTCGGTATTCAAACCTGTACGTCCGGCTTTTTGATCTAATTGTTCCAGTGTTTCTGTCATATCAAATATACGGGTTAGGTCACGTGACTTTTCCGAAAGTGACCACTCGTTATCTTTCGGCGTGATCCATACGCCATCTTCTTTTGCGTTCTCCAATAACACATCAGGCAAATAAATCGCGTTTGTTCGTACGCCATGCCATCCACGAATAAGCGATGTGGTAGACGCGTCTTTGAATAAATATGTAACGATGCATCGAGTGATTGGTATGTTTTTATTTTCACCTCCTGTAAGTCGGCTATCTGTTTGTGCTTTCCCCTTCACTTTCTTTATAAATGCCTTTTCAATATGTGGAGTCCAAGTATGCCCGTCAACCGTAGAAAACCATTCTCCTAAACATTCTCTGGCATTCATCTTTGAATCATAACACGTTACAAAGATGCCGTCAATTGGCGGTGAATCGTTTTTCATCGGGTGAAACTCTGGGCGTATTAAAAATGAATGATATCCAACTGCATTTTCTCCGGGACTTCGCGTTCTTCCGATCCATTGAAACGAGAGATTGGAGTGTTTAGTTTTAAATACTCGAAATGTACGAACGTCATCGATTTCATTTAGATAAGGCGGTGTATCGTAAGCACATTCCAACGAATCTGTTACGATTGCGTGTGCTGCTTTATTTTCATTCGGTATTGCATAATTAAAAGGCTTATGATGAGAGAAGTCTGCAGATATAATATAAAAACTTCCGTTAACGTGTCGACGACGCCGTCGTGTCTTCTTTTTACGATGATGCAACTTATCTCGTCGTCGTCGAGATTTGGGACGTCCCCCGGCTCCTTCATTATTCATCCATTTATTTTGTATATTCCTGACGTTTACTGGTATAAATTTGATACCATTGGTATTCACGTTCCACTTTCTAAAATAATGAAGAATCGTTCGAAACGGAACATAGAGTTCATGGTCACACTCTGCAGTAGAAATACTTGACAATATGACACGATTATCTAGGGTTTCTGTATCGAAAGCGTCAGCGGCAGCGTCAGCGGCAGCAAAACCGTTTGGAATCATAGTATCCGGTTTTTCATTTGCAGGAAAATAATAAATATATACACGTCGAATTTCATGTATATTTTTTGGACAGAATCGCAGCGTATGTTGAATAATATCGCCTGTATACTGAGTTCCTGCATGAGGTAATACATATCCGTAGATGTCATCTACAACTACCGTTGGTAGGTCTATCGTAGATGATAGATCCTTGGAATGAAACCAAGTTGTCATATTATATATACCAAATAAAAAGTGTTAGAGCATATACACACACATACATACGTTTTACTTACCTTTATATATTTCAACTCTGCCGCGGAGATCTTCACGCACGGTTTTTCCACTCATCGATCCACTCCACAAAGACTTCACATGCTTCTTCCGTCGTAATTTTCCAATCTGCAAACACACCGGCAATTTCGTTGAAGCCTTTTTGCTGTTCTTGTTCTAGGTTTTCTTGCTCCAAAATATCGTCGGCAAGTATTCCTATATCCCGCAGTTTCTCAATCATGGAGCACGCATCTTTCGGCGTGAGTTTTCCGTCCGCCAACGCAGCGGCAAGATCGCAGAAGAATTTCTGCTCCTTTTGATGTTGTTCTTGTTTGTTCATTTCTGTATCCGTCTCTGTATTCAAATATGTCATGAAAAAGCATTTCAATTTTATTTGAAAATAGAGACAAGGTACAAAATCATTATAAAAATGAAAAATATTAAACACACACACTCACCTCCACCATCCACGTCTTCATTTATTTCGGTTGATGCTCCAAATACTGCATGATGATATTTCGCATTACCTGCTTACATTCGCGTTCAAATGCGGTGCTAAACCATTCAGGGTGGCGCTCTTTGGCCTCTGTAAGTATATTGGCATATACCGCCGCCACCGGCGCTGTCGTTGCTGGCAGTTCCACTGTTTCCGCCGCTTCCGCCTTCTGTAATAGCTCTGCCGCGGCGGTTGCCTCCTCATAGGATGGCGGAGGTGAATTCACGATGAAGAAGTCGCCGCAATTGGTTTGGCGCGTTTCATCCCACATCACGGTCCGCATCCATTCGTAGTGCTCCTGAACTTTGTTTTCGTATTCGGTTCTTGGTGTAACATCAAACCAGTCATCTTTGTTCCTCACCATCATCACGATACGGAAATCGTTGGTGTAATGCTTGTGATCGCCAGTCATTTCAATCCAAATCCGGGACTGTTTCACGCATTTCTCCTCGTATTCTTCGTGTCTCTTCTGGAGCGCGGGAGGGATCGGTTTCTGCCAAAATGATACTTCGGAATCATCCAGATTTACAATATTAAACCATTCGAAACCGAGAGGATCGCGGTAGGATGATACCTGACACGGATCAATGTTCAGCCAGTGTTCGCTCTTGCAGTACTTCGGCGTGTGTCCAATTTCACCGCATCGGGCGCACTGTTGCTGGAGCAGGACCGGACACGTGATTTTTGAACCAAATTCCGGTCCACTTTTCGTATAATGGGACTTGCAGTCCTTGAGTGGGAGTTTGTGCTGCATGCAAAACTTGCAGAATGGGCGTCGCATCTTTGTTGATTTCGTTTGGGTTCGGCGCGTTACAGTTCGCGCCATGTCGGTCTTTTCTTTGTCTGCTGCATCCTGTGCTTCTTTTTCATAATTCCAGGTATTCTTGAAACGTATCGGGCACCCAAAGCCCCAACCTGGGACTGTTTTCTTCAATTCGGCGTCGGGTATTCTTTCCAATCGATATGGCGGGAGTTGAGCCATATCCAGGCGGCGGTATTTGGGTTCGGGAAGTGTCGTTGGCGTAGTCGTAGTCATTTCGTCTGTCTCTGTCGATACAAAACAACATGATCAAAAAAAACATTTCAATTTTTCGCGATACCACACGCGTTCTTACCATCCAAATACGGATTCATCCACCTCGCTATTGTCATCGTGTTCCTCTTTGAAATGAACCGATTTCTTCGGCTTTCCTTGATTCCAGGTACCATCAAATATTACGATTTCGCCTCCGTCGCCTGATTTTTGAACATTAACGCCGTATCCGTTCATTTTGTCGTCTTCCCATGTTCCAGCATATTCGTACCACTTCGCAAACTGTGCATTCTCAGCAGCTTCGTCGCTGGTGTAGTTTTTCCACGGAATACCACACACGAGCGCAGGAGTGCGAAGAGTTCCGCGGCCGTGACGCAAATGGCTTAAACCGCCATTCTTGATGCTTTCGGGGTCATTCTCGCGCATATGACCCATGTAAACACTGCCGTCAGCGTAACTGTATATGTGTTCTTGAGTTGCCACTTGTCGGGCGAGTTCGGCTTCTTCTTGTTCGATTTGTCTTGCCATTCTTTCTCTTTCCAGAAATTCAATTATAGACTGATTCAGGTACTGATGATCCATCAACGCTGAGATACCATTTCATAGCGAAAACATTTCAATTTTATTAAGATAAAAAAGTGTTAGTTACATACACAACATACATATTTATCTTACCTGCGTTTCCTTTGTCGCATTCGCGCTGATCGTCGGGGTTTACTGGCCGCAGAAGAAGGGCATCGAGCTCTGGTCGCCGCACTCAGCGATGAAATCGTGCTCTTTGCTTGTAGTGAGGTTTGCCATGAGACACTCTTCCAAGAACTTTCGGGTCATTTGCTCTGGCTCGCACACGAAGGGTTGTTCAGCGTCTTCATCGCCCCAATTTGGCGCATGGTTGAGTTCAACCTTGCGGATATCGACCCCTTGATCATTTGAAGGAGTGGGAGCCGGAGCCGGGTCGGCGTGTTTGGCCGCAGAAAGAGAAGGTGCTTCGAGATTGAGGCGAACACGAGGACCGTGAGGATGAGCGTATGGCTCGCGGCGTTGTTGATGACGAGGATCAGTAGTGTTGGATTTCAGTGCTGCTTGAAGCCAAGGTTTGGAACGACGGTCTTGTTCGCGGTAGTAGGAGTCGTCACGGTCGCGGATTTCACGTTCACGGCGCTCGGTGTCGTCGCGAAGATGATTGAAGGAAGAAGAGCGTTCTTCGCGACGAGGCTCACGGTCGATGTAGCGTTCTTCGCGACGAGGCTCACGGTCGATGTAGCGTTCTTCGCGACGAGGCTCACGGTCGATGTAGCGTTCTTCGCGACGAGGCTCACGCTCGATGTAGCGTTCCTCGCGACGAGGCTCACGGTCGATGTAGCGCTCTTCACGACGGGGCTCACGGTCGATGTAGCGCTCTTCACGGCGGGGCTCACGCTCTTCACGGCGGGGTTCTTCTCGGCGGGGTTCTTCACGGCGGCGGGGTGGGGAGCA
>Ga0214921_10004959_pt1 | contig 19135 bp, 16 predicted proteins | sample LL1505_MetaG_FD_177992 | JGI IMG/M metagenome (GOLD analysis project Ga0214921, IMG submission 177992) | Freshwater microbial communities from Lake Lanier, Atlanta, Georgia, United States - LL-1505 | ecosystem: Environmental > Aquatic > Freshwater > Lake | place: USA: Georgia | collected... | reverse complement strand
ATTCGCGCCTTGAGACCCATACTTTTTTATAAAGGGACCTCTATGAAATATTGGATTTTTATGAGTTGCTTAGCACTCTCCATAAATACGCAATACATCAGCGCACAAACCTCTGAAAAAGATATCCAGTCACTTTCATTTGGCAATAGTCAAATATTGCAGCGCGCGCAAGCTGCATCCGTACAAATTACAAGTCGCGCTATCGATGACGCGGCATCTGCTAGAACTCTGGGAAAAGAACGGCAAGGCACTGGCATAGTGATTCGACCAGACGGACTGATTCTGACAATCGGTTATCTGATTTTAGAAACGGAACAAATAGAAATTCGAACGCATCAGCAAAAAACTTACCCTGCCCACGTTGTGGCGTACGACCAAGCAACTGGATTTGGATTAATCAAATCGCTCATTCCTCTTCAAGGTATAGAACCCGTTAAATTTGGTAAGTCCCAAGATCAAAAAATCGACGAAATGCTTTTGGTTGTGTCTGCGGGTGAATCTGCGTTTTCAGGCCCCACCAAACTCAAAGATATTCGTGCCTTTACTGGCTATTGGGAATATCACTTGGATAGCGCAATTTATACAAGCCCACCCGTAGTCAATCACTCTGGTGCGGGGCTATTCAATTTGCAAGGTGAGTTAATAGGAATCGGAAGCCTCTTTATGCAAGACGTTATGCCCGCTGACCATCCGGCTAGCTTGGCTGGCAATATGTTTGTTCCAGTTGAATTGCTAGAGCCTATTTTTAAAGAGATGTTGCAAAACGGGGTGGGCCCAAACAGCCGTAGACCTTGGTTAGGCATCAATGCAGTGGAAAGGCAAGGTCGGATTCAAATTGTTCGTGTCACCCCAGAAAGTCCTGCGCAGTTAGCAGGCATTAGGCCTGGGCAATGGTTGCTTGGCTTAAATGAAAAACCTGTCGAAAGCTTGTCAGCTTTTTACAAACAATTATGGGCATTACCCATTAATTCGGGTTCTGTGAAGATTACTGTTTTTGATGGAAGAGACATCAATCAAATACCAGTGTCCATAGTAGATCGCTCAAAAACCATAAAAAAACCAGCAGGTGTTTAGGCGAAGTTGATTTAGAAAACTGTCTCAACCTTGACAGTTTTTAGCATGATGGGTTTGACCAATATCTTGTAACTGTCGAGGTCGAAGCCGCGGGGTTCGAGTTTTGAGGGTTTGCCTGCTTCCCCTGACTTAGAGCACTGCGTACCTAGGTAACACCAATTGTTTACACGGTGTCGTTGAATCCAACCATCTGCCTCTTCAATCAAATCGATAGGTCCGCTAAATGGCCATAACTCCACTTGCGAATCTGCGAGTGCAGAGAAAAGGCGTTCATCATGCGTTTGACGATCTTCTTTTCCTACGCATGCGCCTAAGCAGGTTTTAATTTGCAGACCAAAACAACCTCTTTTAGATTTCTTTTCTAGACCCAATACCGACATACACAGCAGATGCTGCTGCGCTAAGGTTTTAAGTTTTGTTCGAGCCGCATGGTGCGATGAAAACAATCCGTAAAGCTCAGGCGTTGAACCAAGATTGACAGATTTACTGTCGACGATTTCGGGTTCTGTACCTTGGCTAGTTTGGTTTAAGCGAATAGAGCACAGCGTACGAATTCGTCTAAGCCTCTGATTAAAAAGTGGGCTTAGCTCTTTGATCATGCGTGACTCCAGTAGCAAAGCACCTATTTCGCCAGCCGTTTCTATGAAATCAATGCGCCGTGTCTGGGCAATCATGTTGGTTTCATCAGGCGCGCGTAAGTGGCTCATGACACGTGCACGAATATCTACGCTCTTACCTATGTAGAGCGGCAGTTTGCCTTCACCTTTGAAGATATAAACACCCGAAGTACGTGGCAACGCACTCAGGCAGTCTGTATCGATCTTGTGGGCTATCGAGTTTTCAGTTGTATGACTACTCAAGCACCACAATCCCTTTAGGTGTTTTAAGCGTCGCCTTGATACGGGCAGGACCCTCTGAAATAGATATACCTTTTAGACCAATAGATGTATATGCAGCTTGCAGTTTTTCTGCGCTTGGATGTGTAATGTCGATGCTTTGCAACGTAACGCCAGAGCGTGGCAGTGTGTTGCGTGGGTGAAGGCGTAATGGCTCCGTTGCATCTGGTTTACCCCATTGAATGAGCGTGGGAAGCGCACCGTCAAATAGACGTTGCCCATCAGAGCGAACAGAAATTTGCCAATGCAATATTCCTTTGTTAGTTTGTCGTTCAGCGTGAATCGCTGGACCGCGATCAATGCCTTCCATGCGCAAAGCCATGCGTGCAGCCTTGATGTCCGGCGTGCTCGCAACAAAATGGATCAAGCGCGGTTCCTTGGCAATGTTTTTCTGCAATTCAGGGTTATCTAAATCAAACCAACGGTGTGGGTGAAGGGTCGTAGTTTTTTTAGGGCGAATAGCCTCTGGATTGATAGCAATGATTTCAAAATACGCCATAGGAAATGTAGGCGTAGCTATTTTGAATAAACGGTTGTGTGTGCCAAATAACGCGTGCTCTCCGCCTAAAGCTGGTGTGATTCCAAAGAGCGCTTCACACCATTGCACACCTTGCTCTAAGCTAGTAGCGGCGACAACAAGGTGGTCAATTTGTGTTTGCATGAAGATAGAGTTACAGGTGCTGTGCTTACACAAACTCTGTTAACAGTTGACCTGCAAGCGGAGCTTGTTTTAGCAAGCCCTTGTGATCGGCTACTTGTTGTCCGTTGACCCACACAGCTTTGACACCTATGGCGTCGGTGTGCAGTCTGGCAGCACCTCCTGGCAAATCGAATACGCGATGCTTGTTGCCGCGATTGACTGTTTGCGGGTCAAAGAGTAAGAGGTCTGCAAAATAACCCTTGCGTATTTGGCCTCTGTTTTTTAAACCAAGTATGTGTGCTGGTAGCGAAGTCAATCGGCGGACGGCTTCGGGCATAGACATCTTGCCTAATTCTCTAGACCAGTAACCCATCAGATGCAAGCCAAAACCAGCATCGTTAAAGAATGTCAAGTGCGCGCCTGCATCACTCAGAGACACCAGACTATGCGGGTGATTCAGCATGGAGCCCACTGCATCGATATCGCTATTTAGTAAGAGTGCAGTAAAGACGGTTTTTAAATCTTCTGATACTGCTAAATCAAGAGCAAAGTCGAGTGGGTCTTTTTGATGTTCTTTTGCTAATGCAGCCACAGTGCGTTGTTCGAAGTTGGCGTGTTGGGGTAGACAAGTTTCAACAACATGTACTTTGTCCCATTCGTTATTAAATAACCGAAAAGTTGCAGTAGTGGCCAACTCACTACGCACTTGATTTCTGAAGTTGGAGTCAGAAAGTTTTTGGATCAATGCATCGTGTGTCAGGCCGAGTGCTGGCTTCCAACTTTGCAGTCCTTCAACAGGGTAGGGCGACTGAAAGGTAAAGTCCATCGTGAGAGGGCAACAAGAAACTTGGCCCACTACCTGTCTTCCTCGGGCATTCGCTTGGGTGATTGCATCCAAGTCTTTAAACACAGCAGTCGGATTTGTGCTGTTATGCAGCAGGGCAGCGATCATCACGGGTCTACCAGATTGGGCGGACATGTCTTCCAGAAAGGACACGGGCATTTGCCCGCCCTTGGTCACCATATAGATGCCTTTGCCCTTTTCGCCCATGGCTTTGATCATGGCCATCATTTCTTCATCATTGGCTAAGCGTGACGGCATTGGCAACCCACCTTCACCGTTATGCGCCGGGCTCGTACTACTTGCAAAACCAATAGCCCCATGGGCCATCGCATCCCGAACAATATCTGCCATACGCTCTACTTCATCGGCGGTGGCAGCACGTTTGTTGGCTTGATCTCCTAAAACCCAAGTGCGAACGGATGAATGACCAATGTAAGCCGCTACGTTCACAGCACTGCCTTTACGCTTAAGTAGTTGCAAGTACTCAGGAAAGGTTTCAAAGCCCCAGTCAATTCCTTGGCGTAAAACATCTAAAGACATACCCTCTACTTGCGTGAGGTTGCGCATGGTTATTTCGCGATCAACTGGTTTGCAGGGCGCAATAGTGAAACCACAGTTTCCAATAATGGCGGTAGTAACGCCAAGAGCAGGAGATGGATTGACATAAGGGTCCCACGTTATTTGGGCATCGTAATGTGTATGGCTATCAATGATGCCTGGCATGAGTGCGAGACCTTGCGCATCGATGGTTTGATTGGACTGTAGTTTTAAAGCGGGACCGACTTCGTGGATGAGCCCTTGATGTATAGCAACATCTTGTAGGTGGGGTTCATTACCGTTGCCATCAAAGACTAGTGCATTTTGAATGAGGAGGTCGATTCGGTTCATAGCTGAGTGTTTTTTTTAGGCGGTGATGGTGAGTTCTACAGATGCACGTTTTTTGATCTCTAGCCAATCCCAAGTAATACCAAGTCCAGGTGTTTCGGGTGGATAGGCAAAGCCATTTTCTACTTGGATACGTGATGTGGTGATGTCGTCGAGTTGCGGAATGTATTCCACCCAGGCTGCATTGGGTACTGCAGCACATAGACTGACGTGCAATTCCATTAAAAAGTGTGGGCATACGGGCACATCAAATGCTTCAGCCAAATGCGCTACCTTGATCCAAGGCGTGATGCCTCCAATGCGCGCTACATCGGGTTGAACGATGCTGCAGGCGCCTTGCTCCAAATATTCGCGAAACTGCGATAGGTGGTACATCGACTCGCCGACTGCAACAGGAATATTTGTATGTTCTAGTAACTGCCGATGCCCGCTCACGTCTTCGGCTGGCAAGGGCTCTTCAAGCCACGCTAGATCTAATCCCTCAAAGGCTTTGGCCCGACGCATGACCTCGGGACGGTTGAAACCTTGATTGGCGTCAGTCATCAGTTCAAAGCCGCTACTGACTGCAGTGCGAACGGCCGAGAGTCGGGCAACATCTTCACTGACATGCGGACGACCAATTTTTATCTTGGCGCCTTTAAAGCCTTGTGCTTGTGCAGCCAATGTTTGGTCTACCAGTTCAGCTGCTTCTAAATGCAACCAGCCACCCTCGGTGGTGTAGACAGGTAATTTGTCTTGTGCACCGCCAAGCAAACGCCATAAGGGCAACTGTTGACTTTGCGCACGCCAGTCCCACAAAGCGGTATCTACGCAAGCTAATGCCAAGCTGGTGATAGCACCAACAGCAGTCGCATGGGTGAAGTAAAACAAATCTTTCCAAATTGCTTCTATCTCTAGGGGTGAACGGCCAATTAACCGAGGAGCCAGATGGTCCTTTAACAGCGCAATGACAGATGAGCCACCTGTGCCAATGGTGTACGCGTAACCAGTGGCGTCAATGCCATCACTGCAGTGCAGAGTAAGTAAAACGGTTTCCTGCGTGACAAATGATTGAATGGCATCTGTACGCACCACTTTTGGCGGCAAATTGACTTGCCGTATCGTAATACTTTGTATTTTTATAGCTGGCATGGATTAGAAGTTGTAGAGAGACACAAGATTTTGCATTAAACGCATGCAACGCCATCTAACTCTACTGCCGTGTCTCTTAAAACATTTGCCACGTTGCTGTATAGCTGGCTCCAACTTGCTAATTCACCGCCAGGTTGTGAAATGACGGAGCCTAATCTTTGCGCATATTGAATGACCTGGTGTCCAATTGCTACCCGTTGTTTAGAAAATATTTGTAGAGCATTCAAAACGTCATTTGTATTGGATTGCAGGCACTTGACTAGGCAAAGCGCATCACCTGCAGCTTTGGTAACACCTTGGCCGATATGTGGTCTGGATATAAATGCAGCATCACCAATTAAGGCAACTCTAGATTGAGCCATGCTGGTAGTCACACTGTCGTAGATAGGCTGCATAAACAGTTCTGGCGCGAGTTGAATAATTTGAGTCCAAGCAGGGTGCAATGTATCGGCTGCTTGTTGCTTTAAATTCTGCAATACCTGAGGGTGAATTAACTTTGGCGCAATACCATCAGAATGTTGAACGCCTTGTTCGTCAGTTAAAAGAATTTTTAATGCATCTGTATTTGTTTTTCGATACCACACAATATTGATATGCACATCGTTATTGTTATCAGATGGCATCACTGGATAGCCCAAAATTTGATCGCCGGGCAATTGAGAGACCATCATGCCGTCGTGAAGCAAGTCCTGATAAGCCTTGTCTAAACGTGCCAAGGGGGCCATGGCGCGCCACGCTACATAGCCAGCGTATTCAGGGGCGGGGGCATTGAATAAATGATGTCGCGACCAAGACCTATAGCCATCAGCTGCCACCACTAAGTCTGCCTCTATAGATTCGTCTCCAGCAAGGCGAACGATTGCTTTATTTTTTGCATCACCAGCTTCAATACTTGTCACCATTTTGCCCATTCGATAAAGATCCGAAGGCAGAGCTTCCAGCAAAAAACTCAATAAACGTGACCAAGAAGCCATTACCTGCTGTGTGTCTAGTTGCGCAAGAATATTGCCACTTGCATCAAATGCTTTGCGCGTATTGATTGGTGTCCCTAGTGCTTCACCAAATCTTGCACCAGCAAGTTCCATAACTTTCATAAGGCCTGCATGGGTCGCGATTCCAGTGCCGCGGCTAGTCAATGGCGTGGTGGATTTTTCCAAAACCTGAACTTGCCAACCAGCACGATGCAAAAGATTTGCTGCAAAAAGTCCGCCCATGGAGCCACCAATGATTAATGCTCTTGGTTTGCTCATACTATGAAAGACTTACGGGAGTTAATACTTTTGGCCATTGCCTCGCAGGCAAGGGCCATCGGCTTTCAATGGCTTGTGCGCGTGACGAAAGTTCTGATTTATCCATTTTTTGTGAATTTCTTAGTGCGATGACGATCGAGTTTCCTGCTTTGGTCGGCTTGAAAATCCAAACCGTGCCATCACTAAATACTCGGGCTATTTTTTGAGCGCTTTCCTCTGCGCTGGAATGGCGTCCAAAGATGTTGACTGTCATACAACCGTTTTCTGTAAGAAGCTGTTTGCAATCGGAATAAAACGATTCGGTGTCCAGCACAGGGCATTCAGCATCTTGGTCGTATAGGTCAACTTGCATTACATCTACTTTTGCTTGCCACTTGGGGAGCTTTATAACTTCAGCAGCATCGCCAAGTATTATTTGTAAGCGGTGGTTATTTTCAGGCAGGTTAAACCATAGTCTGCAGGTCTCAATCACCTGTGGGTTCAACTCCACGGCAGTAGTCTGCATGCCTAATATCAAATTACAAAATTTAGTGAGTGACGCAGCACCTAATCCCAGTTGCATGGCATGAAGGTGCTTGATCTTTTCTAAATCAGCAAATAACAACCAACCCATCATGCGTTGTTGGTATTCCAAATGGATGTCATTGGACTTGCTGATTTTCATGGAGCCCTGGACAGCGGGCGAGCCCAAATGCAGAAAACGCATATCGCCATAATCAAAATGATTCACCGTAGGTAATTCACCATTACCTAGTTTTTGATTCTTTGTTGGGTCATAACTCTGACCAGAAAATGTACGGGCTTGTTTCTTTGCTAAATACGCGCCAATAAAAACTGCAGCAATACAGCCAATAAGTCCTAAAAATATATCCATGCAGTAATTTGTGCGTTATTTTTATTGGTTCATCCTAGCAATCCATAAGGAGGCGCCATCAGGGCCATATTTTTCTTGATGTGGCATATATCTGGCAACTCTAAAGGTGTCACCTTGGTGCAGATGGGTCGCGTTTCCATCCATGGTGAGCCAAAACTCTCCTTTGACGATGAATCCAAACGCTTCAAACGGGTGCTCGTGTACAGGGGTCTCGTGATTAGCTTCCCATTCACGGGTTAAAACTTCGTCAAATCCCTCAGCCATAGTGGCAGCTTTAAATTGTTCAAAGGTTTTCATAAGGCCTCCTTTGTTCGATTGGATAGACAAATACAGGCATTGTCAAATTAGGAATTAACCGATTCGTTGCTAAAAAATAGTTCAAATTGATGCATTGTTGATAGTCATAAGGGATTACTCTATTCTTTGAGGTCAGATGTAGGGCTATTCTTTAAAGTGGGCAATATAAAACGGCCACTAAGGAATTAAGGATGATCCCCACCAACGTCAGTGACCCCAATTATTTCCATAAAGTTGTCGATTGCCAGTGGGCTTGCCCAGCGCATACGCCAGTTCCTGAGTACATCCGGTTAATAGGGCAAGGTCGTTATAGCGACGCCTATATGGTGAACTGGGTGTCAAATGTTTTTCCCGGCATATTAGGTCGAACCTGCGATAGGCCTTGTGAGCCCGCATGCCGTCGCGTGAGGGTTGAAGAGAACAATGGTGAAAAACCTGAGCCCGTTGCTATTTGTAGGCTCAAGCGTGTAGCTGCTGATCACAAAGACGATATTCGCCATCGACTTCCGAGCATTGCTGCCTCTAATGGTAAAAAGGTTGCGTGTATCGGTGCCGGTCCTGCCTCTTTGACGGTTGCTCGGGATCTTGCACCGCTGGGATATGACATCACCGTGTTTGATGCCGAGGACAAGGCGGGCGGTTTTATTCGTTCTCAAATCCCAAGATTTCGACTGCCTGAAGAAGTGATCGACGAAGAAACCGGATACATACTAGATTTAGGTGTGAAGTTTGTCCCTAATCACCGTGTTGCATCGATGAAAGATTTACTAAAGCAAGACTTCGATGCAATCTTTGTAGGAACCGGTGCTCCAAGGGGTAGAGACCTTGAAATACCAGGTAGAAAAGAGGGCGCTGCGAATATCCATATTGGAATTGATTGGCTCTCGTCTGTTTCGTTTGGACACATTACAGAGATTGGAAAGCGCGTCATTGTGCTGGGCGGAGGTAATACCGCCATGGATTGCTGCCGCTCGTCTCTGCGTTTAGGCAGCTCAGATGTCAAAGTGATTGTGCGCAGCGGTTTTGATGAAATGAAAGCATCACCTTGGGAAAAAGAGGACGCGATTCATGAAGGCATTCCGATCCTCAATTTTCATGTGCCAAAGTCTTTTGAAATTAAAGACGGCAAATTAGTGGGAATGAAGTTTGAGAAAGTACATGCAATATTTGATGAAAAAGGTAAGCGCTCTTTGGTACCAACGGGCGAGCCTGATGTTCTAGTCGAATGCGACGATGTATTGCTTGCCGTGGGACAAGAAAATGCATTTCCTTGGATAGAGAGAGACTGTGGCATTGAGTTTGACCAATGGGGTTTGCCAGTCTTGGGCAAGCAATCCATGCAGACCACATTGCCCCGCGTGTTCTTTGGCGGTGATGCGGCGTTTGGTCCTAAAAATATCATTACTGCGGTAGCCCACGGGCACGAGGCGGCTGTTTCCATAGATATCTTTATCAATGATTTAGACGTCAATGCGCGACCTGCACCTACTACCAATTTGATGTCGCAAAAAATGGGTATCCACGAGTGGAGTTACCACAACGATGTCTCTGAAGACCATCGCTTCAAGGTGCCTTGGGCCAATGCGGAAAAGGCATTGGCAAGTATCCGAGTCGAGGTGGAGCTGGGTTTCGATGCTGCAACGGCCTTCAAAGAAGCACATCGTTGTTTGAATTGCGATGTGCAGACGGTCTTCACGCATGAAACATGTATCGAGTGTGATGCCTGTATTGATATTTGTCCGATGGATTGCCTCACCATCACCAACAACGGTGAAGAACCAGATTTGCGACAACGGTTACGCGCGCCTACTTCACATGAAGACCAAGATTTGTATGTCTCAGAAACACTGAAGTCTTCGCGGGTCATGGTCAAGGACGAAGACGTATGTTTGCACTGCGGACTTTGCGCTGAACGCTGCCCGACAGGTGCGTGGGATATGCAGAAATTCTTATTGACCACAGCAAAAGCAAGCCCCAAGAGCTATGACAAGGCCGAAACCACCTCTGCTATGGATGTCGCATGAAACAGATTGAAGCCATCAACGATTTCGTTATCAAGTTTGCCAACGTTAATGGATCAGGTTCTGCCTCCGCCAATGAGTTGTTTGCTAAGGCCATTTTGCGCATGGGTGTGCCTGTCAGTCCGCGTAATATTTTCCCAAGCAATATTCAAGGCTTGCCCACTTGGTATGAAGTACGGGTGACAGAGCAGGGTCACCTTGGTCGCCGAGGCGGCATTGACATGATGGTGGCCATGAACCCACAAACCTGGGATGCAGATGTCACCGAACTCGAGCCTGGTGGTTATTTGTTTTACGACAATACGCGACCGATACCGCAAAGTAAATTTAGAGACGATATACATATCGTTGGCGTGCCTCTCACGGAGATTAGTAACACCAACTATTCGGACCCACGTCAACGTCAACTCTTTAAAAATATTATCTATATTGGTGCGCTATCGGTTTTGTTGGAGATAGAGACAGCAGTTTTTAAAAAGCTATTTGAAGAACAGTACAAAGGCAAAGAACTGCTGCTTGAGTCCAATATGAAAGCGCTAAATTTAGGACGTGATTACGTATTAAAAAATATGACATATCCGCTGGGGATTCGCGTCAAGCGCTGCGATAACGTGGGCGACAAAATATTTACGGATGGCAATAGCGCAGCTGCTTTGGGTTGTGTGTACGGTGGTGCAACTGTTGCGGCTTGGTATCCCATTACGCCATCCTCATCGGTGCCAGAGGCTTTCCAAAAATACTGCGATAAATACCGAAATGACCCCTCAACGGGACAGCATCGTTTTGCGATTATTCAAGCAGAAGACGAGTTGGCTTCTATCGGCATTGTGGTGGGGGCGGGTTGGAATGGTGCAAGAGCATTCACAGCCACCTCTGGTCCAGGAATTTCTTTGATGACCGAGTTTATTGGCTTGGCTTACTTTGCAGAAATTCCTGTCACCATCATCAATGTGCAGCGGGGTGGGCCTTCAACGGGCATGCCTACTAGAACGCAGCAATCAGATATTTTGTGTTGTGCCTATGCTTCCCATGGCGACACCAAGCATGTGTTGCTATTGCCAGAAGACCCATACGAGTGTTTTGAACATTCCGCCAAAGCGCTCGATTTGGCGGATCGACTACAAACCCCAGTGTTTGTGATGACAGACCTAGACATCGGCATGAACCAGCGATTGTCACGCCCGTTCGATTGGGATGATGCCCATGTGTTTGACCACGGCAAAGTTATGACAGCTGAAGAGTTAGAAGCAGGCAAGGACTTCGGACGCTACAAAGATGTAGATGGTGACGGTATTCCTTGGCGAACGCTACCAGGTACACATCCCACCAAGGGCAGTTACTTCACACGCGGAACCACGCGCGATCCTTATGCCCGCTATTCGGAGCGGGGCGTGGACTATATGTACAACATGGATCGGTTACAAAAGAAATTCAAAACCGCTGCGCAAATCGTGCCAGCGCCTGTTTTACGCAAAGCCCACAAGCCAAGCAAGATCGGTGTGATTTATTACGGGTCTACCAGTCCTTCCATGCTGGAAGCTTTTGAGTTACTGGAGAAAGAAGGCCTCCATCTCCATGGCTTGCGCTTAAGGGCGTTTCCTTTTGCAGATGCAGTGGAGGAATTTATCCATGACCAAGACTTGGTGTTTGTTGTAGAACAAAACAGAGATGCCCAAATGCGAACTTTGCTGATCAACGAGTTAGAGATCGACCCGGCGCATCTCATCAAGGTATTGCATTACGACGGAACACCTATAACTGCACGATTTATTCATGCGGCCATTCGAGATCGACTGAAACAAAGTGATTCGCCAAAAAAAACAAGTAAAAAATCGAAAGAGCTTGCATGACCTATATTACAAAGCCTCGCTTACATCACCCAACGCTGCAGACCAATAAAGTTGGCTATACCCGACGTGATTACGAGGGACGAGTTTCTACCTTGTGTGCGGGTTGTGGACATGACTCTATTTCAGCGGCCATTATTCAGGCTTGCTGGGAACTTAACATTGAACCGCATCGGGTTGCCAAGTTGTCGGGTATTGGATGTAGTTCTAAAACACCAGATTACTTCTTAGGTGCTTCGCATGGCTTCAATACGGTTCACGGAAGAATGCCGTCGGTGTTAACTGGCGCCAATTTAGCCAATCGTGACCTGCTGTATTTGGGTGTGTCTGGTGATGGCGATTCAGCATCCATTGGACTGGGGCAATTTGCCAACGCAATGCGACGTGGCGTCAAGATGGCTTATATCGTTGAGAACAATGGTGTTTACGGGCTTACCAAAGGACAATTTTCGGCAACTGCAGATAGAGGGTCAAAAAGTAAAAAAGGTGTGACCAATACAGATTCACCCATTGACCTGGTTGGTTTAGCTTTGCAACTGGGTGCTACCTATGTGGCTAGAGCTTTTTCTGGTGATAAAGAGCAACTCGTTCCGTTGATCAAGGGGGCTATCGGTCATGGGGGTGCGGCATTTATTGATGTGATTAGCCCGTGCGTAGCTTTTAACAACCACAACGGTAGTACCAAAAGTTATGACTATGTAAGGCAGCACAATGAATCTGTCAGCAGAATCGACTTTATGCCGCAGCGTTCAGAAATTACTGCTGAATATGCCAGTGGTGATGTGATTGAAGTCGAACAACACGATGGTACGTTCCTGAGATTGAGAAAAGTTGATACATCGTATGACCCAAGCAAACGTTACGAGGCGCTCAGCTACATGAATGACCACCACGAAAGAGGTGAGATCGTGACGGGTTTGCTGTATCTAGACCCATTGGCGCTTGACTTACATGCGTCGCTCAATACAAGCCATCTGCCGCTGAATTCCCTACACGAAAAAGAACTATGCCCTGGGACTAAAGTGCTATCGAAAATAAATGAGTCATTACGATAGATATTCAAAGGAGATTGATATGGCTGAAAGATTAGTTTCTAAATCAATGTCTGCAAGACAGATCGTCAATCTGTTGTTGGATGCAAGCGTTTGGGATGCTGCCTGCATCATGACGAAAGCCAACTGTGGCAGCGTATTAATTTTTGATACAACTGGACAAATGCGAGGCATTGTGACGGAGCGCGATTTGATGACTAGGGTGTTGGCCAAGGCGCTTGACCCGAAGACTACCTTGGTCTCTCAGGTGATGACGGCTAATCCGCATTGCGTGGGACCCAATACAACTGTGTCGGAAGCTATTTTGATCATGATTGAGCGTGGCTTTAGACATTTGCCTATCAAATCAATAGATGGAAAAATCATTGGCATATTTTCTGCAAGTGATGCTTTACCTAAAGAAATTGATGCGGCGATGACAATGGCGCAATTTCACCAACAACTCAATGAGTCGGCGTGACATCCTCAAAATGGGCGATGCCCGTTTATTGCGAATAGCCGAGCCTATCGCAGCGTTTGATACACCCGAATTACATTCCTTGATCGCCGATATGCGCGAGACTATGGCTGCTGTGAATGGTGCAGGACTGGCAGCGCCGCAAATTGGCATTAATCTACAGTTGGTGATATTTGGTGGAACAGAAGTCAACCCGCGCTACCCCGATCGACCATTGATTCCTATCACGGTGCTTTTAAATCCTGTCATCACACCTATAGATGACGCGGAAGAATTTGATTGGGAAGGTTGTTTATCGGTACCTGGTTTGCGTGGCGAGGTGCCGAGATGGGCGCGTATCCGCTACACCGGTTTTGATGAGTTCGGACAAACCATTGACCGCACAGTTGATGGTTTTCATGCGCGCGTAGTACAGCATGAGTGCGACCATCTGATCGGCAAACTCTATCCCATGCGCGTGCGGGACTTTACAAAGTTTGGCTATACGGAAGTGTTATTTCCTGGAATAAGCGCTTCTGAGGACGATTAAGCATTCTTTGCTGTAAACGTTTTTTTTAATAAATACAAAAGGTTCAATATGCTTCGATTCATCAACACAAGAACACCTTTACTTTTTGCTTCTTTATTAGGGCTATTGCTTAGTTTTGGGATTACCTCTGTTGCCCTAGCCCAGACCTACCCAACCAAAGCAATTCGAATCGTGGTTCCTTTCGCCCCTGGTGGTACGTCTGATATCTTGGCGCGTGCCCTTGGATCCAAGCTCACAGAGGCTTGGGGGCAACCTGTACTAGTTGAAAACAAAGCGGGTGCAACTGGTAATGTGGGCGCAGATTTTGTCGCTAAAGCCCCCGCAGATGGTTACACATTACTTTTGACAGACCTGAGCGTTTTATCGATCAATCAAAGTGTATTTACCAACATGCCGTATGACGGAATCAAAGATTTTGCGCCAGTCATCATGGTGGCTTATTCACCACACGCCCTTGGCGTGCATCCTTCAGTACCTGTCAGTAGCGTTAAGGAATTGATTGACTATGCAAAGGCAAATCCTGGCAAGCTTAATTTCGCGATTTCTGGCACTGGCGGCGCACCGCATTTGGCGGGTATTGCATTTGCACAACGCACAGGTATCAACTGGGCCTACATTCCTTATAAGGGAGGATCGCAAGCCGTTGCAGATGTGGCCGCAGGACAGTCCAATGTCATCATGAACGGAATGTTGGCGACCTATCCCACGATCAAGTCAGGAAGGATCAAAGGCTTGGCCGTATCAAGTCTGCATAAAGTCAGTTCAGCCCCTGAATTACCTACTATCGCGGAGGTATTGCCTGGCTTTGAAACAGGCTCCTATCAAGGAATCGTGGCACCCGCAGGCACCTCTAGCGAAGTGGTCGCAAAGCTCAATGCTGAAATTACGCGAATCATGGCAACTCAGGATATGAAAGATCGTTTGGCTGCGCAAGGCACAGAAGTTCGTAGTAGTTCGCCGGATGCTTTGCTTAATTTCTTGCGCGCTGAAAAAACCAGATGGGCACAAGTTATAAAAGATTCGGGGATTAAATTTGATTAGCAATGAAGTAATTAAATAAATCTAATCCCCTCTATTTTTCATTAAGGTGCTTTTTTCACCAAGCTTTTCCAACGGTTCATCTCTGACACCAAAAACTGACCAAATTCTTCTGGTGTGCTGTGCTTAGCAACCAGTCCCATGTCCTCAAATCGTTTGCGAAGTGCGTCAGAGGTCAAAGCTTTACGTACTTCAGAATTGAGTTGCGCCACTACTGCCTTGGGTGTTCCTGCCGGAGCAAACAAGCCGCCCCAACTGGAAAACTCGTAACCCGATACGCCTAATTCAATCGCAGTTGGAATGTCGGGGTGAGCAGGGTTTCTTTGTAATGTGGTGACGGCAAGCGCTCTTAAGTTACCTGATTTGATCAGCGGTGCAGATGCGGCTAAAGGGTCGATCATGAATGTCAATCGATTGGCTACCAGGTCTGGGTGTGCGGCAGTGCTGCCTTTGTAGGCGACTTCAGTCAATGAACCTAGATTGAGCGTTTGGGCTAACAGCAAAGTAGAGAGTTGTTGAGGACTTCCAGGTCCCGTGCTTCCATAACTGACTTTGGCTGGGTTCTCGCGTAGAAATTTCAATAAGTCGCCTAAGTTTTGAAATGGAGATTGGCTACTGACTACGACCACATACGGGGTGATGTGGGTGAGAGAGATGGGTGAAAAATCTTTCACCGTATCAAAAGGCAAATCAGACATCAAAAATGGATTGATAGCCATATTTGCTGCAGCTTGTAGCAAGGTGTAGCCATCCGGTTCTGATTTGGCCACTACATTGGCGCCAAGAGATTGCGATGCGCCGGCACGGTTCTCAATAACGACGGCTTTTCCTAAAGGACCTTCAAGCTCGCGTGCTAATAAACGCGCCACCAAATCACTAGGTCCTCCAGGAGTGACGGGAACGATGATTTTGATGGGCCTGCTAGGGTAGGGAGTCTGTGCGTTTACGTTAAAAGCGCTGAAAAAAATTGCGCATAGACTTACAAGAATCCATTGCTTCATACAGACTTTCTCCATGAATATTTAATACGCCAAGGCAAGTCTCAATTTATCCACAAAGTTTCTCGTTTATCCGTAGGTCTTACCCTATGAAATCCCAATAAGAATATGTTTTTATAAGGGTATTATTCCCAGTGAATTAAATATTGATGGACGCATGACAACCGCTAATCTTTCAAAAACTGTTGTAGTACTTGGTACCGGTACGATGGCTGCGGGAATCGCAGCTGGGTTTTTAGAAGTTGGTATGCCTTTGATTGTCTTAGGGCGTTCCATAGAAAAGGCCCAAACCACTTTAGAACAAGCTTGTAAATTGGCCCAGACTTTAGGTGCTAAAGCGCCAAGTGATGTTCCCCAAGAGGCTGGCTTGATCAACGATTGGAATAACTGGACTTCTGTGGCTTGGGTCATTGAAACAGTCACGGAAGACTTTGACATCAAGCGCGCCTTATTCCAAGATCTAGACCGTCGTGTACCAGCGCATATTCCCATTGGCACCAATAGTTCTGGGTTCCCCATTTCGCGACTGACAGATGGTTTGCTCACCCGCTCACGTATGTTCAATGCGCATTACTTCATGCCTGCGCATTTAGTGCCTTTGGTGGAGGTGGCTTTAGGCGCAGATTCAGATCCGCAAATGGGCGAAGCTGTTTGCGAACTCTATCGCCGTGCTGGTAAAAAACCCGTATTGGTGCGACAAGATATTCCGGGCTTGCTGGCCAATCGTATTCAACATGCACTGATGCGTGAGGCACTTGATTTGATTGACCGCGGAATTGCCTCTGCCCAAGATGTCGATACCGCTGTGCGTTTTAGTTTTGGTTTCCGCTACGCAGCAGCTGGCCCTGTGCTGCAAAAAGAAATTTCTGGCTGGGACAGTATGGCCCGCGCTTCTGAGGAAATTTACCCAAGCCTCTCTAATGCCCATGTCCTTGCGCGCTGTGTTGCAGACAAAATAGCAGAGGGTAAAACTGGAATGAAAGCTGGGGCAGGATTTTCTGAGTGGCCTAAAGAACAAGCAGAACAGGCAAGACAAAATTATGATCAAAGGCTAAAGGCTGCTTTTGACGTTTTAAAGATGCAATAACTTTTTAGGAATGATGTATGGGCATGATTGATTTAAATGTGAAAAAAATGACGGGTCCAGTGATCCGTCTGCACCCCAGCGACAACGTAGTCGTTGCACGCACTGACGTCGGGATGGGAATGGAAATTCCTTCTGAGGGCATCACCAGTCGCAGCCAAGTACCGTCAGGCCACAAAATTGCCGCGCGCAATATTGAGGCGGGTGAAGCCATTCTTAAATACAACGTGTGTATTGGTTTTGCTACGGTCAATATCTCGGCTGGAACTTATGTGCACTCACATAACGTGACATTTAGAGAGTTTGACCGTGACTATGCCTACGGCAAAGACTATGTGCCAACTGAATTTCTTCCACTCAGCGAACAAGCCACTTTTGAAGGCTACGTGCGTGCCAATGGCGATGTGGGTACACGTAACTTTATTGGTATCTTGTCGACCGTGAATTGTTCTGCAACGGTGGTGCATAAAGTTGCTGAGGCCTTTAAAGGTGATCGCTTAGCGAAGTATCCGCACATAGATGGTGTGGTCGGACTCAGTCACGGCCTTGGTTGTGGCATGGAGATGAGTGGCGAGCCCATGCAACTGTTACGTCGAACCATTGGTGGCTTTGCACGCAACCCAAACTTCGCTGCTGTGCTGATCATCGGTTTAGGCTGTGAGCGTAACCAAATGCAAGGATTGATGGAGCAAGAAGGTTTGAGTCAAGGGCCTAAGCTCTACACGTTCGTGATGCAAGAACAAGGCGGCACGCGCAAGACGGTAGAGGCCGCGGTTGCTGCAGTGGAGGCTATGTTGCCAGAAGCGAATGAGGCGCGTCGATCCACCGTGTCAGTCAGCCATTTGAAAATCGGTTTGCAATGCGGTGGCTCAGATGGGTTTTCATCTATCACTGCAAATCCTGCATTGGGTGCTGCGATGGACATCTTGGTGCGCCACGGTGGCACAGCTATTTTGTCGGAGACGCCTGAAATTTATGGCGTGGAACACACCCTCACTCGCCGTGCCCGTAGCAAAGAGGTAGGTGAAAAACTCATCGACCGTATTCGTTGGTGGAAAGAAGAGTATTCACCCGGACGCGATGTGCAGATTAACGGGGCGGTGAGTCCTGGTAACCAAGTGGGTGGTCTTGCCAATATTTTTGAAAAATCTTTGGGCTCTTCTATGAAGGGGGGGACCACAGGTTTGATGGAGGTCTATCGCTACGCTGAGCCTGTCAACGCCAAAGGTTTCGTATTTATGGATACACCTGGCTTCGACCCATGCTCTGCCACAGGTCAAATTGCAGGTGGAGCCAATATGATTTTGTTTACAACAGGCAGAGGCTCTATGTTTGGTGCTAAGCCAGTTCCATCTATCAAACTGGCGACAAATACCCCGATGTACAACCGGTTGACAGAAGACATGGACTTCAACTGCGGCGTTTTATTGGACGGTACTTCCACCATGCCAGAAGTAGCCCAAGGCATATTTGATTTGATACGCGATGTTGCTTCGGGCAAACCTTCTAAGAGCGAAGAGTTAGGGCTCGGAGACCACGAGTTTGTGCCTTGGAATATCGGGGTCGTGAGTTAAAGAAGCGCGCCTCTAGCGCTGATTGGCCAAATGGCCTCGACACGGTTACTACGAATACACACCAACGCGTCATATAAATTGACAGTTGGATCGCAATGACCTGGAATCAGCGTCAAGCGGTCCCCTAAGGTGATGCGTGATGGGTCACTCACTTCAAGGACACCGTGCTCATCTGAAGCCTTGGTTAGTTTTAGATCGGGCCGTTTCCAAACACTAGGCATACCACTGTCTACACTGAACGCTTTTAAACCTGCATCTAGAACCGCCCGATGCGGTTCTGGGTAACTCATTACGGTTGCCTGAATAAAAAGTGCATGTTCAAAATGAAGGTCATTTGTCTCCAATTGATTCTCACTGTAATCACGGTCCATAAAAATATAAGAACCAGCTTGGACTTCATCAAATATGCCAGAGTCGCACTCATTTAAAAAAGTACCTGTGCCGGCTCCCGTAACACGAGGACAAGCAATACCCTCTGCAACCAGTGCATCGCGTACTTCTTTGGCAATCTTGCTAGCCTCTTGAATCGCTGTTTTTCGCTCCGCAGGTAATCTGAGATGTTGCGCAGATCCTTGGTAGCAATGCAAACCAGCAAATCGAAGTGGGGCAGATTCAGCGATAAGCCTCGCTAAGGCGACCGCATC
>Ga0214921_10004958_pt1 | contig 19136 bp, 20 predicted proteins | sample LL1505_MetaG_FD_177992 | JGI IMG/M metagenome (GOLD analysis project Ga0214921, IMG submission 177992) | Freshwater microbial communities from Lake Lanier, Atlanta, Georgia, United States - LL-1505 | ecosystem: Environmental > Aquatic > Freshwater > Lake | place: USA: Georgia | collected... | reverse complement strand
CGTATTCATTTTGCTGAATTACAACGACAAATCTAGAATGTATTTTGATGATGTGAGAGATTTCGGCGTCATCTTGATGTGGGAAGTACATCGTTCGATGAATGAAGCCGGTTTTTGCGCCGGGTTGTGACATGGGACCACCGCAAGAATAATGTTCGTAGATTCCACTGATTGAAAAATTCTGGATGATTGTATTCATTTATTGTATTGTATTGTATTGTATTGTATTGTATTGTATTATTCAATATTTATCTATCTTTTTATTACTAGTTTGGGCCCCGACCTACCGTATATCTTGCGCAGGCCGCGCGCATACCACAACGGAGTCTCGCGCAGTTTCGCCCATTTCGCAATCCGGCGCTTCGGTTCGGACAAATAATAACTCCGGTAGGACGCAACCGCATCATAGATATCCTTGCCGTGGCTTGTTCCTGTTGCTGTTGCTGCTGCTCCTGTGCCGTTGGCCGTCGAGGCCATGCGAATCTTGAATTCATCGGGCATCGCAAGTGCGAAAGGTGTCATGATACCAGGTGACTTGACGCATTCAAATGCGGTCGCTGGGGGGATATTCACTCGCAAATACTGTGCGACGTTGTGCGACTTGTGTTGCTTGTGAGCAGGATGTCCGTATCTATATTTCCATTCAGCATGCATGGCGTCGATGAGGTCAAGAGTCCAAATGAAGTTGGCTTGGGAAGCACGGCACCAAATCGTAACGGGGTGGTTCTTGTGTGCGATTTTATAAACGCAAGGTTCGCAACCGCCCGATTGGTCGCCTACCAACAAACGCTGAGTCGTGCATAACATCTGAACCGCTTCCAGGATTATTTTAGCAATATGCTTGTCCATCATATATTCCGCCGTTTTAGCGGGGTCGAGTGAGAGAATGAAAAGATTCATTGAGTCGGCCGTGTCTGTAGCGTTGAATCAAACGAAAATAAAGATTTCAATTTTATTTGTGCGTAAAATAAATATGAAGTATTTTCTGTTACTATATCATAAAATGTCTTTGAATACCCTTTCTATCGCACACGCCATCTCCAAGGTCCGCGCCAGCGGTTCCGTCACTGGAACTGTGAATTTTGCAATTGGAGGTCGTCCTTCTGCCAAGTTATCTTATATGTCTAACGGCTATAAGATGAACGCGAATGGATATTTAGCGGATCCCTCTCGTTCTGCTCAAATCGCTGCCAACAACGCAGGCGCACTTACCCGGACAGAGGCAACTCGTATGGGTCTGTCTCTAGGTGGTCGTCATTAAATAATGTAAAGTCATTATATCATATAATATCACATTATACGATATAAATATAAAATGTTTATGTATATCATAAAATGTCTTTGAATCCCTCTACTTTCGCGTCGGCTTCTGCGCCCCCCTGCGCCAAACTTACACTGAATATCAGCGCATTTAATGGCAATACGACCAAGGTGAATGTGGGTCGTCCAAGCCCAAAGTTGTTCGTTCATCATTCCCCCGTCCAGCCAAAGACCCCGCATTTGAATACGGCTGCTGCACAACCCGCTGCTAGACTTTTACTCCCCATGTAAAATCATAAGATTCCTCCACAGTGTAACAATAACAAAAATCAAGTGTTTTTATTGTTACAATATTACATTACATTACATTACATTACAAATTCGACTCACTTCATGTAGAGGTTCGTCAATATCCTTACTGCCAATCAAGGAAGCGTGTGTGGTCGGATTACACAAACTTGTATTTAATTTTGTTCATGAAACCCATATTATACGAAAAACGACTTTAAGTCATCTTACTATATAATGTATATCGAAATGCCTCGCAAACCTGCATCCGCCGCCACTATGTCCTCCGAAACCACGTCGGTGCCTGACGCGAATCATCAATCCACACAAGCACAACATCATGATGACGCTGCTCTTAAGAGTATTAATTACAAGAATATGCTTCTCACAGGTAATTACAATATGTTGAAACCAGATATTGTGACGAATCCAAACATTGATGATATACTTGAAAACGAGAAAAATGCGAATAAAAGTGACCCTTGGAATAAACTGGATAAATCCGGAAAGGTTGTTAAACTGAAAGAGTTTGCTGGACGACATGGTAAGAAAGAAAATCATACGGAGCAAGAAATAACCGCGCTTTATCAATTTCTTGTGAGTGCGATCGAACAGAAGAAACTTATGCGCGCCAAGGATGTCATATATGACAAAGCCACCGGCGAAATAACAAGTATTCCCTGTCTCATTTATCATGCTGGGTTTAAAAAATTCACGCTTAAAAGATGCGAAAAGCGTCAATCTACTTTGAAATCTCTCGCACCAACGACTAGTATGTCGAAGAAGAGGAAACTAATTACGGCAAATGATGTGGAAACGAATGATAATACTTTGATAAATGATATAAATTAAGCATTGACTACGATACGCATCGTCTTCGTACATATTGTTATTTATTTTCTAGACCTTTTATGTTTTTTTTGTGAAGTTCGTTTATTTTTATAATGCCGTTTTTTGGTGATTTTCGTTTTTTTAGATTTTTTAGTAGATGTTCTATAGTTTCGACGACGGGTTCCACCATGTCCCAGCAGTTTCAAATAGTTGGCCGACATTGGAACTGACTGTGGTGGCTCACCTAATAAAGACGCCAAACTATCTGCTTCAAGTATTGCAGCTTTACTATCGTGTAATGTTACACGTTTATCAAATCCTTCAAGATTGTATGAAAATTTAACATATCTATCGCCATACGTTAATACTGGCAAACTTAAATAAGGGTTTTCCGGGTTGAATACATCTACATTTATACTATAATTCACATATAGTGGTTTAGATGTATCACTTGGGTTCAGAACTAAATTTGATTTGGTTATATCGGTAGGTTCAATAACAAACCTTCCAATAAAGCGTGATGTCATTTTTGGAGTTTTTGTTATATCAGGCTTTAAAATTAAGAAACAACAAGTATATCTCTTTTTGGTGCCATAATCTTGTTTATCCGTTTTAGATACATCCGTACAAAAATAATATTTATCATTTGATGAACTCTTTTTGACTAATCCAATATATCCTGTTGGGGTGTGACCACTCACTCTATACGTTACCTTGTGTAAATTAAAAAGTGTATTTGATTTATTTAATTTCGAGGTGTCTTTTAATAATCCACCTTTTCGCCCCCCTTTAATGTTTGAAAATGAACCGGTAACATCATGACTCATGCCTATAAAATTATATTTATCTCTATCATAATAAGCGCCAAAACTTACTGAAGTTATTGATGAACTAAGCGATAACCATCCATTCGGATTAGGATCTGACGCAATTTGAATCATTCCAGACTCGATTTGTTTAATACCGTCTTCAAGAGAAACAACTACATTTTTTTTTGTAGCAGTTTCAGGTTCGGGAATCGTTCCTGGTTTTACTGGTAATTCTGTTTTAGAAACTACTCCATGCGAAATAAGTGCGAATTCTCCGGTGGCTTCTAAATTTACTAATGCATATAAATTGCTCGCATTCATTTGAGCTAAATATATATCGACAAAATCGGTTGCGTTCGGATGGCATACATTTTTGCTTTTGTCTATCGTATCTTTATTCGATGACATAAGATACACCAAGTGTAAATATATCTTGTATTTAATATCATCATCCATGGATTCTACTGCTCGAACAAAGTCATCTCCACACATAAGTGCGTATTCATCCAATACAAATCTCCAACCATTTTTTTCACCCATAGATTCAGATATCATTTCGACTCTATCTTTTGCGGTATGACAACTTGCGATCCGGATACCCCAATCTACGGCTGGAACCACCGGCGTGACTTTAATATTACCACTCCACCTCCATAAATAATTGAACGGAAGGTCTCCGTCATAAGATTCGTCAGAACCTTTGGGTATTGTATATTTAAAGTCAATACCTACACTCTTTAATAGTTCTATACCATTAGATGGGTTATTATTAAATGCTATCATTGCATCAACCAGAGATTTTCTTGAATCGATGGTTAAGTCGGTCTCGATTGTCCATCTGCCTCTATTCAAATCACGATTACCATCAATTATAATAGTCCTCTCTTTATTTTTCGTTTTCATATTAACAAGTTGTCTCAACAATTGAATATTACGAGGCCCAACTCCCCACACATCTCCACTAAAATAAAATATATCATTTGTGTTTGCGCATTGTATGCCGTGTTCCCCATCGCGAACGATAAATTCTTTCATCAAATTTGCTAATGAGTGAGGTTCTGAACGAATTACGTTAGTAGTGACATCATCTGGATTGTCGAATAAATTTAACATACTAAAACTTACTCCTTCAAAATCTGAAGTTCCAAATAACCTACCACCGGGGTTTAACGTATAAACAGATGTTTTCGGTTCTCGGGCGACTCTATTCCAAAAATATAACTCAGACGTCTTATCTAATATGCTAGGAAGCGAACCAGCATCAGCAGCAGCATCAGCAGCAGCATCAGCAGCTGAAGCCATAATACTACTATTATATAATTATATGTATTACGTATAAGTATATATAATCATATTATTTTTTTATTTTTGCGTTTTGTTTTCATATTTGATTTTTTACCATATCTACGACTTTTTCTTTTTTCAATTTTCACATCACCACGCGTAACCTTGAAACTGCATTTCGGGCCACAAACAGGTTTCATGAGTTTGCGTTTTATATGACTCTCATGTTCCAATATTATATCCACCATATTCCGATAGAATTCTCTAAATTTCCCGCGGTTTTTACGCAAATCCGCGAATGAAAACCATTTGATTTCCGCCTTTTCAAGAAGACCATTATGAGGATTTTTCTTCGCACCTGGCAAGTATTTCTCGAAAAACTTGTAATTATTCAAATAATAATCCTCTAGTTTCTCGTCGTATTCTGTTTTAAAGATAATCGTCGTATATGAATGAAATTTCAACTCTGCGATTTTATGCCGAACTGCGACCCGTTTCAACATACTTTGCGAGCCAAGAAGCCCATTGAGTTCTTCACTCCCTTCTCTCGTAGCTACATCTATCGGTGTCTCATTTTTTTTCGAACCACCTCCGAAATCAGCCCAACCAGGCGTATCATTGAGTTCATTCTCTCGCCCGAATAACAAATAAATAACACCTTTATGAACAGCCGCGGGCAATAAACCCGCTCCAACCATATAATGAATTACTACTATACCTAGATATAATATTACTAAGGCAAAAAATTGAATCTACTGTGTTATTTATGAATATAAACGCAAATCTATTATTTATCTATTTATATGGAGTATGATTTACAATCAAGATGTTAAAATCGACAATCATGAATATAATAGACATATTGACGAGACAGACAGTGACGCCACCGTCACAGACGACGCCATCGAGAGCCACGACGACGACGACGACGATGACGACCCCACCGCCCCGTATTCCGTACTTCCATCCGATGAAGACCGAGAGACAATTATCAACGACGCGCTTGATGAACTGGCCGATGTTGCGCGAGAGAATATACTGGAATTCAAGCGCGAGGACTTCAATACAGAAGAAGTCGTTGGAACATGGATTGAGAGCTATCTGTGCCAATATTTCTCGGAAATAAGCCCAAATGTGTCTAACTTCTCGTCGGCCACCTCAGCTGAAGCGGATGCCTTAAATGAAGTCACTGATGCTTATATTCGTCAGCTATATGAGGATATATCTGAGAGATTTTACGATGAAATCGCCCCGCCTCGCGTATCGCCAGCGACACACCCCATCATTCAATCTTCCGCTGAGACAATTCGTAAGATGACAGAGAAAATCCAGACCTTGCGTGAAAAACCGCAACCTGAGCAACGAACGCCGGAATGGTACTCTCGCCGAAATAACTTAATCACGGCAAGTGCGGCATCTAAGGCATTCGGAACACAAGCATCTGTGAATCAACTTATTTATGAAAAGTGTAAGAAATATTGCGCGAGCGAAGAAGACGGTAGTGTCGGGAGCGGAAGCACCGGTCCGACGCAAGGTTCTGTGAATTCGCCGCTTCACTGGGGCCAACGCTACGAACCAGTCACTGTAATGGTCTATGAATATCGTAATCGCACCAAACTCGGCGAATTTGGGTGTATTCAACATGACAGCTATCCTTTCATTGGCGCTTCTCCCGATGGAATAAATATCGACCCTACATCGGCCATCTTCGGTCGGATGGTGGAGATTAAGAATATCTTTAACCGAGAGATTACAGGACAACCGAAAGAAGAATATTGGATTCAAACCCAGATTCAAATGGAAGTGTGTGGGCTCGACGAATGCGATTTTGTAGAGACCCGATTCAAAGAATATAACGACGAAGAAGAGTATCTCGCAGCCACTCCCGCCAACGAGAAAGGTTTCATACTATGGTTTCAATCCGCTCCAGCACTGACACAACATGGTTGTGTATCGTCGCCGATACAGTTGTACGAATACGCACCAATCGGACTGACTACTGCGGAATATGATAAATGGGAAGCTGATATGTTTGCAAAACATGAACGCATTCGAAGTATTTGGGTGCGAACAATTTACTGGTATCTAGATGAATATAGTTGTGTTCTTGTAAAGAGGAATCGGCTTTGGTTTGAGGAAGCAGCGCGCATATTACAAGATGTATGGGCTACAATCGAAGAAGAGCGCCAGAGTGGGTATGAACATCGCGCACCGAAACGTAAGACCGCGGTGGCGGCGCTGGCGGGGGTGACGGCGCTTTCAGGTGGCGGTGGCGCTGGCGGCGAATTCTTCAAAATAGTCAAACTGAATAATGCGATTATACCTCCGACACCGATGATGACGAATACACGACGCAATGATAATGATAATGATAATGATAATGATAATGATAATGATAATGATAATATTACACATCATATAGCCACGGACACCACGACTACCGAATTCACCGCAACAAACATGGCAACATTAATGTTGATTAACGATATCAATACATACAAAAAACATAGCGCGAAACGCCCGTCAGATGTTCTAATCAATTGCTTTAAAATAGATGATTTAGAAATAGATGAAAGTAAAGTAAAACAATAAAAATGGGTGTGGAACGAAGATATTATTTTTATTGTTTATATTACGCCGACCCAGCAGCATAAAATCCTACTCGACGTTCTGGATGGTCTAATGGAAGTGGCTGAGGCACGTTATATTCAGCCGGCGCCTTTGGCGCGTATAATGCCCCACACATCCCCGCGGGTGAGCACGAACCATTATCCGGCGTAACCCAATCACGGACATTATTTGTCGCCTGGTCATAATTGCTCAAATTCGCAGCAACAGGATACAACTTGGAATTATTTTCGGAATCATTATCTCGAAGAACCACGCCATAACCAGCACCTTTCTTGGGATACGTTGGATAAAGCAACGGTTCATCCACTTCACGCGGATATTCGCCGGATGGAACACGGTCGGCGCTGAATCCTTCGCGTTGTTTTTTGGTGGAATCACCGCCACCTGTAAGCGCACTAAAATCATGGATTGCGTCGATAAGAGGCCCTGCGACTACAACCGCAACAACCAGTAAAAATAAAGCCAGGTATTCATTACAGTATTTCATTCCCGAATAGATATTAAACCAAACGAATATATATATTATACAAAAGAAGATAAGATAAGATGACGACATCCGCATCGGCTTCAGAAGACTTGTATGTCCTTAAACGAACAGGCGAACGAGAGATTGTCGCATTCGACAAAATACTTGCCCGCCTAAAGATGCTAGGTCAGGATGCCGGTATTACCGGTGTGAATTATACAACTCTCGTCATTAAAATCATCGACCAGTTATATGATGGAATACCAACCATGAAAATCGATGAACTCACCGCTCAGCAGTGTGCGATGATGGCGGTCCAGCACCCAGATTATGGCACGTTGGGGTCCTATATTATTATTTCCAACGCACATAAGAATATTCCTGGTGGCTTTTATCAAGCGATGCGCCAATTATACGAATTCCGTGACGCCAACGACAAACATGTTCCGATTATTAGTAAGCAGGTATGGGATTTTCTACATGAAATTATAGATACACCAAGAAATGGCTCCGGTCCAGGTCCGTATATGGTTCATCAAGCAATCGAACAGATGATTGAACATCGGCGAGATTATTTCATCGATTATTTCGGATTTAAGACGCTCGAACGGTCTTATCTCATGCGATGTAACGGAACGATTGTAGAACGGCCACAACATATGTGGATGCGTGTTGCGCTCGGTATTCACAGCCAGCGCACTGACACACACACAATATATGAAAAGCTTGTGTATATCCAAAACACGTATGACGCGATGTCGAATAAATATATGACTCATGCAACACCGACGTTATTCAACGCGGCTACCCCTCGTCCTCAATTGAGCTCGTGCTATCTCGTCGCGATGGAAAACGACAGTATCGACGGGATTTTTGATACACTTAAAGATTGTGCTAAAATCTCCAAACATGCGGGCGGTATCGGGCTTCATATTCATAATATCCGCGCATCGGGGTCGCATATTCGCGGAACAAATGGTTCATCCAATGGTATTGTCCCGATGTTGCGTGTATATAACAATACAGCGCGGTATATCGACCAGGGAGGGCGACGCAACGGGAGTTTCGCGATTTACCTAGAACCATGGCACCCTGATATCGAGGATTTCCTGGAAATGAAGAAGAACCATGGGGATGAAGAAATGAAGGGACGTGACTTGTTTTATGCGTTATGGGTGCCAGACCTCTTTATGGAACGTGTGCGCGGCGGTGGCGGCGGTTCTGACCTGTGGTCTTATTTCTGTCCAGATGAATGCCCTGGTCTCGCGGATGTATATGGCGATGAATTCCGCGAACTATATGAGAGATATGAACGCGACGGCCGCGCACGCAAACAAGTGAAGGCACGAGAACTCTGGCTGAAAATCCTTGACAGTCAGATGGAGACAGGAACACCGTATATTTTGTTTAAAGACGCGGCCAATAAAAAGAGCAACCAGAAGAATGTCGGCACTATCAAGAGCAGTAACCTGTGCACCGAAATTATCGAGTATTCTGATGATAATGAGACGGCGGTTTGTAATTTGGCGAGTATTGCCTTGAATCGGTTCGTCGTTGCGTCTGTCGTCTCCGAACCCGCCGTTGGGGGGAGCACCCCAAGCGTACCCCTCCTAGACTTCGCCGAGCTTGAACGTGTCACCATTCTCCTTGTCGATAATCTTAACCAAATTATCGATATTAATTATTACCCAACAACTAAAACGCGAACCAGCAATCTTCGACACCGCCCCATCGGAATCGGCGTGCAAGGACTCGCAGATGTCTTTATGATGATGAATATTCCATTCCACAGTGAAGAAGCCAAAACACTTAACCGAGAGATTTTCGAAACGATTTATTTCGCAGCACTTCAGGCGTCGATGACACTCGCCGCACGTCATGGTGCTTACGAAACGTTCAAAGGTTCGCCTGCTTCACAAGGTATTCTTCAATTTGACATGTGGGGCATTGATCCTACCGCCGAATCATACCCCGCACCAAAATATAGGACACGACAATATGATTGGGTCACGTTGAAAGGTAAAATCCAACAATATGGTCTGCGAAACTCGCTTCTCATGGCCCCGATGCCTACCGCAAGCACATCCCAAATCCTGGGGAATAATGAGTGTTTTGAACCGATAACTAGTAATATTTATACACGCCGAACCCTAGCCGGTGAGTTTATTATGGTGAATCGGTATCTTATCCGTGACCTTATCTCTCTGGGGCTGTGGAATGAACGCATTAAGACGAATATTATTGCGAATCAGGGGAGCGTTCAATATATCGATGGATTGTCTGATGCGTTGAAATTGAAATACAAGACGGTATGGGAGATGCCGATGCGACATATTATTGATATGGCAGCCGATCGCGGAGCATTTATTTGTCAGAGCCAGAGTATGAATTTATGGGTAGAAGAACCGAATTACAATATTCTGACATCTATGCTCTTTTACGCGTGGAATAAGGGACTGAAAACGGGGGTTTATTACTTGAGACGGAAGGCCAAACACCAGGCACAACAATTTACGGTAGAGCCGGAGAAAGCGACTGATGGGGGTGGAGGAACGGCGGGAGGGGATGAGGATGATATATGCGAGTTTTGTTCATCCTGAACAAAATCGTTTTAGCGCACAAAAGTGCGATAGACGGAGTTTTGTTCATCCTGAACAAAATCGTTTTAGCGCACAAAAGTGCGATAGACGGAGTTTTGTTCATCCTGAACAAAATCGTTTTAGCGCACAAAAGTGCGATAGACGGAGTTTTGTTCATCGTGAAATAAATTGAATTTCTTTTCCATATTTGAAGTATCGTATCAAAGTACCAACGATGCTTCGCAACTCACCATCATTTAAAGATTTCTTTACTACAACATCTACCATGGTCCAAGATACCGCTGCCGCCATCGACCAAGACGCCCGTAATCGTAAATATTACGTTCCTGTGCATGAATGGACAACCCGAAAGAATTTCCTATTCCCTCCACCTCTCTGTATTCAAGAACCGCAATCCGAAAATAACGACCGGGATGGTGTAATTTACGATAGACTCCATGTCATCCACGAAGTTCCGCGCATGAATACATCACTTTACTGTTTGCTTTCACAATATAACCCATGGCTAGATTGTGAAATGACGCGCGAAAAACGCGCATTCTTGAAACCGCGACCAGGCGAGATGTGCTGTGCGGTATGCTCATCATCGCAACATGTACCCAATTTCTTTCGAAATGAAACAGTGACAGATATCGTGAATTTATACGTATGGCCACTTCTTCATTCTCGCGCAGATGATGTCATCGCATCTCGTACATTTGCAGAGTGGCGGCGTCTTTTCGCACAGACAATATCTCTCGCCTTTCCAGATTATGATTATTGGATGTCTATTGCTACAGCTACGTCATCGTCGTCATCGGCTGCGCATTTCATTCCACTATCAGACCAACGCCGAACCGCGCGCATTTTGAAATATCTGACACCTGCACGCGTACTCTATCTCCTCACTACTCGCGCGAATTTATGGCCATATGGTCAAATGACACCACCATCGACACGGTCTTCACGAAACAGCGGACTATGTTCTATCAAACCAAAAATAAAAGAATACTCTGACAAAACTGCAATCGATTGGTTGGTCAGTGCGGATTTTCTCCGTAAAATGAAACGGGTTCATATTTATTTCACACCATTAATAACTTCAGTAGCAAATTCAATCGCTTATTCTGGTGCATTAGCGTCTGCATCTGCATCTGCGTCTGCATCAGTATCAGTATCGGTATATGACACAGACGAATGTGATGAATAATAATACAGTTAGTGAGGGTAATGACGAGTATATCGTGTATGCTTACTGCTAAGATTATTTGATTTATAAATACGACGATGGGTTTTTCGTATTTTTATTATTTTACGCGTTCGACGACCTCCCTTTTTTGCCGACGGAGGAGGACATCGTATTATCTCAGATGGGTCAATCGCTTGTTCTGGAGTAAAATGTGCTGGTAGATCAACATTACATCCATAAAAATCAATACTCTGAATATCATCATGACTACGTGGTGTTTTATAAACAAGATTTGTTCGCAATTCTCCTTCATGTGTATTTTTTAGAATTAAAACCGTAGTTGGTGGAATACTAATATCCCCTAGGATACTTTGGTTACCTTTAGTTGCTGCTTCGGCTGCTGAGACCAAGTCTCTAGTTGGCATTTCGGTATTATCTATTAAAAAGAATAAGTCGGTTTTATTACGAAACCGCGGTTTTAATGCGTAATGTTCAATTAGCCTACCTTCATGAGCACCTTTAAATGTAAAATATACACCGTTTCCATTCATCGTTCGTAATGTAGTTGCTGTTCGACGGTCACATCTTGTTCTAGCAACATCTAAACGTGACCATACCGCAACACATACGATTTGATAACCCGCCAATTTTGCTTTATTCATAGCATAATGTATTGCCATTTTTGAACCACCAGTTGTATCAATAATAATATCATCACCGTTTCTTATTAATCTATCGACGACGGCATATATAATACGTCTTTGATCTATTCCTTTTCCTTTACCCCATATTTGTTCCTTATCAGGCATTTGTTGAAACATCGCATCAGCGTACATTACGGGTTCGTCTACATCCAGGTCAGATGCATTTTCTACAAAGTTCAATTTAACAGATGATTTTCCGACAGACGCACCACCAATTAAAATTACAATTCTAGGTGGTCTTCCTCGTTTGACATTCAGAGTCTTCATTTCATCATCAGAGACGCCCAATCCAGGATTTTCCATATAATTAAAATAACCAAAATACTTCATATCTGAATCTTCTGGCTTGGGGTTTAAATTAATACGATGTCCCGCGAATGGATTATTTCCCCTGCGAATTCTTTCCAACCATTCTGGGTGTTTAGACCTTGCAATCTCGGTATTTCGACGAAAATGACTAATAAAGATGTCAAGATATTCTTCACTAAACCATCTGTTCGCCTCAGCTGATATTTTTTTTGGGTCTATACTAGGTGAATCTGGTGAAGGGACATCGTCACCGTATGTTTTTTCCCAATCGGGTATTTGCCAATGTTGAGCTTCTTCACCGCCTCTAACTGATGCAGATTGAGAAGCACCTCTGGGAGATGTTTTTGAAGTCGAAGACTTAATAAATGTTTTTTTTGGTGCTTTCGGTTCATCATCACTACCAGACTCGGTTGCAGCAGCAGCAGAAGCAGCAGAAGCAGCAGTAGCAGAGACCCGTTTGGGACGACTAGATGATGGTGGCTTAGCACCCTCTTTATCAGCCGGTCCCGACGTTCCTTTTACTGATTTTGGAGGCATATATATATATTCTTTATATAATTACAATAAAAAATATATTACATTCATGACACAAACATCATCTAACTCACTCTTATATTATTTTGTGATACGGATGATGAATAGTATCAGTTGGTTCATCAACCGGTAAATCCTCTATTACTTCGATTGGTTGAACTACCAGTAAATCCTCGACTACTTTGATTGGTTCAACCACTTCAACAACAGGTAAATCCTCGACTACTTTGATTGGTTCAATCTCAGGAATGGGTTCATTGACAAGATTTACATTTTTTATTATAACAAGATGAACATATCTATCGGCATTCATGCGGTCGTAGTCAGGTTTGTAGTAGTCATTTCCATCATCTTCACGTAACACTTCATACATACATCCACATCAACCTTTGCGTTGTGAAGTCCATCTGGTGCTGGTGCGTCGGCGCCGAAAAGCGTGTAATAAAGTTCCACAAGCTTCGGGTATTTCGGCGAGGTCCGTCCGTCATCCCACGTCTTCACCAACTTACAAATGGGCGTTCCTTCCTTCATCGTACAATATTCCACCGGAGCGAACACCGTGTGAAACATTCTGGCGCGGTAAAACTCCACGAGAAGCATATTCTTGTCGAACTCCAGATTGTGTGCGACCATCTTACCGCACCGGTTGGCGGCATGCTTGAAATCAAACAGCGCGACTTCGATATGGACTCCGCGTGCGCGCGATATCTCGCTGGTTATTCCATGGATTGCGGTGGATTCCGGCGAAATCGGAATATGAGTTCCGAGAGATATAATATTGTCCTTTTCTTCTTCAACCTGCTTGGTTTCGTCGTTGTAAATCACCCAACTCAATTGAACGATGTGCGGCCATTTGTCGGTCTGATTCGTCGGGGTATTTCGGGGAGGGAGACCGGTTGTCTCGGTATCAAAGATTAGAACGCGCATCGTTGTCTGTCGATTGTCAATATAAAGAAACACAGGATTTCTTTATATTAGAATTTTAATATCAATTTTATTTCTTATCGTGTCTCGCGTCGATTCGGTCGCTGCTCTCGATTCACTCGCTCCGCTCGGGTTGTGGCTCGAGGTCATCTTCATTTCATTATCTACGGAGAGAACTGACTGCGCCTACGACGGCAGCAACCGGCTGAAGAGCTGGTATAAATGTAGCGGCAACAGGAAGAATCCTATTGGCGACAGGAAGCGCCTTGTTAATCGCAGGAAGAGCCTTTTTAGTCAGCCAGCTCTTCTGGTGAGGTGCAGCGCAGGAAAAATCGAAATAAAATTGATTCTATTTTACTAATACATCATATACAACACTGTGACATCATGGATTATGAATATACAATCGCGGAAATAAAGAGAGTTGCACAGTTGGTCAGTGTTACAAAATCTGAAAGTGACGACGGTCGCATCGACAGCGCAATAAAGGAGACGCCGTTTTTGAATGAGATGAAACGAATTCTCTTGGCGGAACATCCGACATGGGATGTCCAGATTTCACCGCCCCGCGCATCATGTGATATCATGGTAAATACGATTCGAATCAACCTGAAACTCACCGACTGTAAATCATCCGATAACAGTATGAATAAGCCATCCATATTTTACAGCATTACCGGTCTTACAACATACCCTTACTCCTCAAACTGGAACGACTTCATCGAGAGAATCCGCGACGCAGGTCTCGCACATCAAATCAAGAAACAGCGACACAAGCCTACAGAATATCATTATCTTGTAAAGAACAAACTTACAGGAGACGTGTTGTTGAAACCGGTGTTTGATATTCATACTTACGTGAGTAATCCGAGCAACGACCTTCAAATCAATTGGAAAAACGAGTTTCTTCATTCGGATTATCATATCGACGAGAGCGGCGACGACCGCGACGCGAAATACCTAAAAAAAGTGGAAGAACTCCTTCTTTGTATCCAGAAGTCCGTGAAAGAAATGATCGAACGGTCTAAGCGTTTTGCAGAAGCCGATATCGGGTCGCTTCTTGCTTAAGGAATGACCACCGCCGTGCTTATTTGTTTGTGTCCGATCTTGAATCTTCCAGCATACATATAATCCTTTTGGAATACAGATGAGTTTAAGTATTGGACGATGTTGTTAATAGTGTCGGTCTCGGTGTCGGCGTCCATTTTAGGAACAAGGCATAGCAATGTACCGCCAAAGTATTGAACTGTTCCTGTAAATGCTATCTCTTTATGACGAGTCATGTTTCGTATATATATACATCGCCGCCCCCAGTATTTGCGCATACTTGAAATATTTCTAGGCGCACCCCATTCAAACCAGTTGCTTTCCGAGAACTTTTTAATTCTTCGTTCTAATAATTTATCCTTGTGTTTGAGTAAGTGACCGTCGATTTCCGCATTATTTGTAGGAAACGTTTCTGTATATATGTATCGTTCCACGCGGCCCTTGTCGGCAAGAACCTCAATATTACCGATTGGCACGCGGTAAATTTCGTCTTTACCCGATACAAGACCTACATATACATGAAACCGCGAATCAATCGACGACGCTCCATCGCAGACTTCTGTATCGCTGAACGTGATAATCCCCTTATTCACATTACAAAACATGGGTTTGCCATTCAAGTTCGTAGTTTTACTACTACACCCCTTCTCATACCGAAATACAAGAACGTCGATACTTGCCCCATCGAAGAGTTTTTCGTTGTTTGGAAACAAGAAGTCGGTAAAACTTCCGGTTCGTGTCATTTTATCAATAATGCCAGCCGCACTCGTTAGTTTGATGAAATCCGATGGGACTATAAATATCATTTCGCCGCCATCGTCTTCTAGGAGTTCATAACAAAGTTCGATGAATTTTATATACAGATTTCCCGTTGTTTGTTTCACGTAAGGTGGATTTCCAACGATTGTTTTAAACTTCTTCGTTATCGTTAGCTTGGTGAAATCGCCATATGTCACCTGTTGATGTTCGTTAATTGCGATGACAGGTGTTATTGTATTGTCAATTTCATAACATTCCATCGGATAATCCGGGTCATACTCTTTAAACTTCTTCAACAAATGACCTGCGCCAAATGATGGTTCGAGAATACGACATGACCGGTTATTTACTTTATCAAATACGAACTGTTGTAATCCGTCTGACACGGTAAAGTATTGCCCCAGGCCTTTTTTTTGCTGCTTACTCATTCTCGCTATGCTATGCTTTCTGTTACTATTAGTGTCTCTGTATTTATATATCAATTTTTATTGATTTTGTTGATAAAATCAATATAATATCGTTTCATTCCATTTCATTCCGTTTCATTCCATTTCATTCCGTTTCATTCCATTTCATTCCATTTCATTCCGTTTCATTCCGTTTCATTCCATTTCATTCCGTTTCATTCCGTTTCATTCCATTTCATTCCATTTCATTCCGTTACGAACACAGCGCGTTCCCGAATGCGACAACCGCGAGAATACCTAGCACGAGACCGATATGATAGTTATACTGCATCGTGCGATATACCTTTAGCCATGCCTGCGTTTCTTCGCCGGACTTTAGATGAAGCACCATCCAGTCGCTCTTCGGTGAGAGAATATAATAGAAATAATTCACGCTAAATGAGACGGCCGCGACCATACAAAGCACACCGCCATGCGAACCTGTGCCAGCACTGCCAAGGAAATACTTCCGACAGCATACGAGGAGTATCATCGCCAGGATGAAACCAAGAAACAGTCCCATAAAATAAATACCCTGGCGCTCGCGTGTGATCACCGCATACCGGCGCTGATTTTCTGGTGATAATTTCGCGACGAATTCTTGGATCACTCCACCTGACCGATGAGAGAATACACAACAATAAATGTTGGCAACAATAAAAATAAACGCGATGGCGCAAGAAATAGCACAGACCATATTTGTAGGACGGAGGGGGTGGTGTCTTGATGATTCTATACAATACATTCCGACAAAAATAAAATTGAAATCTTTTTCATGAATATCAAATACTATATCGCAGAATGACAATCATCACTACATCGACCTCCTCTAGAACGGTCTCGGCATCGAAGCCTGCGAATGGTTTGGACCCGGCTTCATTTATGGGAATGCTTTCGAATATCCAAGACAATCTCAACGAGTATCAAGCCAGGGTCCTCGAAATCGAACAAGAACTCCGGACGGTCCAAATTGAAAACAATCTGCTCCGAAATCATATTCGGGAATTGATGAGGACGAACAAATAACAATCGACATGTGACATGTGACACGAAATAAAATTGAAATACATATTGTATGTTAGTAAATAAAGCACTATTCCATCATCCAAGCTGTCAAATGTCGTCGTCTGCTGCCGAACCAACTGCCGTGAAATCAAGCATTGAGGAATTACAATCCAAACTATCGGAAATGGAGGGTGAAATTGCCGCATTAAAGGCCGAGAACGCTCGCCTAAAAAAATATGAATTACAGATTCTTGAGCAGAAATACGGGCGACTGAGCGCATCGATGCCGATCCCTGGCGGGTTTATGGGGTATGGCAGGAGCGAATGGAGTTCAAATGCGTCTAGTGGGTGCTAATACGCGGACCGTACTTCGTTACTCGAACCGTCGTTCGTTACTCTAACTGCTTGTCCGCAGTGATGCGGACCGTCGTTCGTTACTCGAACGTCTTACAGATTCCATACGACCTCCTGTGCCACTGTGTAATCCCATGCTCGCGTATGCCATCTAAATGTTTTTTTGCGCCATATCCCTTATTTCCTCGCAACGAATACATTTCATCTAGTATCGGATGCTGGTCGCATAATTTTTCAATATACTCGTCACGAGCGACTTTGGCAAGAATCGACGCTGCAGCAATACAAGCATACGTATTATCACCGCCTTCAACGCATACATGAGTGTATGTATCGATTTCGCTTGTTTCTTGATTATAATTACAGAGAGGGATGAAATCGTTGCCGTCAATAAGGAGGAGGTAATCGTCGATATGATGCGCAGCATCAGCGGCGGCGCTAGGCACTGATGCGTGTTTTTTAATCACTGTATTGATTGAGTTCCGCATACATTGAAGCGTTGCGCGTCGGATATTCAGCGAGTCGATAACATCGGCTTCCTCGTATGAAATCGCCCACGCAACGGCATGTTCCTTGATATAGTCGCTTACCTCTCGAATTTTCTTCTCGGAATGGAACTTCTTGCTATCTTTTAGAAGAGAGAAGTCGAAACCGACGGAAGATGCTGGAGTATGGTGGGCATGAGCAGGAGGGAGTATTACCGCTCCAGTATAAACACGTCCGAATAATGGCCCGCGTCCAGCTTCATCCACGCCTACCTCGTATTTATGCGTTGGTGTCTCTGCGGTGTTCGCTCCAGCCGCGGAGGCCGTAGTATATGATGTCGAGAGAATTGTAGCATTAGAAGAACCTCTGGGTTGTCTTGTTTTCTTTGTAATAATGACTTCTTCATGTTTCGAATCTTGTTCCATCGTGTGACGTTTTCTGTATTCTATATTATTTATAATATTTTCATTCAATTATTTACTCGAATTCTTTTATTTATATATTATAACATAATGCAACTCACCAAAGTTCATCTATTACTTATTCTACTCTTCTCGTTGATTCTAGCATCCAGTTTAGGCAACTACATTCGTGATGGATTTGATATGAGATCGTCTGACATTCCGGACCCACTCAAACCTATCGCAACAAAAGACCTTTCATCCAATACGAAATTACCACCAACCCCGAAATATGACCCAAGCATTAATGGTGGAATCAGCGCATCATCTCTCGGCGCGCCAGTTAGCGCATTATCTCCCAGCACGTTTCCAATAAACACACCCGCGGGAATTCCTGGTATGAATAGTATAAGTGGCAACGACCAAGCAAGCGCAAGCGCAAGCGGCGCAGGAACAGGAGGTGATGCTCACAAATGCCCACCTTGTCCAGCTTGTGCTAGATGTCCCGAACCCGCATTTGAATGCAAGAAGGTGCCGAATTATTCTAGGTCAGAGGATATTAATGCGCCACGACCTGTCATGGCAGATTTTAGCCAGTTTGGAATGTAATGTAATGTAATGGAATCCAATAAAAAAGTGTTAATTTTTATTGGTTTTATATCACAGGCGAGCGGCGAGCAATCGGCGAGCGGCGAGAGATGATTATCCACGCTCTAGAATATAATTGTTGATGTTGTCTTGATGTTCGTAGTTGTATTGGTTGTATTGGTTGAAATTGTTGATGATGATATTGTGGTTCGGTGCGTCGTCATCGTTCTCTTCTTGGTCGG
>Ga0214921_10004957_pt1 | contig 19136 bp, 12 predicted proteins | sample LL1505_MetaG_FD_177992 | JGI IMG/M metagenome (GOLD analysis project Ga0214921, IMG submission 177992) | Freshwater microbial communities from Lake Lanier, Atlanta, Georgia, United States - LL-1505 | ecosystem: Environmental > Aquatic > Freshwater > Lake | place: USA: Georgia | collected... | reverse complement strand
TGTGAATTTCTGATTTGAGTTTGTGAATTTCTGATTTTGATTTGTGAATTTCTGATTTTATTTTCTGTGAAATTCAGAAATTATATTAAAATTAAAATAAAAATAAAAATTTTAATTTTATTTTGTTCATAAATGTATATATGGTCCTTGATTTAACTACTTTTTTATTGATAAAATTACATTAAAAAATTATTAAATTTAACTAATTTTTTGTTGAAAATGTATTTATGTTTCATATATTTTACTACTTTTTATTGAAATTATATTAAATTTTATTAAAAATTATTATTAAATTATATCTAAATTTTTTTATTTTTATGTTAGAAAATTATATCTAAATTTTTTATTTTTATGTTATAAAATGTTTATATGATTCTTATTTTTTACTACTTTTTTTATTGAAAATATATTAAATTATATTTTAAAATTATTATTAAATTACATTAAAAAAATAATTAAATTTTATTAAATTATTTAAAAAATTTATTATTTTTTTTGTTGAAAATGTATTTATGATTCGTATTTTTTACTACTTTTTTTATTGAAAATATATCTTAAAATTTTTATTTTTATTTTATTATTTTTTACTACTTTTTTATTGAAATTATATTAAAATTAAAATAAAAATAAAAATTTTAATTTTATTTTGTTCATAAATGTATATATGGTCCTTGATTTAACTACTTTTTTATTGATAAAATTACATTAAAAAATTATTAAATTTAACTAATTTTTTGTTGAAAATGTATTTATGTTTCATATATTTTACTACTTTTTATTGAAATTATATTAAATTTTATTAAAAATTATTATTAAATTATATCTAAATTTTTTTATTTTATAAAATGTTTATGTGATTCATATTTTTTACTACTTTTTTTTGAAAATATATTAAATTATATTAAAAAATTATAATATAATTATATCTTAATTTTATTATTTTTATGTTATGAAATGTATCTATGATTCTTATTTTTACTACTTTTTTTGATAATATATTAAATTATATTAAAAAATTATAATATAATTATATCTAAATTTTATTATTTTTATGTTATGAAATGTATGTATGATTCTTATTTTTTACTACTTTTTTATTTTAATTTTATAAAAAAATATTATAAAATTTTTTTATTTTTTTATTTTTTTATTATAAAATGTATGCATAATTCTTATTTTTTACTACTTTTTTTTGAAAATATATTAAATTATATTAAAAAATTATAATATAATTATATCTTAATTTTATTATTTTTATGTTATGAAATGTATCTATGATTCTTATTTTTACTACTTTTTTTGATAATATATTAAATTATATTAAAAAATTATAATATAATTATATCTAAATTTTATTATTTTTATGTTATGAAATGTATGTATGATTCTTATTTTTTACTACTTTTTTATTTTAATTTTATAAAAAAAATTTTATAATATTTTTATTTTTTTATTATAAAATGTATGCATAATTCTTATTTTTTACTACTTTTTTATTTATTTTTATAAAAAAATATTATAAAATTTTTATTTTTTATTCCTATAATTTACTACTTTTTTTTGAAAATATATTAAATTATATTAAAAAATTATTATTTTTTTTTACAATAATTTATAATATCTTTTTATAAAAATGTATTCATGATTCCTATAATTTACTACTTTTTTTATTGAAAATATATTAAATTATATTAAAAAATTATTATAAAATTATTATAAAATTATATCTTAATTTTATTATTTTTATGTTATGAAATGTATCTATGATTCTTATTTTTTACTACTTTTTTATTTTAATTTTATAAAAAAATATTATAAAATTTTATAATATTTTTTTTTCTTATAAAATGTATTCATGATCCTTATAATTTACTACTTTTTTTATTGAAAATATATTAAATTATATAAAAAAATTATTATAACAGTTGTTATAAATTTACCTATTGATAAAGCTACATTTGATAGTTATACAAATGGTATTAAAAATTATTATAATTTTGTTATATCTAATATGAATAGTACTATGAATAGTATTAGTGGTGATTTTACTATAATTAATGGTAGTAATAGTCTAGGAGGTAATGGTAGACCATTAATCTAGGTTGGTATTGTGTTATATTTTGATAAGAAAAATTTATATTGTGTATATTTAATATAGAATGTACATTTGATTCATATAATTTACAAATTTTTTATTATTTTTAAATCTCATTTTAAATATTTAATGGTGTAAATTATTATTTTAAAATATAAAATAATAATTTTTAATGATAATATTTTTATAATTATTATTTTATATTTTATAAACACAAAATTACACCCTTAATATATATTAATATATATATATATATTAATATATATTAATGTCTATTAAATTATTAGATCAGAATGCATTTTTGCTTTATCAAAATACAAATAATTATATTGATGCATCAATGATAAGTAATTATTCTAATACAACATATTATTGTGAATTTACAAATTTTTCAAATGATATACCAGATTCACTTTTTTTATCATTTGGAAATTTATTAAGTGTACAATTCTTAAATTGTACTTTTTTAAATATTGGAAATAATGTCTTTAAAAATTGTACTAATTTAAATACTATTACAATACCAGAAACTGTTATAACATTGGGTTCTAATTGTTTTGAAAATTGTATAAATTTAACTTATATAAAAATTCCTAAATCAGTTACAACATTATATGAATATGTATTTAAAGATACAGGTTTAAAATCTATTGAATTTCCTGCTAATAATATTATATTTTCATCTTATATTTTTCTTAATTGTCAATATTTAAAAAATATAATAATATCTGGTTCAAATGTTAAATTATTGGATTTCTGTTTTAATACTTCAGATTCGAGTTCGGAAGATAATTCAAATTCAAATTATAAAATTAATAAAATTAATTTAATTTTTAATAATCCAATAACAATTAAATTTTATAATCGTAATGATATAAACTTAGTAAATGAAATAACAACTCCGAATATTATTCCAAACATAGCTTGTTATAATTATGTTAAATTTGTATTTTTTAATATTACATCATCTGATTTGATTAATAATAATTTATTAAATAATTATTATATTAATTATAGTATATCTCCTTATAATGTCGAATTTTTATTTAAATCTAATTATGTTCTGGTATTTCTAAGTAATGATATATATGTACATTATTTACCGGGTTCAACTATATATTATTCTTTTATACCCACTAATATGCAAAATAAATATACTATAACAAATATTAAAAAGATATACATTTATGGCAATATTACTATAAGTGGTTTTGAATGTTTTGCTGATTATTCAAATATGATAGAATGTAATTTTTATAATAATACATCTACAAATTTTGTAGTACCTACATATACATTTTATAATTGTAGTTCATTAGCAAATATTAGATTACCTGATAATATAACAAGTATTGGTCCTGGGGCGTTTTTTTGTGGTCGTATAACTAGTTTTGATATTCCCTCAACTTTAATATCAATTGGTGATGGTGCATTTTCAAAGTCTTCGTTAAATACAATTAACACAAGCAATGCTAATTCATTAACTAGTATTGGAAATAACGCATTTTCTGAAACTCAAATAACTAGTTTTGATGTACCCCCAACGTTAACATCGATTGGAAATAATGCATTTAAACAATCTTCATTAATAACAATTAACACAAGCAACGCTAATAATTTAATTAGTATTGGAAGTTCTGCATTTATGAATACATCACTAATAACTTTTACTACTCCATATAATTTGACAAATTTGGGAGATTATTGTTTTAGTAATACTCCAGATTTAACAAATCTAACTATTTCAAATCCTACATCAAATAATTTAACTATTGGATCACATATAATAGATAAAAATAAAAGTATAATAGTTAATATGAATATAACTTATGAAAATTTAATAAGTATGGATTCTACTGGAAATAATATTTATAATTATGTCAATAAAATAATAACAAATACTGTTCCATAATAATTATAAAAATGAGTTTTATATGTACTGTTGTGATGGTTAAATTGATGTATTAAAATATTATTAAAATTATATTATATGATAATATAATATAAATTCTTCAAGAGTCGTATTTTTGTAATATTATTTCAATATCATGATATTTTTATTTTAAATAAAAATATTATATAAATTATTAATTTTATAAATTATAGTTAAAGTTTATTTATAAAATTAATGTAATTGATATGTATTTATATTTTTAAAATTTTTTATCCAAATATATAATATTTTAATTTAGTATTTCAAAATTACTTTTGATAAAATTATCTTTGTTTGTAGATTCAGATAAAATATTATTGGCATAAATACCAAAATGTTTTCCATTATCTGATTCTAATACAAGATGATATATTGTGTATTTATTTTTATTTAATATTTTTTCACCAATATCTAATGCAAGAATACATTTATAACCATCAACTGTATAATTCAAATCATAAAAATGTTTATATTTTTCATTAATTGTAATATTTTCTATTTCATTTGATAGTATCATATGTTCTCCTGTGACATATAATTCATCATTTTCATTTGATATTTTATACATACAATTAGATTCAGATAATGGGTTATTAAATAAATTTTTTTTACCTATTAAATCAATTTTTTTATATCCATCTTTTACTGTTTTAACTAGATCTCCTTTTCTTAATTTTTCTATTTCCTTATATTCTTCTATATCATTTATTAAACATAATATTTTTGTTCCTTCATTATAACAAGGTACCGTATTAAAAACATATTGACCAGTTTGCGGATTATATGACAAATTACCGTTTGATAAATTAAAAGTTATATTACCATATGGATTTTGCGGTGCAGTACTCATAATATATTATATATTATTGCAATATATTATTTTTATATATGGATATAAAAAAAAATTGGCAAGTAAATGAATAAAATAAATTATATTATAATTTATTATATAATATTATATATTATATATTTTATATTTTATATTTTATATAGAAATAAAACATTTTTTGGAATAAAAAATTTGTTTTTTTTGTATTATAGTGAATAAAATAAGTTTTATGGAAAAATCAAAAACCTTATTTTATTCACTATACAATTCTTTTTTTTATATGTTAAAATTAAAAAGTTATAAAAACTATAATAAAATTAAAATGTAAAAATATAAATTATATTTTTTATCATCTAATAGTAAATTTTATATATTGAAAAAAAATTAGAAATTATTAATAGTCCAAATTGATACATCATTTATGAGTTAAATAAAAAATATATAAATTTTTTTTATTCTAAATATATATATATATATATGATTTGTGAAATTATAATTTTTTAATATATTTTATATGAAAATTATATTAAAAATTAATTGATAAAATGTATTAATAATTCATATAATTTTTTATTTTTGTCTCATTTTAAATCTTAAATGGTGTAAATTATATATAATTACACCACCTTAATAGATATTAATATATATATCTAGTTTAATATAAATATCTATTAATGTCTATTAAACTATTAGATCAGAATTCATTATTGCTTTATCAAAATACAAATAATAATATTGATGCCTCAATGATAAGTAGTTATTCTAATACAACATATTATTGTGAATTTACAAATTTTTCAAATGATATACCAGATTCACTTTTTTTTTCATTTGTTAATTTATTAAGTGTACAATTCTTAAATTGTACTTTTTTAAATATTGGAAATAATGTCTTTAAAAATTGTACAAATTTGAATACTATTACAATACCAGAAACTGTTATAACATTGGGTTCTAATTGTTTTGAAAATTGTATAAATTTAACTTATATAAAAATTCCTAAGTCAGTTACAACATTATACGAATATGTATTTAAAGATACTGGTTTAAAATCTATTGAATTTCCTGCTAATAATATTATATTTTCATCTTATATTTTTCTTAATTGTCAATATCTAAAAAATATAATAATATCTGGTTCAAATGTTAAATTATTGGATTTCTGTTTTAATACTTCTGATTCGAGTTCGGAAGATGATTCAAATTCAAATTATAAAATTAATAAAATTAATTTAATTTTTAATAATCCAATAACAATTAAATTTTATAATCGTAATGATATAAACTTGGTAAATGAAATAACAACTCCGAATATTATTCCAAATATAGCTTGTTATAATTATGTTAAATTTGTATTTTTTAATATCACATCCTCTGATTTGATTAATAATAATTTATTAAATAATTATTATATTAATTATAGTATATCTCCTTATAATGTCGAATTTTTATTTAAATCTAATTATGTTCTGGTATTTCTAAGTAATGATATATATATACATTATTCATCTAATTCAACTATAGATAATTCTTTTATACCCGCTAATATGCAAAATAAATATACTATAACAGATATTAAAAAGATATATATTTATGGGGATATTACTATATATGGTGTCGCATGTTTTAGTAATTATATAAATATGACAGAATGTAATTTTTATAATAATACATCTACCAATTTTTCAGTACCTTTCAATACATTTCATAATTGTACTTCATTATCAAATATTAGATTACCTGATAATATAATAAGTATTGGTGCAGCTGCTTTTTATTATGTTAATATAACTAATTTTGATATTCCCACAACTTTAATAGAGATTAGTGATTTTGCATTTGCAAATTCTTCGTTAAATACAATTAACACAAGCAATGCTAATGCATTAACTAGTATTGGATCTAACTCATTTTATAACACGAAAATAACTTCTTTTGTTGTACCCCCAATGTTATCATCGATTGGAAAATCTGCATTTAGAGATTCTTTATTAACAACATTTGACACAAGTAATGCTAATAATTTAATTAGTATTGGAAGTTCTGCATTTATGAATACACTACTAATATCTTTTAATACTCCTTATAATTTGACAAATTTGGGAGATTATTGTTTTAAAAATACTACAAATTTAACAAATATAACTATTTCAAATCCTACATCAAATAATTTAACTATTGGACCACATATAATAGATAAAAATAAAAGTATAATAATTAATATGAATATAACTTATGAAAATTTAATAAGTATGGATTCTACTGGAAATAATATTTATAATTATGTCAATAAAATAATAACAAATACTGTTCCATAATTATTATAAAAATGAGTTTTATAAGTACTGTTGTGATGGTTAAATTGATGTATTAAAATATTATTTCAATATTTTAATATTTTTATTTAAAATAAATAAAAATATTATATAAATTATTAATTTTATAAATTATAGTCAAAGTTTATTTATAAAATTAATGTAATTGATATGTATTTATATTTTTAAAATTTTTTATCCAAGTATATAATATTTTAATTTAGTAGTTCAAAATTATACATATCATATATTCTTAAATTTAGTGACATTTATTATATAATATTATAATTACATAATTATAATATTGTGGATAACAAAATATTGGTAAGATAATGAAAAAGTAAATAATCGAACAATTTATAATAATTAAAATTTTATTTTTAATTATTTTATATTATTTTTTATGTTGTAAATGTATATATGATTCGTGAAAGTTTATTATTTACAATATTAATTTCTTTTGTATTATTAAAAAAATTTATAACTATTTCTATATCATTGGTGACAAAAAAAAATTATTAACAATATGATATAAATGAAAAATATTATTAAAAAAATAAAAATATCAGTTAAAAATTATATTTTTTTATCATCTAATAGTAAATCTTATATATTGGAAACAGTATATTTATATACAAATGTATTATTTTATTTTTGTTTTAAAGATGTTACATCATTGATAAATATTTATTTTTATTTATGGTTTTTTTTACAAATATAAATAATATAATTTTAAAAATATTATTTTTTATAAAATTGATTTAAAATATCCACGTTTTATTTGATAAATATTTTTAAACTTTTCATAATCATAATGACCTGTATTAATTTCATCTCTGATATAAATATTATTTCCTATTTTAATTAAGATATTTATAATATCTCTTAAACTTTGAGAAATAAAACATTTAAATAAAGTTGTTTGTTTTTTATTTAATTATACAAAATTATTTATAATTTTTGGTTTTAATATGTATACATTATTTTTGGTTTTAAAATGTATATATGATTCAAATATTTTTTTAATTTTTATTAAATTTTTATAAATATTTTTTACATTTTTTATTATTTTTTGTTTGAATATGTATACATAATTCTTATGATTTTTGGTTTTTTATTAAAAATTTATTAATTTTTAATTAATTTTTATTAAATTTTTTAATTTTTAATAAATTTTTATTAAATTTTATGATTTTTTTATTTTTTATTTTTAAAAATGTATTTATGATTTATATATTTTACTACTTTTTTATTGAAAAAAATTATAAAAAGATATTATAAATTTTTATTTTTTATTACAAAAATTTATAATATCTTTTTATAAAAATGTATTCATAATTCTTATAATTTACTACTTTTTTATTTGAAAAATTTAATATTTTTAGTTATTTTTATGTTATAAAATGTATGTATGATTCTTATTTTTTATTACTTTTTAAATAAAATTATTATATATTTTTTTTGTTCATTATGTATATATAATTCACAATATTTTCAATTTTTATTAATAAAATTATTATAAAATTTTATTATTTTTTTTTATTAAATGTATATATAATTATTATTTTTACTACTTTTTTATTCAAAATATATCTTAAAATATATTTTAAAATTTATGATTAATTTTTATTAATTAAATTATTACAAAATTTTATTTTTATTATTACAGAATTTTTATGTTCAAGAATGTATTTATGATTAATATTATTTACTTCTTTTTATTGAAATTTTATTTTATTTTGTTGTTTTTTATGTTCAATTATGTATTTATAATTAATATTATAAAGAATAAAATATTTATCTTTTGTAAAAGAATGTTTTATCTTCTAAATAATATTGAAATGTTGTTAATTTATAATTATTGATTTTATGAGAAGCTAATTATATTATAAATATATAATTATCTCCAATATAAAAATAATTATATATTTATAATATAAATGAAAAATAGTTATATTCTCAAATTGTGCAGGTAATATAATTAAGAATATGTTTTTACACCTTTAGACATTTAAAACGCCGATCTAATCCAGATTTTTACATGTATCTTTATAGACGATCCTCGTTTTATATTTTTATATATATATATATATATATATATAAAAATGATTAAAATAACACATAACGCTGGGTTTTTCTCTTGTTGTAATGTAAAATTATTTGAAATTGTAAAATTTATTAATTCAAATAAAAAATTACCTAATAATGTAGATAGTTCAGAACAATTTATATGGTATAAAAATAATATAAATAAAAATAAAGATATTACATTTGATTATTTTGAAAATTATGATAATATAACTGATGTGAATATAATAGTTCCTATAAATTATCATCACGATCATCAATTCATAAATTATTCTAATTTAGATTATAAATGTTTAACGCCTTTAATTAATAAATATTTTTATCCATCTATTGAAATTAATGAGAATATTAATAATATAGAAAAAAAATATAATTTAATCTATGAAAATATTTGTGTATTATTTTATAGAGGAAATGATAAAAATAGAGAAACAATAAAATGCGGTTATGAAGAATATTTAAATTATGCTAATCAATTACTAGAAAATAATTCAAAAATAGTTTTTTTAATCCAAAGCGATGAAACAGAATTTATAGAATTTATGACAAATAAATTTCCAAATATTTCTTTTTATTTTAAAGATGAAATAAGACATATAAAAAAGTGTAATGATACAGTTGATAATAAAATGGGATCTCAAAATTACGAATTTTCAAAAAAATACTTAGCTATAACAATTATAATGTCTAAATGTAAATATATAATTTGTGGTAGTGGAAATTGTGATTTGTGGTTAATGCTTTATAGAGGAAATAATAAAAATGTTATTCAAAATCTAAATGGAGTTTGGTATAATACGGCGTATTAAATGTCCAAAGGTGTAAAACATTCTTTTACAAAAGATAAATATTTAATTCATTATATTACTAATTATGAAAATTTAAATAAAGAAAATATTGATCCTTTACATTTATCTCTTTTAAATAATTGTGATATATTCATGTATCAACCATTAAATCAACATTATACAACAAGTGAATACGATATAACAAATATAAAAAAATATTTACATGATAATACAATTATACTTAAAATTAACTATTATCGTTTTAGAGGGTTTTGGTATAATTCTGAATATAAACCATATGAAAATTATAATAATTATAAATTTTTTAATATGAATTATTATGGTATTCATAATAGTTTTATAAATTTTAATACAACAAATAAAAATGATATAATTGAAAAAATAAATAATATACAAATTTCAAAAGATGAATTATTACTATTCTTTAATAATGAACTTGGAAAATTTAAAATAATAGTGATAATTCAGATGTTGATATGTTTGAATATTTTATTAATAATTATAAAATAAAACAATTATTTCATGATCCATTTCATCCTACAAATTTATTTTTTTATGAAATATTTCGTCAAATTATTATTAAATTAGATAATTACGAATTAAAATATGAAGATTATGATTTTATTAATTTATTTAATGATATTGAAATGACACATTGGGCATTACCAATTTTACCAGTTGTAAAAAATATATTAGACATAAAATTAGGAGAATATTTTTATGTTTTTTATCCACCCTATAACGCAGATAAAAAAATTTATATGGATATATATGATTACTATTATATTAGATTATCACACCAAAATTTTAAAAATTATTTAGAAAATTTAAAATAATCGGCGTTTGAAATGTAAAAATGTGTAATTTCTTAATTTTTAATTGTCAAATTGATATATATATAATTTAGTTATATGTATTAATAACAGCACTTTTTAATAATTTAAACAAATTAAATTATTAAAATTTATACCCTATATTATTAATATATATATATATATATATTAATAACTCAATGAAAATAGCATTATTGTTTTTAACTTATGATAATTTATCACAACCAAAACTCTGGAGAAGAATTATAGATAATAATAAAGATAAATTAAATGTTTATATACATAATAAAAATGAATTTATAGATAATGATTATAATTTACATGAATATTGTATAAAAAATATAGTTAATACTAAGTATGGACATAAATCACTAGTTGAAGCAGAACTAAATTTACTTAAAGAAGCATATCAAAATGAAGAAAATTCATTTTATATTTTTTTATCAGATAAATGTATTCCGTTACATAATTTTGACTATATATATAAAGAAATTTTTAAAATGAATTCAAATATAATATGTAATACAATATCTTACGATAAAAATTATGCTAGCATTAATAGATATGAATTTTTAACTGATAAATCATTTATCAATTATACAGAATTTAGTAAAGATAGTCAATGGTTAATATTAAATAGAGAAACTACTAATTTTTTTATAAACAATAATTTTTTACATTTTTATAGTGAAAATTTTTATGCGGTAGATGAGCATTATTTTGGAAATATTTGTAATAAATTTAATATATCATATATTAATAAATCTATAACTCATGTTAATTGGTTTGAGAAAAGTGATAATATAAATGATAGACAATATCCTAAAACATATGAAATTTTAACAGATGAAATGATAAATAATTTTTTAAAATATGATTTTTTTTTTATAAGAAAAATAAGTAAAAATTGTAAATTACCTGATTATTTTGATAATTTATCTTAATAATTTATATTTCAAATTTTCATAATTTATCATATTAATTCTATAATTGAATCATATCCTCTACTTGATAATTTATAACCAATTGATATATATTTATCAATGATATCATCAATATCATGAATATTTGAATTTTCATTAGATTCAAATAATATTTTATTAGGATAAAATATTATTGGTAAATTTTTTAAATATTCAAATAAAGATTCAAGAATAATATAGTCATGACCTTCTGCATCTATTTTTAAAAAATTTACTTTTTTAACTTTATTATAATAAAATAATTCATATGTTGTAATTACTTTAACTTTTTCTTTAATTACTAAATGTTGTAAATTATGTTTTATATGTAATGGGTGATAATTATTTATTGAATTACAACCTTTAAACCAAGATTCTAAATTTTTTTCAATAATTATATTTTCAGGAATATAATAAATTTCCATAAATGAATTTATATTTGAGATTAAAACATTAATTTTTTTAACATTTGGTTTATCGGGTAAATCTTTTAAATAATAATCAACTCCATCCACACTTATTCCATATTCATTATTTGAATTTTGAATGAGTGTGTTAAAATTACTTGTACCTATTTCGATAAAATCTAAATCTATTAAATGTTTCATATTTTCAAATGATTTATTAATAAAATAATTTAAAGGCATTTTTCCTGTTAAAATTTCTTTTTCAGTTTTATCTTCTAAATTTTTATATACTGAATTAACTAAAACTATTAATGGTTGAAATTCTCTAACAATATTTTTATAATTATCATAAGGTTTTATTATAAATTCATTTACACAATGATTCCAATTTATTGGATATAAATTGTCGAGACCATCAAAAAATTCATAATCATTATATAATTCTCTTTTATTATTATATAAATTTGTTAATAATGCATTACCTATCTCAGTCCAATAAATATTGATATCTTTTTCTAATCTTGATATCAATATATTTTTTATTTCTTTCATTAATAATGTATTTGGCTTACTTCCAAAAATTCCATTACATATATTTGAATTATTTTCTTTAATAAAAAATCCATTTTTATTATTAATTAAATCAAATAAATAATCTAAACTATCCAATATTATAACATCAGAATCTAACCATATACCACCATTGTCACAAATAACGCAAATTCTCACATAATCCGCTTGATGTGCATAACATAATTTATAAAAATATTCTGGTAAATCTTTTATATATTCATGTATATTTTTTGGAGTTATTAAATTTACATTATATCCTTTACCATTAGTTGAATGTAAATAAATTAAATTTCTTAAAATTTTTATAAGTTTATATTCATTACCAATCCAATAAAGATATATATTATTTTCTTTCGAATGTAATGTCATTATTTTAAGATATAATATTAAATTATATAATAAATTATTGTAAGAGTATATAATATTATACAATAATTATATCATAATTCGGAAAATTATTTAAGTTAATAAAAATATATAAAATAATTAAATATATAACATATATTTATTTTTATATATATATATTTATATATATATATATAAAAATAAATATATAACATATATTTATTTTTATATATATATATATATATATAAATATATATGTCTTATTCCCAAATCGGCCAAGATTTAAAAGTTATTGAGTTCTATAATAATAAAAAAAATGGGTTTTTTATTGAAATAGGTGCCAGTAATGGTATAGAATTATCTAACACATATTTATTAGAAACACAATATGACTGGAAAGGAATATGCTGTGAACCTGTTCCAGGAAAATTTGAACAATTAAAAAAAAATAGACCTAATTCGATATGTATTAAGGAGGCAGTGTATAATCAAAGTGGAAATATATGTACATTTGACATAGCCCATCATTATGACTTATTATCTGGTATTTCTGAAAACATTGATGCACATAAACATCTCGTTGATAAAAATAAAACATCGATTCAGGTTCAAACAATATCTTTATTAGATGTATTAAAAAATGCAAATGCCCCATCATTTATTGAATATATGTCATTAGATACAGAAGGTTCTGAATTTGAAATTATAAAAAATTTTGATTTTGAAAAATATACTTTTGGTTTAATTGATATTGAACATAATTATATTGAACCAAGAAGAACAGAAATTAGGAATTTGTTATTATCAAAAGGATATATATATATGGGTGAAAATAAATGGGATGATATGTATAAACATAATTCTATTTAAATAAGTAATTTATATAGGAAAAGAAAAGTTATTCTTTCATTTATTTGTTTGGAATTTGAATTTTATGTGAAAATGTGATAAATTATTTAAATTATTTAAATATTTACTACATTTTTTAAATCATTACATATTATAATCATTTAATACTATTTATTATGACTCAAAAATTTTATTCAATATAAATAGTATTATTAATAAATTTTTAACTATTATTTTGTCATTGATAAAAAAAATAATTAACTATATGTTATAAATGAAAATAATACTAATCTTTTTATTTTTTATATTTAAAAATTATATTTTTTTATTATCTAATTGTAAATTTTGTATATTAGAAACATTATATTTATATAAGAATATATTATTATATTTTTTTTTTAAAGATGTTACATTATTAGTAAATATTTATTTTTATTTATGGTTTTTATTACAAATATAATATAATATAATATAATTAATGCTTTATAAAGTACCTAATATGCGATATATATAGTAAGTCTATTTTTAAAATGTACTTGTAAACTTTTTAAAAATATTTACTATAAATATGCTTTTCCGCTTTCAAACTACAAGTAGTCTATAGATTTTTGTGCAACTTTTGTAAAGAAGAACATGCAAAACATATAAAATCATATAATTTTGTATCAAAATGTATGATTTTGTATGTACGTTTTAGTAATAAAATATATCAAAATTTGATATATTTTGTTAGTGCCATGTCTAATGATACAATATCTATTATTATATATCAACTTTAATAAGGTATATATAAACCTTCTATTAAGTATAAATTTTAAGTATATTTTTATGGGTAAAAATATACTTGTACAAGCTATTACATTTAATCATTATAATTAACACTATTTTTTATATACCGATAATAAAATAATTTATTATATTATAATATGATAAATATGGAAAATTATATGGAAAAATATGATGATTTAAAAAAAACCATTATATATAATTTTAATTTGGGAAATGGTGGTATTGGTGATTTAATAAAATTTTTTATAGCTTTATTAAAAATATGTATTTATTATGATATTCAATTGAAATATATGATAAATAATATACCTATAGAAAAATTTATAACATTAAAACACAAAAAAATGTATTTTGATAATAAAAATATAAAATATGAAAAAAAATATTTAAGTGATATTAAAGATATGAAAGATGGTGATGTATATATAATATCACCTGGTATTTTTTATAATAACGCGAATAATAGTATATTTTATAATAATATTAATATAAAAGGCGAAGAAGTATTTGAATTTTCTGATGAAATTATATTAAATAGTAATATTTTATTTCCTAATAATATAGATGATTATATTTCTATACATTTAAGATTAGGTGATAAATTTTTAGAAACAGATATGAATTATGTTGAATGTAAAAATGATGTTAGAATTTATGATGAAACTAAACTATTTAATTATATTGAGAACAATTCTAATGATAAAAATATTTTATTTTTTTGTGATAATAATAAATATAAAAGAAAAATAAAAGATAAATATGATAATATAATTATAATAAATTCTGATATTGGTCATACAAGTTTTAATAATACATCAGAAAAACAAGTTTTAGATACTGTTACTGAATTTTATATATTATCAAATTCTAAAGAAATCATTCAAGCTTCATGGTCTGGATTTTCATATATGGCAGGATCTCATAAAAATATACCTATACATCGTATTTATTAATATAAATATCAAAATATATTATATTGATAAGTATTAGATAAATCTGATTATAATTATAACATTTTCATTATATTTTATACTTCTTCATTATCAAATATAATATTACTTTTTAATATTTCAATTTCATATTTCATTTTAAAAGTTAATAATACTGTAAATAGTGATGGAATTATATATTTTATATAGATTGTGGAATTAAAAAAAATAAAGAAAATTATTTTATTGAATTAAAAAGACATAAATATGCATTATGTCCTCGTGGAAATGGTATTGATACACATAGATTATGGGAATGTTTATATTTAGATGTTATACCGATAATTATCTCATCTGATTTTATTAATATTGATAATTTACCAATTATTATTCTACAAAATTGGGATGAATTTAATAAGGATAAAATTTTAAATAAATTCAATAATTTAAAAACTAGTAAATTGACTATTAAATATTATTCCAATTTTAATTAAATATTTTATTATACCCCTCTCTTAATATATATTAATAGGTAATGAGTATCTTTACAGAATACCCTTAATTTTATAAAATTGTACAATTTTTATTTTAAATATTATCTATTAATTATGATATTTAAAAAATATATGGGATATGTCTTGGATAATTTACATATATAAATTATAACATTTTCATTATATTTTGTACTTCTTCATTGTCTGATAAAATATTACTTTTTAATATTTCAATTTCATATTTCATTTTATCAGAAAATTTTAATCTACTAATTAATGTATATAATGCACCTTCTTTTAATAAAGCTTTTCTATCGTTTTCATCTTTGACATAATGAATTTTATTAAATGTTTTACCTTGTGAAGCATATAATGTAATACAATATCCTAATTTAAAATATGTTAATATTGTTTCTTTATTAACAATATATTTATTAATTTCATCAAAAATAATATATTCATTATTTATTTCATTTTTACTAATAATTTTAAATGAATGTCTATTATAAATATTTTCATATTCATTTTTTTCAAATATTTTAACTGATAAATTGTTTTCTGTATTAATAATAGGAATATCAATATCAATAATATTTTTATTAAAATTTTTATTGAGTTTATTTAACATAAATTTATTATATTTATCAACAGTATTATTATAAAATGCAATTATTTTATCGGCTTCAAAAATTGGAGCATTATATGTATTGACAATTTTATTAATATTATTAATATTTTTTTCATTTATTAATTTATCATAAAATTTTTTAGTAAATGTATTTCTTTTATTGATCCAATTATCATTAAAATCATAAGCAATATGTTTTAAAAAATTTATATTAACTTTACTACTTTTGACAGGAACTAATTGTTTTTCATCACCATATATCCAAAAATATTTATATTCATGTCTAAAAAGATATAATATTTCATTAATAGAACAGATACCAAATTCATCAATATATATATTCTTTTCTTTAATAGTTTTATTATGATAAATATAATATGCAATTGTATAAGCATTTAAATTTTCTTTTCTGTATTCAGTTATAAAATCATTAAATGATGATAAAATAATATAAGAATATTTATTATTTTTATTAATTTCATTTTTAATTTTTTCTTTAATTCTAAAAGTTTTACCACCACCAGCATATTCTAAATAAAAATTATATTGATTTCCATTTAATTGATAAAAATATTTTATTTCTTCTGGTTCGTTATCATTTAATTTTAAATTAAAATTACGTATTTGACCATCTTTATATCCTTTTGTATATTTCCAAGCTTTAAAATCATTAGGTTTATTATCAATTATAGTTAAATCATATTTATTAGAATTTTTAATATAAATACAATCTGTATTGATTTCTATTATATCTTCTTGTTTTAATTTTAATGCATTAATCATATTTAAAATATATAATTGTGCAATATCTCGAATTAAAATATGTAATGGTTTATTATCTTGACCCATTGACATATTATTTTTTTCTTTTAAATTCCAATGCCAAACCATATTATTATTATAAATATCTTCAATATATCCAATATCGTGTCTTAATGTCATAATTTTTAAAATATCATCATATGATAAATTTTCTTCTATTTTTTTTTTAATTTCATCTTCATCTAATTCACTATTATATAATTTTTCTATATCATTTTTAAACATTAATTTTAAATCATTGATATTAGAACATTTTAAATTATCTTTATATGTAATTTTTTGTTTTTCAGGATTCATCATTTTACCAATATATTTATTAATGCTTTCTTTAATAAAATTTATTTCTTCACTTGTTTCTGCAATAGTATATAAATCATTTATCATTATACTATATGGATTAATAATATTATTATTATCATCTTTTAATAAATCACATTCAAAGACATATTTAATTTTAATGTGTGATTTTCCACCAACTTTATTAATAAAATAACCAAATTTAAAACCATTATTATAATATATTTCATTTGGATTTATAATTTCAATAAAATATAACCAATGATCTATAATTATTTCATTTAATTTATAACATCTTTTAACATTTGTAAATATATTAAAATATGGTATAAATGGACAATCATATAATGCATTCGAAAAACATTTATTTTTATCAATATTAATTAAATCATTTTCTATTTCTGATGTTTGTTTTATTTGATTATTTTTATAAATTAATACATCATTATTTATTTTATAAGGGAAAATAGAATATACTTTTATAGAATATTTATTAATAATTTTATTTATAAAATTATTGCTACAACTAAATAATATTTTTTTATCATAACCTAATTTTTTTATAAATTTATTTGTAATTTTTACATTTAAATTATTAGTTGATAATTCATTATTATTATCATATAATAAATATTTCATTTCATTAGTTGTAGAATCTAAATCAAAACCTAAAACAATAGAATTTATTAATTTTAATGCTTCTACTGATAAAACATTATTTATTATTGCATTGTCATAATCTTTTATACTTTTTCTTGTTAAATGTTTATGATGTTTCATACTTTTAACTACATATAAATGATTATCTTCTATATATAATATGATATTTTCATACTTTGATTTTTCAGTATAATTAGAATTATATTGTTCAAATTCTAAATATTCACCAATTGAATATATATATATAGTTATTTCACAATTTTTTAATACTTTTTTTAAATCACTCAAGTATATTGTTTGTTTATTTTGTTCTATAATTTTTAATTCATTATATATTGTTTTATAAACTTTTCTCTTTTTTTTTTTATATAATGAATTAAAAAAAAACAAAACACAATTTTCATTATAAGGATTATTAACTGGTTCAATTTTTTCATTGAATAAATTAATTAATTCTGCATATTTATTTTTCTTTTCTA
>Ga0214921_10004954_pt1 | contig 19144 bp, 26 predicted proteins | sample LL1505_MetaG_FD_177992 | JGI IMG/M metagenome (GOLD analysis project Ga0214921, IMG submission 177992) | Freshwater microbial communities from Lake Lanier, Atlanta, Georgia, United States - LL-1505 | ecosystem: Environmental > Aquatic > Freshwater > Lake | place: USA: Georgia | collected... | reverse complement strand
TTTTCTAAGATTTGTTTTCCAATAATTACTGCTTTTCTTATTTTTTCAGCATCTTCTTGTATAATTGCGTCACCACCTGTATTTTTTATGAATATTTCTAATATACCATCATGACTATTATCATCATCATGATGTTCTTCTATATCAAAAAAAGTATCAACTGAATCACCATATATTTCATTTATAACATTAAAATATGTTTTTCCAATATTTGGTATTTCTTTGAATTTATTTTTAATTTGAGTTAATTGAGTATCCAAATTAATTGTATAATTTTGTTTTATATATTCTTTTAAAATTGTTACATTCTCATTTGGATTATGTATTTGGTTTAATTTATCATAAATAGGTTTTATGATATTTTTAAGTTTAAATAATATCATATAAATAGAATATAAAGCAGAATAATCTGCTTTGGCTGTTATTTCCAAGAATTGTAAACTTGTCGTATATGTTGAATAATCAACATTACCTGAAATAAATTTTAACATATTTATTAATTCTTTTTTCTATATATATACTATTGTTTTTTATTGAAATAATTTATTGTTAAATAGTAAATTATCATTACTATCATCATAAATAGTACAAAATTATAATAAGTATATATTGAAATCATTCGGTATTTACATATGTTATAAATATCAACAATCAAATTTTGTATTTCCGAAGAAATATTATAATATTCATTATAAACAAAATAATATACGTCTTTGTTATTATTAAAAGCAGTTTGCATTAAATAATTATTATAACTTAAATCGGGCTTATTTAATAAAACTGATTCATAATTTAAATCTAATATTGGATTGATACTATGATTATGTTTAGCGAATAATTCTTTTGCTTCATCATATAAATTATTACTTGTATAATAATACATTAAAGAAAATGTAAAGAATGCTGTTGAAAGTCTATCTTTATAAAATACTCCGTTTTTGTCTTGTAAAGCTTTAAATTTATCAATTGTTATTTCACTGTCTTCGTTATAAATCTCATTCATAATATTTTTAACATATCTATATAATGTTTCAATTGAAAAATTAAGTTCAATATCATTACATTTATTTAATTTAAAATCAGTATCTAATATATCTTTTCTTTCATTATAATTACAGAGTTTTTCAGTAACAATATAATCCCGATTAATATTTTTATAAAAATAAGTAATTAATATATTATTTCTTCTAGAAAGATCTGTTAAATTATTATAATTCATTGAATAATAAATAAAACCAGAAATTATGATAATAATTGAAAATATTATGAATAAATTAAATTCTTCTTTAAATTTAATTTTTTCTTTTTTAAATTGTGGTTGGTCATTTAAATAATAACAACAGCATATTACACTAAATGCGGCAAGCATTAAAACAATTAGACTTAAATCAAATGAAAATATATCATTTAAATAAATGATATTTCTAATTTGATAAAATTCAGGAATGTCACGTAATCTTATTTGTGTTGAAAACGTTTTTTTTAATAAAGCATTTGCCGAATAATAATTACAAAAAAATATATATAAAATTATATATATTATGCTTAATAAAAGTAATACTATTAATAAAACATTAAATATTTGTTTATAAAAAGAACAGTTTTCATCATCGCCATCTTTGCCTTTGCTTTTATCTTTGGATTTTGTATTATCATTATTAAATGTATCACTTATTTTTGTAAAAAAATTATTTTTGTCAGTAAAATATTTAATAATAATATTAATAAATTCATTAGTTGGCATTTTATTAATAAAACCTGTTATTTTTTCCATATTTCTATTTTATAATGATTTAATAATCCATAAAAATAAAAATATAATAACTGGATAACTTAATCTAACAATAAATTCTTGAATTGGCGATAAAATATTATCTGTTAAATATTGTTTTATATAATGACTTCCTATTCTATCAATAGAAATACCTAAAACAACTATTAAAGATAAAATAAATAATTTTAAAACATCATTTCTTGACATTGCCATTCTATCCCAAAAAGAATATTCAGGAGCTCTTTGATAATTCTTTTTGACAGGCTGAGCCGCTTGTTGAGTATAATAATTAGGCATGGTTGGCTGATAAATAGGTGCTTGTTGGGGTGGTGGTTGTTGTAGTTGAGGAAGTTGTTGTTGAGGAAGTTGTTGTTGAGATGATTGTTGGGACGATTGTTGTGGTTGTAAAGATTGTGATTGTTGTGATATATCATTATTTTCATAATTGTCAGGTACATTACTATTGTCCATTAAATCACTGTTATAGGAGTATGCTATATTTAGTTCAGTCATTTCTATTCAATAAAAATATTTAATTTTAATATCTTATAAATAAAACAGAATAAATATGGCTGATTATAATTATATTTTAAATTTGTTTTCATTATTATTAATATTAGGTATACTATTTATAATAATGTATGGTTGTCAATATCAACAACATAGAAAGATAGAAAAATTCATGGACGTTGAAGAGTACGATAGAGAACTAGAAAATCAAAAATTACTAGAAGAATCACAAAAAAAAATTGCTGAATTAGCAGAAAAATTAAAAACTGATAAAATATCAATGGAGAAATTTACAAATATGATAGAAGAAGGAACATTCTCAAAAGATGATTTAAACAAAATGATTGATTATGTAGAAAAATTTGAAAATAAATTAAAATAAATATTAATAGTTATATTTTTGTTCTATTTGTTTATAAATATTTAAATTGTCTCTTGAATATGTATTATCATCGTCTTCGTCCTCATCATCTTCATTAACAATTTCTTGTTCATTATTTGTATATTTATAATCATTATAATTTATATTATAATTTGGATTTAATATTGATGTAAAAGTATTATTCGCTACTAATCTTGCTTCAAAATAATAAATAGCAATTGTTATATTATGATTAACCCCTTTAAAATCATATAATAGACCATTTGCTGTTAAAAATTGAAATGTTATTTTTGTTAATTTTCCAATTGGATGAAATTCTCTAATTGGAATTTTTGTCATATTAAATGTAATATCATTGAAACCAATACTATTTGTTCTGAACTTAGCAATACCTAATGTATGTTTCATATAAGATAAAGAACCAAAAGAATGATCTTCAATTTCTGGCGAATGTAATATAATATATTTTTCACCAGTAAGACAAACCATACCAGGAGCAATTATTGTATGACAACGATTATCAGGTGATGAATCATAAAAACTATGAAATAATTTTAAGAAATTTATATTATTTGAATATTTTATTAAATAACTATAATTAAGTTTATCTAAACTTGGTTTTGTTAAAAGGAAAAATCCTAATGTTTCAGCAATTGTACTATCTCTCATATTTAATATAAAAGGATAGTTACAATTAAATCTGATAATATTTGTTAATTCTGGATTATTCACATCAATAGGACTTGCCACAATATTACTATTAATATTTGATGTAAAATAATTAGAACCATAATTTAATGTTATATTACTAGCCATCGCTTCATCAAAATATTGACAAAATGTTGCAATATTATAATCACCATTTTTCATTTCAAATTTATTAAAAACGCCATTAAATGTGGGATCTTTATCATAATCTAAAAGAGTATTAGAACTAGAAGTTGTTTGAATAATATCATTCATTTCATTCAAATCAAAATTAGAATGAATATAATAATAAAAAGTATTGTTATATTTGTCAATTGAATACATTGTTCTTGGAACACTAGAATCAATGATTTCAAAACCTATAACATTTTTAATAGCAAAATCCAAATTCATTACATAATAATTTGGATCAGGATACAATAATAAATCTCTTTGTGAACTATCTATCAAAACAACGTAAGATTGTTTAATACTGTTATTTTTTAAATATGTAATATCTTCTACTGACATATAAAAACTTCTTATATAAAAAAAATGATTATTTTTTTATATAAAAAAACAATTGAAAGATGCGTAATCATAAACTTGTAAATAGAGCAATTGATTTTATTGAAAAAAATGTAAATAATTATTATATTGATGATTTATATAACATTGTTAATACAAATGAGTTTAATAATATCAATATCAATAACATATTATTAGAAATTATTAATATGTTAAGAAATGCTTCTGCTAATGTTATTAATAACAATAATAGTAATCTTAACTTAGATAAAGATAGATTAAGACGTCATTTGTTTGATTTAATCAGTAATCCAAATGGTGTTGAATGTTGTTTAAAAATTATAAATCACTATATGACATAAAACACAGAGAATTATCTTCTCTTGTTTTAGATGGATTTTTTGTAATTTTTAATGGTAATTCTGAATGTTGAATAATAAAATCTGTTATAACATCATCATTATATGGATAAGTATAAATTTTTTGTAATTCAACAATATTATACATCAAAATTGTTTTAAATATAACATAAGCATAAACATTAGTCTTACTTGTATTTAAGACATTTTTTGGTAAATTATAAAGTTGATAACATTTATATAAAGAATATTTTAATTCATCTATGAATAATTTATAAAAATCTAATTTATAATCTTCGCTAATTAGATTGAGATGAATGATAGTAGCCCAAAATTCAACTATCATTTCATTTGGATCAAAACTTATATTAGTTATATTAAAATGTTTTTTAAGTCTTTGAATATTACTTTGTTTGAAATTTGAATGAATGTATTGATTATGATGTAAAATTTCGTGTAATAAAACTTTTGGAAATTCCTCTTTTCTTACAATATAAATATTATTTTGATTTAAATATGTAAATCCTGAATTTACATGTAAATATGATAATACATTATTATTAATTTTTTTAGAAAATGGAGATAATAATAATATCATATTAAATTTTTTATCAATATGTTGTGTAATTTTATATAATCTTTTTAATACCATTTGAATATGAGGTATATTTAAGGAAGATTCATCCTTATATATAATTAAAATTGTGATATTTTTATATTTAAGGAACTTTCTTTTATTGACTGTATCCAAATAATCATTAAACGCACTATTTTTAAAAAAACTTGCTATATCTCTTTTAATTAATTCAATCATCTAATATATAAGGAAAAAATTGTTTTAATTCTTTAATTATACATAATAGATATTTGGCATCTTTTAGTTTATTTGCGATTTTTAGCAACATTGATGATTTAAATTTAAAATCATTTGATTTATTAATATCAGTTTCTTTAATACCTTTATCATCCCAAAATTCGGCTCTTTGAATAAACGCATTTATAACATTGGATGTTATTTCATTTTTAAGATAATAAGAACGTTCATCTACAACTGAATTATATTTCCAAACATTTTTACCACAATATACAAATTTATCTTTTGTAAATTCATAAATAACTTTTGAAACATCATAATGAGAACCATTTGACCCTATACATATATCTATATATTCATCAATGGAACTATTCATTTTTATATTTAAAAATATAAATATTTATACTTTTAAATAATGTGCGAGAATCCTTATAAGATTTTAAATATTTCTAACAGTGCCTCTAATGATGAAATTAAAAAGGCTTATAGAAAAATTGCGTTAAGATCACATCCAGATAAATTAAATAACATAACAGATATTATTGAGAAGAAGAAAAAAATTAAAGAATTTACAGATGCTACAAATGCTTATAATTCGCTTTTAAATAATGAACATGGTATGGATAAAATTCAAATTGATTATAATAATTGGGAAGAGACATTTGACTATATTATGAATAGCCAAATATTCAAGGATTTTATAAACATCATGATTAAAAACAATGAAACAAATAAAATAGTTAAACATGTTTTTAATTTGGATATATCATATTATGATTATTATAGCAAAAATAAGAAAAAAATAAGAATATTTTTAAGAGATTGCACTGAACCTATTTATGTTGATTTGGATTGTAAAAAATATCCAAAAGTTGTAATAAATCATATTGATGACAATGATATTGAACATGAAATTATTTTTAATTTAAAATTAGTCAATGACAATTCAACTTATTATCATATTGTTAATTTGAATAATAGTATTGATATTATTTATGATATGTTAATTGATACTGTTGAATATATAACTGGAAATATTAGGGAACATGTATTTTTAAATAAAAATATACTAATGGTTGAGATACAACCTTTTAGTAATAAATATATATTTAAAGGACTTGGAATCAACAATGGTGATTTTATATGTAATTTTATTTATATACCAATTTCTAAAAAGAGTTGGGATAAAATATCTTGTGATGATAAAAATAATATAATTAAGATTTTTAACCGTATAAAATGATATAAAGATTTATTATTATATTAGAAATATAAAAATAATATGGCACCAACCAAAAAACCTACCACACAAGATGTTAAGTCAGTTGAAGCAAAACCAGTTGTAGATGCGAAAGCAGTTGAAGTAGTAAAACCAGTTGTAGAAGCAAAAGCGGTTGAAGTAGTTGAAGCTGCTAAACCAGAAGCACCAAAGAAAGGAAAAGCTGCTGCTAAGGCGCCAGCGCAAAAAACTGATGATGTTGCTCCTGTTCCCCCAGCTACTGATGATAAGGTTGATGGTGATGAAAAGACTGATGGTGCTCTAAGTGAAAATGTTGTTCAAGTTCTTGCTGATAAGATTGGAAATCTTGCTTCAATTGTTAAAGACATTCAAGCATCTCTCAAACCAGTTCTTAAAGAACATGATAAACTTCGTAAGATTGTAGAGCGTATCCAAAAGAAACGCGATAATGCTCGTAAATCACCTTCTGGATTTGCTAAACCTAATAAGATTTCAGATGAACTATGTGATTTCATTGGCGTTCCACATGGAACTGAGAAATCACGAACTGATATCACTCGTTATATTAATGCTTATGTAAAAGAACATAATCTTAATAAACCAACTAACCGTCGCATCATTCTCCCTGACGAGAAACTCAAAAAAATTCTTAAAATCAACAACAATGAAGAAGTTACTTTCTTTATTCTTCAACGTCTAATTTCCCATCATTTTCCTGCTTCTGGTAGTAAAGTAGCAGCCGCTGCTGCTGCCGCATCTGTTGCTACTGCGGCTACTTAAAAATGTTTAAATTATTTTTTTTATATTTATTTAATATAATAAATATGTTATTGAAAAAAGTAGGTCATTTTAATATTATTAAAAATAAGAAAAATATTTTAAAAACTTTATACAAATATAAGAAATCATTTTATATTAATAAAAATGAAAAATTTATAAAAATCAAAAAACCAGCTAGTATTAAAAAAGGAGGGGGAAATCATTGTGGATTACGTTATGATGGTAGAACAACACGCGATTTAGATGAATTTATGACATATTGGATGAGAGGACCAGCAAATGTTGCGTGGTCAGAAGGTCAAAAAGGTTATTATATTAAACGCAATTATATAAGACCAATTAATGATAAAGATATGGCTTGTACAGACAAAGATAATCATATACATGTATTTGAATGTGATATTTGGCAAGATAGAGAAACTGGTGATTATAATATAGATATTGGTTATAGTCAAAAAAATAGAGGTATTCCTATTAAAGTTGATTTTGATCCAATGAATCCAGCAGCACGTCCAAATATTTTAGTAAATGTTAGAGGTATGCAGCGAAATTATAGATTTTTAGGACGTTCAAAAGATAGAAATAGATTATTTATGATGGCAGCAAATTTTTTTAAAAGAGTATTTGATGAAACCGAATATCATAATAGAGAATTTATGAGAGGTTTTCATGATGTTGGACGTCATAGATCAGCTTCTCCGCGTCGTTTGCCACCAAGACATTCACCACCAAGACATTATCGCAGAAGATCAAGATCAAGAAGTCCACGTAGACCATAAAAAATATTCAAACCTGTGATATTATTGTGCTAATTTCTTTTGTTTCATTTAAGGACTTTATAAAATTCCTTAAATATATTTTATATTCCATTACATCATTTTTATATATCATCAAATGTTTTTTGACATTATTTGAAGATATTTCAGACTCTTGTTTAATATTTGAAATCATTATAGATTTCAATTCTTTATTTTTATTTTTGGTTAAGATATTTAAGATTTTCTTTAATATTTCTTCGCGTTTTTTGTTTACAGATAATAAATCAATTTTATCATTAATTTCATTATAGTTACTGTCATTATTTTTAATGATATCTATTATATTATTAATTTCTTTATTAACTATATAATTTTTATATTTTTTAATAATATAATAATCAACAATAATGAATATTATAAGAAAAATAAGTATTTTATATATCATACTAATTGGTATTATATAAATAATAGTAATAAGAAATAAAACAAACCATATTTTACTACAATTGTTAAACATCATTTTAGGTGAATGAATTATTATTTTAAAGAGCAAAAATCATTTTTTATTAAGATCACATTTCAGTCCTGATTATTATATTATTCTCATATAAACAACTTATTTTTTCATTCAATTTATCTTTATTAATTATGTCTTTTTTTATTAATACAGATTTGATGTCATCTACAATTGAATTTTTATCAAAATATATATAACTTAATGCTAATTCTATCTTATTATTATTATATAAATTGTATATATCATTAATCTTTTCATTTATTTCATATAAATGATCATTAATATTTTCATTATTTTCTATAATATTTGAAACTTCTATAATTTTATCAGTGAATATTTTCATAAAAATTTTTTGTTTAATATTGAGACGATAATAATATATTAATGTTCTTATTGACATAAGAAATATACAAATTATAGGCAATGTTAATATAAATATTAATATAATCATTTGAATCATATCATTCTTATCTTCTTCCATAAGTTCTTTTTACTTTTTTAGAATTTTTCATTTTTTTCTTTAAGATGATTGATTTGTATTTTTGAAGTTTTTTCTTTAATATATTCATTCTAAAAACACCTCCTTTAATTTTTCTTTTTGAACCTCCTGCTAGACCAATGCCTGATTCAACATTATATACTACCATGTATAATTTATCAAGACATGATTGTAAATTATCATAAGGTGGTATATCAATTTGATAAAAACATGTGTGAGATGATGGTAAACTATCTTTTGAACGATTTTGAATTATTTTTATATTATATTTTAAATTTGGAGTTTGTTTGAAATGATTCCAGCCAGACCAAAAACGCAAAAGACGACTTACAAAATCTAAATATTCATTTTCTGTTAATAATTCTACTGTATCATTTTGTTTCTTTACTGAAAATGGACCAGACAAAGCAGTTATAATATAATTAGAAACACGTCTTGTATTTTGTTTTTCATCTATTGAAGCAATACTACTTATTTTTGTTGTCATATTACTTTCAAAAGCTTCTTTTAATTGTTGAACTTCTTCCATTGTTATTTTGGTGTTTGATATTAACTTGTCAACTATTCCTAATGGAGTTGATTTCATATTTAAAGAGTTTCTAACAACTTTATTAAATCCTTCTGATATTGCTTTGTAATATGGATGAGTTTTTTGTGGAAAACGATATTTAGCTAATTTTTCTAAATATTCGGCAAAATTATCAGCAGTTATATCACTTGATGAACTATCACTTAGTGTTAAATCTGATATTAAATCATCAGCATTAAAACAAGCATATTCTAAATTTGATGGTTCTTTTATAAAATCTTTATATGAACGATAAATTTCAGGTTTGTCATAATATAAATAATAAAATTGATGATGATAACTTGATCTATAACAAACATTTACATCTGGATATACTAATGTACTTAATATGGCGGACGATAATTTAAATGGTATAGTAAATTCGTTTATTAAAAGAAAACTTAATAAATTACCAAAAAATTTGAAAAAGTTTATTTTAAATTCTTCTTCTTGATAGTTAGTTTTTATTCGTTTTGATGGTGATAAATGATTATTTATAAAAGTAACTGAACTTTTAAAATAATCATTAAAATTGAAATCAGGATCTATATAATAATATGCTTCATTATTTTCATCATTCTCATCTAAACATTTAAATATTTTAGAATCTTTTAATTCATTTACAACATCTGTTATAAAATCTCTTGAAACTCCACCAGCATCAATACCATCTAACGGACTTAAATCAGTACCTATACCTCTCACCATAATTTTACTAATTTTACATAATAATAATTCATCTTTTTCAAAATTAGTATGAGTATTTCTAGGATTGACAAAAGATTCCCAATATACGTATAAAGCAGCCAATCTAGAATGACCAATATAATAACTCAGAGATGGTCTTAACATTGCTGATGATGGTATATATTTTGATGTTAATACAATATTAATGGTTTTTTTAAAGAACTGACTACATCTTGTAGTATTGTCATCAGCATAAATATTAGATAAACGCACTAATTGATTTTCTAATGGTTTAAAACTATCATCAAAACCTTCAAAAACAGATGATTGAATATATTTTAAATCTCTTTCTTTTTGTGTTAAAGGAACAGATGAAACTTTATCATCATATCCATTTCTTGTATTATTAACAATTAAATCATATAATTTAGATTCTATAAAACCATGAATTGTTACAGTATAAAGTTTTTCTAATCTTGCTTCTGCGATTCCTAATCTTCTTACTAATAAACGATCAGTAATTGTTGCTTTACAATCATCTATATTTTCTGTAATAAGTTTATATTTATTATTAAGAGTATTGATAATTTCTATGATTGTAGTAAATGAAGCTGAACTTATTAATGCTCTAAGTTTCAGAACAGTATCATTCAATCTTTCATTTTTTAATAAACCTTCATAAAATAATACGCAACTTTTTAATTTATTTGATTGTCTTCTTGGAGGCACTGTACCTTGTGATGTTGGTGATGCTGTTCTTCTAGGTGGTGTTGAAAGTCCTGCTAATGACATGACACTACTTAGAATAGATGCTCTTGGAGGTGTCGGGACTCTTGCTGTTGCTGTTCTTCGTGTAGCTCTTCTTGGAGGTGTTGGGACTCTTGGAGGTGTCGGGACTCTTGGATGTGTAGGGACTCTTGGAGGTGTCGGGACTCTTGGATGTGTAGGGACTCTTGGAGGTGTCGGGACTCTTGGATGTGTAGGGACTCTTGGAGGAGTAGGGACTCTTGGAGGAGTTGGGACTCTTGCTGATGTTGTTCTTCTTGTTCTTGAAGTTGGAATAGATGGTTCTAAAACACGACATCTATTTCGCATTTCTTGACTTAATGAGTTATAATATGGATCTGACACAGACATATATCTAGGAGGGTCAAGAACAGTCATAAATAATGGGTTACTTCTCCAACGTAAACAATCATCAACAGTTAGACTATCAATGCGTTGTTGTATATCAGGTGTTATTGGTACTAATGGTACTACTGATATACGCGTATTTGTTGAATTACTACTACGACGCGGCATATTTATCTTCTATTATTTGTAATCTTTTTTTATATAAAACTTTATTTATTTACTTATAATATGTCTTTAACCTATTTAAATGATGTATGGTCATTATATTTTCACGACCCTTATGATATGAATTGGGAACCGAATAGTTATAAATTTATTACTACAATCAGTAGTGTTGAAGATTATATTAATGTATATAAGGCATTTGAAGACTTATGGACAAAAGGAATGTTTTTCATTATGAGAGAGCATATTATGCCAAGATGGGAAGATGAAAATAATAAAAATGGTGGTTGTTTTTCTTTTAAAGTTAATAAACAAGATTTTAATGAAAAATTATTAGAAGTTACATCATTAATTTTAGGTGAAACAATGGGTAAAAATGATTTAATTTCAATGAATATAAATGGTTTATCTGTAAGCCCTAAAAAGAATTATCATATTATAAGAATATGGCTAAAAAATAATGATCAGGTTAATAAGAATTTATATAATTTAAGTGTTCATTCATATTCAGTCATTATGTATAAACCACATAATGAAGTTGAATAAAAATTATAATGAATTTATAATAATATTTATTTGTCTTTCTTCTTCATTACGAGCCTTTATTAAACTCATTTCTTGTTCTTTCATGTATTTATTTAATTTTAATTCATCATTATATTTTCTTAGTTTATTTTCAATCTTCATATTTATAGATAGAAATTTATAATCCAAATTAAATTTATAAATATTAAGATTTGTATTAAATATTTCTAATTCTTTTTTGATAATATCTTTTGTAACATTTTCATTATTTCTGATATGAATCATCATCGCATCTTTTAATTCTTGATCTTTATTTTTAATCATCATTTCTTTAATGTCATTTAAGATATTTGAATTATTATAATCTATCAATATGATATGATTGTCATTGATTATTGATTCAATTTTATCAAGTATAATAATAATATCTTCGTCATTCGCATTATTATTTATCATTTGTTCTATTTGTTTTTCATAATTATTAATAATAATTATTAATCTTTCTTCTTTATTTTTATAAAAACATTTAGTGTATATTTTGGCAAATATATATTTAATTGCTAGATATATAGCAAATATTAATAATATAGTAATAATTATAGTAAAAATATAAACACATCCAATACCAATGCATATAGCCATTTATAATAATTTATGGATATCAAAAATAAATATCAATTTTTAAATTATATATAAATACTATTATTAATATTATTTATATGTCTGTTGTTAATTTTAAAGATTTAGTAAAAAGTAAAGATTTCAATACAGTAATGTATGATGAATATTTATTTAAAGAAGTTGCTAATGATGGCTTAAATACAAGATATTTAAAAAGAGACAATTATAAATTAAGCAATTTAAAAAATATTGATTTTCCTGAAATATTATTAAATTTAGTTAATGGTTTTCTTGATAATTTAAATGTTACAATATTCGTAGAAGAAACATATTCTAAAAATAATTTAAATTATTATTGTAATATCAAAAGTGATTTAGAACATTATAAATTTATTGAAGATATTTATTATAATGTAAATCTAAAATGTAGTAATAATAATGTTTTAGAAATTGAAACATCAATAGAAAAAAAATATGATGAAAATAAAATCAACGAAATTGATAAAATATTTTTAAATTTATTTTTAATATTTATGGAAAACAATTATACTGAATATGTTAAAAATAATATTTTTAAAAAGAAATTATCTAAAATTAATCTTCACTCTTTTGTGCTAAACATAACTTAACAGTACCCATTGAAGCTATCGTATATTGTAGTATAATGGGATAAGAATTTTTGAGATAAATTTCAACAGTTGAACATAGATTAGTACACTTAGTGAAAATACTTAGATATTTAAGACTAAAAACACCCTGAATAATCTCTTGTGTATTATCATTATTTTTAATTTGTATATTTTGTGTTTCAGTAGCCAAAACCGTCTCTTGACAACAGAATTCGCCTTGACAACTTAATATCAACTTGCCACCAATATTTTTAATTTCAATATATTCAGCAAGATTATGCATGTCTCTTATTATTTTTTGTAAATATGCCGATGGCATTGTTATAATCGTGTTAAAGTCTGCTGGTGGAATATCAACGTTGACAACATCAATATCTAACATTGATAATTTATAAGTAGTCTTCACATTTTTCTCATTATTTTCAATAGTTATTCCAAGTATATTTGGATCATTTTTATGTATAAATAAAGATAAAATATCACCATTTTGAATAGTCTTAATCAACATGTGAAATTTTAACATATTTATCCCAACATAAAGTTTTTTTAAACAATAATATTTTTCAAATTTATCAGCATGTAATTTTAAATGAATTAAAACAATATGAGTGTTGTCTAATGCTACTATTTTGAGACCATTCTCATCAAATTCTAAGTTTACATCCATCAATATTTCCTTCATAGCATCTATTACAGATTTTATAGTGGATGCTTGAATTGTTTTTATTTCTAAAATATAATTATTATTCGCCATATTGTATAAGTTTAAAATAAAGTCCTTATATAAAATAATTTAATTATTATGTAAGTATATTGGATTTCCTTGATCTTCGTTTTTATTGATAATATTATTTATATTATTCATATAATTACTTGGTGTTATATAACCTTTTCCTAACATTAATGATTGATCGAAGAATGATCCCCATCCCCATTTGTTATTATCACTACTAGAAGCTTTTTTAGCATATTGTAATTCAATAATTTGATGTAGTTCCGAATAATCATACATTCTTATTTCTATTTTTATCCATCATAATTTTCATTTCATAATCATAAGCATCACAAGTTTCTCGTATTTCATCCCATTTATTACGTTCTCTTTTTGATATTGATAATGATGACATATCAATGTTCCATAATTCAGTTAAAGTATCATTTATATTTGAATTATTCTTATTAAAAACTACTTCAATGTCTTCTACTAACATATTTGCAGGTGCTTGCTGAATAACTTGTTCCATTATATATATTTATATTTAGATAATTTATATTTAATATAATTCTCAGCAATTTCATACGCCATCACTTCAAATGGATGTTCATTCTTACTTGGTATTATATCATTAATACCTTCTGGTTTTATTGATTTATATTTATATATCATTTCAATACCTCCGCCATCCATATAAATATATTCATCCAAATCTGGATTAGCTCTTATCATTGGCTCAGTATCTCTTCGTCTAGAAATACTATATTTATTTTCTTCTAAATATTTATTTAAAAGCTCCTTATCATATCTCTGAGATATATGTACACTTTCATGAATTAATAATTTAACTAATTCAGTATCATCATAATTAACAACCTTTGGTGATAAAAAAATAATATCTTTTCGTGTATGTGGAAAACCTTCTTCGTAATCTTCATCAACTAATGAGAACTTCCATTGATGTTTATTATCAAAATAATTTTTTGCTACGACTGAACATTTATCAAGTTTATTCTTTTGTTCAGTATTAAAATCAGTACAAGCATTCATTGCTTTTAATTTATATTGGGCATTTGTTGTACATTTTCTTGCATGAATATCATAAGGTGATAAATTTTTTATATAATTATCTTCATCGGCATCAATAAATTTTAAAGTATCTTCTTGTGATAAATAAATATTTTTTTCAGAAAATTTTTCAATATTTTTATTTTTATAAATTATAAAAACAATTAATATAATAAAAATAGCTATCAAACCTAAACCTATTAAAATATAATTCATTATATATATAATGATAGATTAATTAAATTGTCTTCCTTTTTTACAATTATATATTTATCTATTATCTGTCTTGTTATTGTATATGGAAATTTAATCAATTCATTATCTATTTTTATAAATTTATTCATATTAATGTAAGAATAAATATTATTTATATTGCGTTGTAAGTTTCTTACTCCATCTTCATCCACTGTTTTTTCAATTATATATTCAATATCTTTATCGCTTATTATTATATCATCTGCTTTAATATTATAAGATTTACAAATATCTTTAATTAAAAAGTTCTTTGCCAATTCAACCTTATTTTGTTTAGTATATTTATCAACTTTAATAATTGTCATGCGATCTCTTAAAATTGGATTAATTTTTTCAATATGATTAAATGTAAAAAACATGATTGATTTTGATAAATCAAGTGTTATATCACCTAAGAATTTATCGGTAAATACATCATTTTGTGTGCTGTCTGTTATATGAATTAAAGTATTTGTAATTTCTTCACCATATCTACTTGTTGATATTTTATCCAATTCGTCAAAAAAGAATATCGGATTCATAACCTTAGCCTTTATTACTTCATCAACGATTCTACCATGTGTTGCACCTTCATAAGTATACAAATGACCTTTTAAATAACTCGCATCAGAAATACCACCTAATGGTATGAAAGCGAAGGGATATTTCAAAACTTTTGCTATACAATCTTTGATTAATTTAGTTTTTCCTACACCCATAGAACCTTGAATACCTAAATTACATCCTTTGGCATCTGGATTTGAAATAAATTGCGCCAATATTCTTATAATTTGTTCCTTAGTTTCATTATGACCATAAATATTAATATCCAATTCTTTTTTAACATTTGTTAAAAAATCACTAACAGCATTTACATTTCTGCTATTATTATTAATATTATGATAAATACCAAAAGGAATTTTGTCAATTACATTAATTAATTTATAAAATTTAGAATATTCAGAAGAATGTTGAGAAATTTTATTGAATTCATTCAATTTATTTAAGATAACTTGTTTATTACTTAAAGATGTATTTGAAGTAATGATTTTAAATCTAAGTGGTGTTTTAGTAGCATTTTTGTTATTTATTTCTTCTTCTTGTTTTAATATTGATTTTTTAGTATCTGGTAAAAGACTATTAAAATATGTTAATTCATCTCTATTATAATTATTTAAAATATCATTATTGTCTCTGTCTTTCTTCCTAGAACGATTATTATTCATATTTTTAAATTAATAATAAAAAAATAACTTTATATACAACATCTGTAATAATATGATTTTCCACTAGAATTTTCATATCTTGTAATTTCAATAATTTCTCCTTGTTTTACACCAAGCCACTTAGCAATCACATCATTTTTTAAGATAAGCGGTAGTTGTAATTTACTTTTAATTAAATATTTTTGCATAATTTCAGATGATTCTTCTGGTGTTAATTTACGATGTGGCGGAACTAACTCGTGTCTCATTGGATTAAATTGTAATTCTTTAATTTGAAAGTATTGTAACATTCCTTTTTTCTTTTGTAAAATTTTATCAATAATATTTAATTGAGCTATTGTTGGTGTTGTTAAAATATCATTATTGAAAATTAATATGATATTATATTTACCATTATAACTATTTACAAAGTTGTCTATACTTGTTCTATTCTTTTTTAATGAATCAATAATACTAACTCTTAATGTTTTTGTTAAAGCAAAGATAATTGTTGAATGATCTGTGTGAAATTCAATGACTTTATCATCATTATAGAACTCTTCACGGTCTATATCTTGTTCGTGTTCTGAAAATTCATCAATGTTTTCACCTCTTTCAACTAACATTTCTTTAATATTTTGAATTACATTGTCAATTTCCATTTTGTTAATATTTTGTTTTATCTGTTTATATATCATTTTTTTATTTTTTAATTATAAATGACTAAAATAACAAAGTTTTTACAGCAACCATCTGTTTTTGAAGGAAGATTAATAACATGGAAAGACGAAGAACCTGGATTTGGTGAAAATTATGACAAATACGCTTCTTGTTTTATGTTTGATATGAATTATAAATTGATTAATGAACTCTTGTTTTTATTACAAAATTATGATAAAGGATGTGATAAATTTATCGAATTTATTCGTGAAAATAAAAATCTTAAAAATAATAGTTATCTATTATCATGTGATAAAATATCAAAATCAGCAAACAAATGTATCATCAACATTTTACTTCATATACGAATGGTATTATCTGATATTAGCAGTAATATTGTTTATCCTAAGTTTATAACTAGAAGTAAAGGCGATTTGTATTTATATAGAACATTTAATTTTAACATTTATAAAGATATGTTTCCTTTGTTTGTGAAAAATAATAATACAACACCGTGTTTTTTATCATTTTCTGTTGTTGAAAATATTGCACTTGACTTTTTATTTCGATATAAAGAAGTTAATGAAAAGAATATTTTTTGGGAATTGATAGTACCAAACCATTTATTGAAAAATTTTCATTATACCTATTTGGGTTATAATATAAATTTAAGAAATAAAAAACAAAAATTATATGGAGAATACGAATTCTTTCTCACTATTGGAGCGATATTAAAATTAGTTGATGTTAAAGAAAAAATATATGAATCAAATAAATATACCAGTTATACTTATATTTTTCAAGGTTGGAATGAAGAATATTCAAATAAAATCGAAAAATCTGCTACAATGATGCATAAATGTCTTAATTATCGCGATTAAGTAAAAACATATTCTTCCATAATGAAAAGTAATATATTAAATCATCTCTATATTCTTCATCAGATTCTGAATCATCAATCTCATAAATTACACTCATATTTATTATGATATAAGAATTTATTTTTAAATAAAGATAAAAATGTCGATATATTCCATCATAGATTATATCAAAAAAAATAATAATGAAGAAACAAGCTATTTTAAAGGTGACATTAATGAATATTTAAATAATGGGCAAATTTATATCAATCTTCTTCAAGTTAATTTTCCAGATTATCAGGAATATTCTAATAATTCAATTGTCTTTTTTTATAATAATCTCTGGTTTTATATTTCATTTGATATAACAATGAATTATAAAGATATTTTTTGGAACATCTCAATCTCAAAAAATAAAGTTGATTTAAAGAAATCTTTTGTAATCGCTTTATATTAAATACAATTTAAATACATATTTTTCATCAATAAAATGAATTCATAAATATTATTGTATCCATATTCATTATCATCTTCATCAACAAAATAATAGTTATGTCCAAACATCATTACATATTATTAAACTTTGATTTTAAATCCTTTCCAGCCAACAGCAGCAACATAAACCCCATAAATCTTCTCAATATATGAACGTACTTGAATTCTATCAGGAATCTTCTTACCCTTTGATACATTCTCAACAGCCCAGTTTCTGAAATCATTATAAACTTCCATATATCCAATCTTCTCTTTACTTGAAGGATCAGCAATAATACGTTCATTAACATATTGTCCAATGATATCATTGTTATCCTTGTATTTCTGAGTAGCATTGATAACCTCTCTTGGCTCAAAGAGTTTATTAGGATTGATATGCTTATGTCTTTCAATTAGCATTGATAAGAAATATTCACTATAAGTTTCAAATTTCTCTGATAATTCTAAGTCCATCATAAACTCATTGCTTTTCTCCGGATCTGGATTTTCGCAGAAACGAGACGTAAATTCAACAACCCTCAATCTACGCCAAACACCACCATCCTGAGAAGGAATTTCAGGCAATTCATTACAAGCTAAAATCATCTTAAATTGTGGCTTAAATTCATAAGGTTCTTTGTAAAGTCCTCTGGTAAGAATTCTATCATTACCTGATAACTCTTTCATATAACCAACATTAATCTTATCATTCTCATTCGGTTCTTGTAAAACGGCAAATCGTCTTCCTTTT
>Ga0214921_10004953_pt1 | contig 19148 bp, 13 predicted proteins | sample LL1505_MetaG_FD_177992 | JGI IMG/M metagenome (GOLD analysis project Ga0214921, IMG submission 177992) | Freshwater microbial communities from Lake Lanier, Atlanta, Georgia, United States - LL-1505 | ecosystem: Environmental > Aquatic > Freshwater > Lake | place: USA: Georgia | collected... | reverse complement strand
ACACCCTTTTTAGAGTTGGCTCCCTTGGCGGCACATGCCATGTACCTGAACAAAGAAGGTATTGAAGATGCCCCATGTGCGGGAATGATTGCCGGTATTGGCCGCGTCAACGGTGTCGACTGCATGATTGTGTGCAACGACGCCACCGTGAAGGGCGGCACTTACTACCCCATGACCGTCAAGAAGCATTTGCGCGCGCAAGAAGTGGCGCAGCAAAACAATTTGCCGTGCATTTACTTGGTTGACTCGGGCGGTGCCAACTTGCCCAACCAAGACGAAGTGTTTCCAGACCGCGATCACTTCGGTCGCATTTTTTACAACCAAGCCAACATGAGTGCCTTGGGCATTCCGCAAATTGCGGTGGTCATGGGCAGTTGTACTGCGGGCGGTGCTTACGTACCTGCCATGAGCGACGAAACCATCATCGTCAAAAATCAAGGCACCATCTTTTTGGGTGGGCCGCCTTTGGTGAAAGCGGCCACGGGCGAAGTAGTCAGTGCGGAAGATCTAGGCGGTGGCGATGTGCACACCCGCTTGTCGGGCGTGGCCGATCATTTGGCGCAAAACGATGCGCATGCTTTGGCTCTGGCGCGTCAAGCCGTGGGTTCGCTGAACAGAAAGAAAAACATCGAACTGCAACTGCGCGAACCTGCAGCGCCTTTGTACGACAGCCAAGAAATTTATGGCGTCATTCCTGCCGACAACCGCAAGCCCTTCGACGTGCGTGAAATCATTGCGCGCATTGTGGACGGCAGCGAGTTTGCAGAATTCAAAGCCCGCTTTGGCCCCACCTTGGTGTGCGGCTTTGCGCACATTGAAGGCATGCCAGTCGGCATCATTGCCAACAACGGCATTTTGTTTTCAGAGTCGGCACTCAAAGGTGCACACTTCATTGAACTGTGCTGCCAACGCAAAGTGCCCTTGGTGTTTTTGCAAAACATCACCGGTTTCATGGTGGGCCGCAAATACGAAAACGAAGGCATTGCGCGCAACGGCGCCAAGATGGTCACTGCGGTGGCCACGGCCAAGGTACCCAAGTTCACCGTCATCATTGGCGGCAGCTTTGGCGCGGGCAACTACGGCATGTGCGGACGCGCATTCAGCCCCCGCTTTTTGTGGATGTGGCCCAACGCCCGCATTTGCGTCATGGGCGGCGAGCAAGCCGCAGGTGTGTTGGCCACCGTGAAGCGCGATGGCATCGAAGCGCGCGGCGGGGTGTGGAGTTCTGAAGAAGAAGCTACGTTTAAGCAACCTATTCTGGATCAGTTTGGCGCGCAGTCGCACCCGTATTACGCCAGTGCACGGTTGTGGGACGACGGCGTGATTGACCCCGCAGACACACGCCGAGTGTTGGCATTGGGTTTGTCGGCTTCCTTGAACGCGCCCATTGAAGACACCAAGTTTGGCCTGTTCCGCATGTGATGTTTTAGAAAGAACAACATGACCGCTACCGAAAAAACATTGGACATTCGCCGCCCCTCCAAGTGGGTGGCCGAGGTGTGGCTCAACCGGCCTGATGTGCGCAATGCGTTCAACGATTCGGTCATTGCCGAGCTGACTGAAGCATTTCAAATTTTTGCCAAAGACAATGACTTGCGCGCCATTGTGCTCAGCGCACATGGCAAAGCATTTTGCGCAGGCGCCGATTTAAACTGGATGCGCGCCATGTCGGGATACAGCTGGGAAGAAAATCGCGCTGACGCTCAAAAGCTGGCTGACATGCTTTGGACCTTAGACCAATGTCCTGTGCCCATTGTGGGTCGCTTGCAAGGTGACTGCTATGCCGGTGGCATGGGTTTGGCGGCTGTGTGCGATGTGCTCATTGCCTCAGACAACGTGACCTTCTGTTTGTCAGAGGCGCGCTTGGGTTTGTTGCCTGGCACCATCAGCCCCTATGTGATTCGGGCCATGGGCACGCAAGCTGCCAAGCGATACATGGTCACAGCCGAAAGATTTTCTGCATCGCAGGCACATGCCATGGGCATGGTGCACGAACTGTGCACACTCGACACCTTAGATGCCAAAGTGGCAGAGATTGTGGGCGTGTTGTGTGGCAATGGCCCGCAGGCTTTGCGTGCTTGCAAACAATTGGTGCAAGACGTGGCGGGCAAGCCCATTGATGAGGCTTTGAGAATTGAAACAGCCAGACGCATTGCAGACATTCGTGCCAGCGATGAAGGCAAAGAAGGCTTGCAGTCGTTTTTGCAAAAACGACCTGCACAGTGGACGCAGGCTAAGTAAGTCAATTTTCAAACTCAAGCCACACAAGAATTCAACGATTTAGAAATTAGCAGGCTGACCATGTTTACAAAAATCCTCATTGCCAATCGCGGCGAAATTGCATGCCGTGTGGCAGCGACCGCCAAGCGCATGGGCATTCAAACGGTGGCGGTGTATTCCGATGCCGACGCCCATGCCAAACATGTGGCCGCTTGCGACGAAGCCATTCATGTGGGTGGCTCGACCCCTAAAGACAGTTACCTAAGATGGGAAGCCATCATTGAAGCCGCCAAAGCCACAGGCGCACAGGCCATTCACCCAGGTTATGGTTTTTTAAGCGAGAACGAAGCCTTTGCCGATGCGTGTGCCAAAGCAGGCTTGGTCTTCATTGGCCCGCCTGCATCGGCCATTCAGGCCATGGGTTTGAAAGCTGAATCCAAGCAACTCATGGAAAAAGCCGGCGTGCCTTTGGTGCCTGGCTATCACGGTGCTGATCAAAACCCAGAACTCTTGCATCGCGAGGCCGACCGCATTGGTTATCCGGTGCTTATCAAAGCCAGCGCAGGTGGCGGTGGCAAGGGCATGCGTGCGGTTGAAAAGTCCGAAGACTTTGCAGAAGCCTTGGCCTCTTGCCAACGCGAAGCCCAAAACAGTTTTGGCGATCAAGCAGTGCTCATTGAAAAATATGTGCAGCGCCCACGCCACATTGAAATTCAAGTCTTTGGCGACACGCAAGGCAACTGCGTGTACCTCATGGAGCGCGATTGCTCTGTACAACGTCGCCATCAAAAAGTATTGGAAGAAGCGCCGGCACCTGGCATGACAGAATCACTGCGCAAACAAATGGGCGAGGCCGCAGTGGCTGCTGCCCGCGCGGTGAACTATGTGGGTGCTGGCACGGTGGAGTTCATTGTGGAGCAGCGAGACAACAAGTCTACGGGCCAAATCGAGATGACTTTTTTCTTCATGGAGATGAACACACGTTTGCAAGTGGAGCACCCAGTCACAGAGGCTGTGACTGGGCTAGATTTGGTGGAGTGGCAATTGCGTGTGGCCAGTGGGCAGCCCTTGCCGCTGAAGCAAGATCAAATTCATTTAACAGGCCACGCCATTGAAGCGCGCATTTGCGCTGAAACCCCCGACAACAATTTCTTGCCGGCTACAGGCCATTTGCAGGTTTATAAAAAGCCCGCGCACACAGCTTTCGAAAGAGGCACCGTGCGATTTGACGATGGAGTTCGGCAAGGCGACACCATCAGTCCTTATTACGATTCCATGGTGGCCAAGCTCATTGTGCATGGCGACACGCGCGAGCAAGCATTGGCCTTGCTCGACCAAGCCTTGGCGCAAACGCAAGTGGTGGGCTTGTCTACCAACGTGCAGTTTTTAAGGCAAGTGGTGCACAGTGCTTCGTTTTCAGAAGCGCGCTTAGACACAGCGCTTATTCCGCGGGAAGCCGATGTGTTGTTTCACCAAGAAAAGGTGAGCTTGAATGTGGCGGCGGCTGCGGTGGTGGCATACACGCTGCATCAAGAAAATGCCAAGCAAGGCCATGACCCGTTTAGCAAAAGCGATGGCTGGCAATCGCATGCGGAAACCTGTCGCAGGTTCCCCTTGGAGTTTGCGGGCGAGACGCACACAGCTTGGTTGCACTATGGCCACAACGGTGCCATGCAGCTCACATGGGGTGATACTGCAGGGCCGGGTGCACAAGGCCCGCAAGATGAATTTAGTTTTGCCGTTGCCAATCTAAGCCCCGTAACAGGCCACCCCACATCCCAATCACTGAACGTCACATGGCAAGGCCAGCGCGTGACCAGCGAAGTGGTTCTGCAAGATGGCAAACCCGGTCAGCCCGCCGAGTTGGCGCACGTGTTCACTCAAGCAGGTGCTACGCGCATTCGAATTGTTCATCCTTTGGCCCATGCAGAAGGTGCGCAAGACGAAAAGGGCCGTCTTACAGCGCCCATGCCTGGCAAGGTGGTTTCCTTTGCTGTGAAGGTGGGCGACAAGGTCAAGGCTGGCCAAAGCCTGGCGGTCATGGATGCCATGAAAATGGAGCACACCATTGCAGCCCCCAAAGATGGCCAAGTGACAGAGTTGTTGTATGCGCCGGGCGATCAAATTGCAGAGGGAGCAGAGTTGCTCAAGCTTGCGTAAACTACACGCTATGAAAATAGTTTTTTGCTGCACCAATACCAAAGCTGAACCTTGGCTAGAGGGTTTTCGACAGGCCTTGCCTGGCGTTGACATTTGGGAGTGGCAGGCCACCCCCGCAGGCCAGGCCCCCAAGCTGGCCGACCATGCCGTGGTGTGGTCGCCGCCGCAAAGCTTCATTGATGAGCAAACGCAGTTGCAAAGCTTGTTCAACATCGGCGCGGGTGTAGACGCTTTGTTGAAGCTCAATTTGCCCAGCAGCTTGAACATAGTGCGCTTGAACGATGCTGGCATGTCGGCGCAAATGGCGGAGTATGTGTGCCATGCCGTGATTCGTTATTTCCGCGAATTCAAGCACTATGAAAACGACCAACCCGAACAACGTTGGTCGTACCGCAAGCCTTCTTTGCGTTCAGAGTTTTCAGTGGGCGTGTTGGGTGCTGGCGTGTTGGGCAGCAAGGTGGCCCAAGCATTGCAGCAGTTTGAATTTCCCGTCAATGTGTGGAGCCGCTCGCCCAAACATTTGGCTGGCGTTAAAAGCTTCACAGGCCCTGAACACTTGCCAGCATTTTTAAAGGCCACACGCGTGTTGGTCAATTTGTTGCCCCTCACACCCGACACAGAAAACATTTTGAACCATGCCAACTTGTCGCAACTTCAAGCAGGTTCTTATTTGATCAATGTGGCGCGGGGCAAGCATGTGGTCGATCAAGACTTGCTAGATCTATTAGACCAAGGCCACATGGCCGGCGCCACACTCGATGTGTTTAGAGTCGAGCCCCTGCCGCAAGACCACGCATTTTGGAAGCACCCCAAAGTGGTGGTCACACCGCACACTTCTGCGCGTACCTTGCGCGAAGAAAGCATTGCACAAATTGCCAGCAAAATTCAGGCAGTCTATGCAGGCCAACCCATTGAAGGGCGTGTCGACAAAGTTCGAGGCTATTGAAAGTTCAAACATGACGATTCCTTCCCGCGTTAAATTGGTCGATGTTGGCCCCCGAGATGGCTTGCAAAATGAAAAGCAAGCCGTGCCTGCGGCCATCAAAATTGAACTGGTGCACCGTCTACAAGCTGCGGGCCTGAAAGAAATTGAAGTCACCAGTTTTGTCAGTCCCAAGTGGGTACCGCAAATGTCTGACAACGCAGAAGTCATGGCCGGCATTCAGCGCCAAGCAGACGTTCGCTACTCTGTGCTCACGCCCAACATGCAAGGCTTTCAAGCCGCACAGCACAGCAAGCCCCACGAAATTGTGGTGTTTGCTGCGGCCAGCGAAGCCTTCAGTCAGAAGAACATCAACTGCAGCATTGAAGAAAGCATTCAACGCTTTGCGCCTGTGGTGGAAGCGGCATTGGCCGCTGGCATTTACGTGCGCGGCGCCATGTCGTGTGCGGTGGGTTGCCCTTATGAAGGCGATGTGCCAACGGCCAGCGTAGACCGATTGGCCAGACTCATGAAGAGCATTGGCGTACAACATTTGGGCGTGGCAGACACCATTGGCGTGGGCACGCCACGCAAAGTGCAAGCTGCCATCGAAGCTACTTTGAAGCACTACGACTTGAACGATATTTCCGGACACTTTCATGACACCTATGGCCAAGCTTTGGCCAACACTTTGGCCAGTTTGGAAATGGGTGTGTGGCAGTACGATACGTCGGTAGCAGGCTTGGGCGGTTGCCCTTATGCCAAAGGCGCCACGGGCAATGTCGCCACCGAAGACGTGGTCTACATGCTGCACGGCATGGGCATTGAAACAGGCATTGACCTAGACAAGCTGGTGGACGCAGGAGCATTCATCAGCGATTTCTTGCAGCGCAAATCGGGCTCGCGTGTGGCCACGGCCACCCTCAGCAAGCGCTTGGGATAATGCGGCTTCAAAAAATCAAGCACCAGACCATGAGTCTCTTTTCTCGTTTGCAACACCGTGCTGATCAAGTACTGGACAGTGACGACCCGTATGTGCCGTCGCCTTGTGTGTCTGTGTGTGTGGTTCACCCCATTGAAGGCGTGTGCGAGGGTTGTCTCAGAAGCTTGGACGAGATTGGTGCATGGGGTCAAATGCAAAGTTCGCAACAACGTGAAGTTTGGCAGAACATCAAACTGCGCTGCGCAAAGAAACTTCAAACGACAAAGCCATGAAAGAAATTCATTTCTATTTCGATTTTATTTCGCCCTATGCGTGGTTGGCTTTTCAAGCATTGCCCAAAACCTTAGAAGGCATCAGTCACCGCGTGCATTACCACCCTGTGGTGTTTGGCGCAATGCTTAAACACCATGGTCAATTGGGGCCAGCTGAAATGCCTGGCAAACGCGATTGGACGTACCGGCAAGTCATGTGGCTGGCCAAGCAGCAAGGCACTGATTTGCAAATGCCCGCGTCGCATCCGTTTAACTCTTTGTCTTTGCTGCGCTTGGCCGTGGCCGCGTCAGACAATGGGCAGCCCAATCGCTATGTGGTTGAAAGTATTTTCAAACATGTGTGGTGCAGTGGCCTAGAAGCGTCTGATGCTGAACGGTATGCAGCACTGCAATTGCATTTGCGCAGTCAGGCCAATGTGACTTTGAAAGACCCTCAGTCTCCCGAAGTGAAGCAATTGCTTCAACAGCAAACCCAACAAGCCATCGACCTGGGCTTGTTTGGCGTGCCCAGCATGGTGGTGAACGAACAAGTTTTTTGGGGACAAGATGCCTTGCCCATGTTGCGTGCTTATCTTCAGGGCGATGCTTGGTTTGAAAGTGCCGATTGGCAAGATGTCGGCAAACTGCCTGTGGGTATTCGAAGAACACCTGCCTCCAAATAATTGTCGCGCTTCAACAGTTAGGCAATGAAGCAGTTAGGAAGTCTCAGGATCCGATTGCGTTTGTCGTTCCCAATGGTTGACCAGCAACGCGTAAATCCAATTGATGGCCAAAAAGACCAGCACAGAACCTTGTGCGGCCATCCAGAATCCAAAGGGTTTGTCCAGCACGTTAAAGCTCAGGTCACGTGCAAAAAACGCCACACCAAAAGTGATGCTGCCCCAGATGAGCAGCAGAATCCAACGCAAACGATTCACTCGGTATGTGAATTCGGCTTGCGACATAGGTTGGGTCATGGGAGGCATCATCTGATGCTATTTTCTGGCTTGAGGTGATGGGTGGGGGAATAGCGGCACTCAGTGTTTACCCTTGACTCTCATCAAATTTCACAATACAAAAATAAATATAAGGGTTTCACCCTAATCTGTCAGCCCATGTTGGTTTGGTGTCAGAGGGGGGTCAGAGCAAGCCACAAAAATCGCACCAAGTCTTCCTGTCGAAGGCTATTTTTTGGAGACAACTCAATGGCTACAACAGATCCACGCCCGATGTCGGCCGAAGAGAAGAAGGTTATTTTTGCCTCTTCCCTCGGTACGGTGTTCGAATGGTACGACTTCTACCTTTACGGTTCACTCGCCGCAATCATTGCGAAACAATTCTTCAGTGGTTTGGATGAAGGCTCAGCGTTCATTTTTGCGCTGTTGGCTTTTGCTGCTGGTTTCATCGTCCGTCCTTTCGGCGCCATTTTCTTTGGCCGCTTGGGCGACATGATTGGCCGCAAGTACACCTTCTTGGTGACCATCTTGATCATGGGTATCTCCACGTTTATTGTGGGCTTGCTGCCTAACTACGCCAGCATTGGCGTGGCCGCTCCCGTCATCCTGATCTGCTTGCGCTTGTTGCAAGGTTTGGCATTGGGTGGTGAGTACGGTGGTGCTGCTACTTATGTGGCCGAGCACGCACCGCAAGGCAAGCGTGGTGCATTCACCTCTTGGATTCAGACCACAGCCACCTTGGGCTTGTTCTTGTCGCTCATGGTGATTTTGGGTGTACGGACCTACACCGGTGAAGAAGCCTTTGCCGAGTGGGGCTGGCGCGTTCCGTTCTTGGTCTCTATTCTGTTGTTGGCCGTTTCGGTCTACATCCGTTTGAGCATGAACGAGTCACCTGCTTTCGCCAAAATGAAAGCGGAAGGAAAAACTTCTAAAGCACCTTTGACAGAATCTTTCGGTCAATGGAAAAACCTGAAAATCGTGATCTTGGCTTTGATTGGTTTAACAGCCGGTCAAGCCGTGGTTTGGTACTCAGGCCAGTTCTACGCATTGTTCTTCTTGACACAATCACTCAAAGTCGACGGCCCAACTGCCAACATCATGGTGGCCATTTCTTTGATCATCGGCACACCGTTCTTCTTGATCTTCGGCACCTTGTCCGACAAGATTGGCCGCAAGCCCATCATCTTGGCTGGTTGCTTTTTGGCCGCTGTGACTTACTTCCCAGTCTTCAAAGCTTTGACTGAAGCTGCCAACCCAGACTTGGCTGCTGCGCAAGCTAAATCACAAGTGGTGGTCACTGCCGATCCAGCAGAGTGCTCGTTCCAGTTCAACCCCACAGGTACGAAGAAGTTCACTTCTTCTTGTGACGTCGCCAAGCAACGTTTGGCTTCAGCTTCTGTGAGCTACTCTAATGAAGTGGCTCCTGCTGGCACCACTGCTTCTATCAAGGTTGGCGAGACTTTGGTGAAGGTGAAGTACACACCTGAAGACATCGCTGAAGCCAAGGGCAAAGCAGAAGCTAAAGTGGCTGAGCTCACTGCGGCACAACCGCAAGATGCCAAAGCGTTGGAAGCTGCGAACAAGTCTGTCAAAGATTTGAGCAATGAGAAAACGGCTGGCTCCACCATGTTTGCATCTAACTTGGGCGCTGCGTTGAAAGCTGCTGGCTATCCGCCAAAGGCCGACATGGCTAAGTTTGATAAAGTCAAAGTGATTGTCATTCTGACTTACTTGGTGATTTTGGTCACGATGGTGTACGGCCCGATTGCTGCCATGTTGGTGGAAATGTTCCCAACACGCATTCGCTATACATCGATGTCTTTGCCTTATCACATTGGCAATGGTTGGTTCGGTGGTCTGTTGCCTACAACCGCTTTCGCGATCGTGGCGCAAACAGGCAATATGTACAACGGTCTCTGGTATCCGATCATCATTGCAGCAGCTACTGTTGTCATTGGTGGCTTGTTTATCAAGGAAACTAAAGACGTTGATATTTTTGCCAACGACTAATTTGTATGTAGCCCGGAATTTTTCTGGCGCTACGTTCAGGCCCTCCTTCGGGAGGGTTTTTTTAATTGGGGTCAGAGCAACATTAATTTCCAATCATTTAGGGTCAGAGGCTAATGGGGGCTTCCTCATGGTGGGGTACCACAAATCGTCAGCCCCCATTAGCCTCTGCCCCCAAACGATTGAAAAAATTAATGTTGCTCTGACCCCAATTAAAAAAATCTCAACCTGATGTTAATTTTTTTTTGGAGAAACTTTATGTGGAAAATTGCTGTTGGATTCGCTATCTTTGCTGGCCTTGCCTTGTATGTCATTTCGCAAGGTGGCGACAATATTGACATGACCGGTGAGAAGCACGGGGCTGAAGCTGTGCATGTACCAGCTCCTGCAGAAGCACCCGCAAGCAAGTAATTTTTAAATGGGGTCAGATCAACATTAATTTGTTTCGCATTGAGATGGCTTTAAATCACAAAAATTAATGTTGCTCTGACCCCATTTGTGTCTTCAGTGGTGCTTCAGCCAGTCTTTCAAAGCATCATTGATTCGCGTTTGCCATCCAGGTCCTTCTTTGCGAAAAGCATCAAGAACTTCTGGGTCTAGGCGAATGGCGATTTGCTCTTTGGTTGTGGCACTGAAAGGGCGGCCTCTTTTTTTGTAGGCTAGCAATCCAGCGGCCATTTCTTTTTGCGTCAGTGGCCTATCGTCTTCATCGTTGCCATCCCACACATAAAAATCATTTGGCTTTTGATTTTTTAAAGCACGCAAAATCTCTTCACGGCTCATGCCATTCGTGTGCGAGCCATGCAAAGTAGAAGTCTGCTTCTTTTTGGTTAGCTTTTCTGAAACTGATGATTTTGATTTGGTCATGTCTGAAAGTTGAAGTTTTATTTATTGTATATGCACTAATTGAGTTGAACAATTGGGGTCAGATCAACATTAATTTCCAATCAGTTGGGGGTAGAGGCTAATGGGGGCTGACGATTTGTGGTACCCCACCATGAGGAAGCCCCCATTAGCCTCTGCCCCCAGCTGATTGACGAAATTAATGTTGATCTGACCCCAATTGTTTCTCTTGCAAGCCTAGAATGTTGGGCCTCCACCCACAAAGCTTGCCCTTATGTCCAACGGTTTTATCAAGATTCGCGGTGCTCGTCAGCACAATCTCAAAAACATTGATTTGGACATTCGCACCGGTGAGCTGACCGTTGTCACAGGGCCCAGTGGATCGGGGAAGTCCAGTTTGGTGTTTGACACGCTGTTTGCCGAAGGCCAGCGGCGTTATGTCGAGACATTCAGTGCCTATGCCAGACAGTTCCTGGACCGCATGGACAAGCCTGCGGTGGACAAGGTGGAAGGGGTGCCGCCAGCTATTGCCATTGATCAAACCAATCCAGTCAGAAGTTCGCGCTCCACGGTGGGCACGATGACGGAGTTGAACGACCATTTGAAATTGTTGTTTGCCAGGTTGGGGCATTTGCATGATCGGGATACAGCTAAGCCTGTGAAGCACGATACCCCTGAATCTATTTATGCTGAGTTGGCTAAGAGGGCACAGGCCGCGGGTGATCCTCGGTTGGTTTTGACTTTTCCTGTTGAGTTACCGGCAAATACGACAGCTGAGCAGGTTGAGCAGTGGTTGTCGGCCAGTGGATTTACGAAGGTGCAGGCTGAGCGAGAGGTGGCTACGACTACTGGGCCGCGCAAGGTTTTGGATGTGGTGGCGGATAGGTTTCGGTTGGGAGCTGCTGAGAAGGCTCGGGTGGTTGAAGCCATTGAGGTGGCGCTTAAGCGGGGTGGGCGTTTAAATGTTTATGCCATCGCCGAAGGCGATCAAACGGATTTGTGGCGTTTCTCTGCTGGGCTCCACTGCCCCGAAAGCGAATTGCGTTATCCCGAGCCTATGCCTTCTATGTTTTCGTTTAACTCTGCGGTGGGGGCGTGTGAAACTTGTCGCGGATTTGGGCGGGTGATTGGTGTTGACTTGGGCTTGGTCATTCCGAATGAAAAGCTTACGCTTAGATCGGGTGCGATTAAAACTATTCAAACACCCGCATGGAAAGAAGCGCAAGATGATTTGATGCGGCACGCAGAAGCTGCTGGCATTCCGCGTGACACGCCTTGGTTCAAGCTGACCAAGGAGCAACAGCAGTGGGTGATCGAAGGTTCGCCCAACTGGAATGGCAAATGGAATCAGCAGTGGTATGGCGTGCATCGCTTTTTTGCTTACCTCGAAAGCAAAGCCTACAAGATGCACATTCGCGTGCTCTTGTCCAAATACCGCAGCTACACCGAATGCGGTTCGTGCGGTGGCGCCAGGCTTAAAACAGACAGCCTTTTGTGGCGCATTGGCAGTGCGCAAGATGCCGACGCCACGTTGCCCAAAGAAAAACGTTTCTTGCCCAAAGGCGTGAAGTGGACACGCAAACAACTCGAAGCGTTGCCCGGCCTAAGTCTGCATGACCTCATGATCATGCCCATCGACAAGCTCAGAGCTTTTTTCGATCGCATGTCGGCCACGGCCATTCAAGAAAACAGCCAAGACGGCGAAGCGCAAGCGCTCAAACTGCTGCTAGAAGAAATTACCAACCGCCTTAAATACCTGTGCGATGTCGGCATTGGCTACCTCACGCTAGATCGTCAAAGCCGCACACTCAGTGGCGGTGAAGTTCAGCGCATTAACCTCACCACCGCACTAGGCACTTCGCTGGTCAACACGCTTTTTGTTTTAGACGAACCCAGCATTGGCCTGCACCCTCGGGACATGAGTCGCATCACGCAAGCCATGCATCGCCTGCGAGATGCAGGCAACACCTTGGTGGTTGTAGAGCACGACCCAGCGGTGATGATGGCCGCCGATCGCATGATCGACATGGGCCCAGGCCCTGGCGAGAAGGGCGGTCAAATTGTGTTTGATGGCAGCACCTCAGATCTTAAAAACGCAGGCACTTTAACTGGCGACTATTTGGGCGGCCGCAAGCAAGTGGGCATGGGCTTCAAGCGCTTGGTGACGGACAACACGCCGCGCCTTATTTTAGAAGGCGCCAAAGAACACAACCTCAAAGACGTGTCGATTGAATTCCCGTTGCAACGTTTGGTGTGCGTCACGGGTGTAAGTGGTTCTGGCAAATCAAGTTTGATACAAGATGTGTTGGCGCCTGCACTCTTAAGACACTTTGGCAAAAGCACAGAAACACCAGGCATTCACGACCGCCTTCTGGGTGCCGATCATTTAAGCGATGTGGTGTTTGTAGACCAATCACCCATCGGCAAAACAGCGCGCTCCAACCCTGCCAGTTATGTAGGTGCATGGGATGCCATTCGAGAAATTTTTGCAGTAGCGCCTTTGTCTAGGCAGCGCGGCTACACAGCTTCGAAGTTCAGCTTTAACAGCGGCGATGGACGTTGTCCAACCTGCGGCGGTTCAGGTTTTGAACACGTCGAAATGCAATTCTTAAGCGACGTGTATTTGCGTTGCCCAGATTGCGATGGCAAACGCTACAGACCTGAAATTTTGGAAATCAAAATTGAGCGGCAAGCAATGGGCAGTGTGAATGCGCGTTACTTGAATGTAGCTGATGTGCTAGACCTCACAGTGAGTGAAGCCGCTGAACTGTTTGCAAAAGACCGCGATGTAATAAGAGCGCTGCAACCCATTGTCGATGTGGGTCTTGAATACGTGAAGCTTGGGCAGCCTGTGCCTACGCTGTCTGGCGGTGAAGCGCAACGTTTGAAGTTGGCTGGGTTCTTGGCGGGGGCTGCGAAGACGGCCACTGCCAGCAAGCAGTCTGTGGCCAAAAAGGGCACGCTATTTTTATTCGATGAGCCTACAACGGGCCTTCACTTTGATGACATTGCCAAACTCATGCGCGCGTTGCGCAAGTTGCTTGAAGGCGGCCATTCCATGATTGTGATTGAGCACAATTTGGATGTGATTCGAGCCAGTGATTGGCTCATTGATCTCGGGCCTGAGGGGGGTGATGCTGGGGGTTATGTTGTGGCTGAAGGCATGCCAGAAGATGTGCGAAATCATGCTTCTTCTCACACGGCTTTGGCTTTACGGGAGTATGCGGAAGCTATGGGCGAGTTGGGCGGCATTGTGAAAGTTGCAGAAGCCACCATGCCATCGATCAACAAAATAAATCGCAAGTCGACTGCAGAAGATAACAGCATACGCATCGTTAATGCGAAAGAGCACAACCTTAAAAATCTGAGCGTCAATATTCCTCGAGGTCAATTTAATGTGATCACGGGTGTGAGCGGGTCCGGTAAGTCAACACTGGCCTTCGACATTTTATTCAACGAAGGCCAACGTAGATACCTTGAAAGTTTGAATGCATATGCGCGAAGCATTGTGCAACCTGCGGGCAGGCCTGAGGTGGATGCGGTGTATGGCATCCCGCCTACAGTGGCTATTGAGCAACGACTTTCACGAGGGGGGAGAAAAAGTACTGTGGGTACCACCACCGAGGTGTGGCACTTCCTAAGACTTTTGTACGTCAAACTCGGCACGCAACATTGCGTGAACGACAACGCCGCAGTAGCGCCACAAACGCCAGACAGTATTGCCGCGCAACTTATGAAAAATTTCAAAGGCCAGCACATTGGTTTGCTGGCACCTTTGGTGATGAACAGAAAAGGGGTGTACACCGAGTTGGCTGACTGGGCTCGTCCACGGGGATACACGCACCTCAGAGTGGATGGCAATTTCCTGCCTACACAAGGCTTTCCGCGCATCGATAGATTCAAAGAACACACCGTTGAACTTCCAGTTGCCAGTTTAAAAATCAGTGCTGATCAAGAGAAGCAACTGCGCGAAGCGCTGGCCAAAACTTTGGAGTTGGGCAAAGGTGTAGTGCATGTGTTGAATGAACTCGATGGCCTTCAAGAAGCCATGCAGGCGGCCGCTAATGCAGGCGTAACAACAGGTGCAACATCAGGCACATCTTCAAGCACCTCAGCCAGCCAAGCATCCATCCCTCAAACCAGCCACATAGGCAAACTGCACGTCTTCTCAACACTGCGCGCATGCCCCGTGTGCAGCACCTCTTACAACGAACTCGACCCCCGCTTGTTCAGCTACAACAGCAAACACGGTTGGTGCCCCGAGTGCGTGGGTACAGGCGTGAAGTTGAACAAAGACCAACGCAAAGTATTCGACGACTCCGTCAGAGACGACGATCAAAAAGGCCGCGAGCAAAGTTTTGCCGAACCCGAAATTGAAGACCTAATTGAGCAAGTGTGCCCGCATTGCGAAGGCACTCGACTCAACCCTACGGCGCGTCATGTGAAATTCACAGCGCAACATTTGCCCATTACCGACATTGCCAGCATGAGCGTGACCGACGTGCGCAAGTGGGTCCAAAGTTTGGCCAAAGCCAACGAGATGACACAAAGAGAACAAGACATTGCCCGTGACCTCTTACCCGAAATTGAAAGCCGTCTTGAATTTTTAGAAGAAGTAGGTTTGGGCTATCTCACACTAGACCGCGGTGCACCCACGCTCAGCGGCGGTGAAGCGCAACGCATCAGGTTGGCCGCACAACTGGGCAGTAACCTTCAAGGCGTGTGCTACGTGCTAGACGAACCAACCATTGGTTTGCATGCGCGTGACAATCAAATCCTGTTGAATGCACTGAAGAAATTGGGCGACAAAGGCAATACGCTGGTGGTGGTAGAGCACGATGAGGACACCATCCGACGCGCCGATCACATCATCGACATTGGTCCCAGCGCAGGCAAGCGAGGCGGAAGATTGGTGGCGCAAGGCACAGTCAAAGACATTACCGATTCAGCAGATTCGCAGACTGGCAAATATTTACTGCACGCCATGAAGCATCCATTGCAGGCACGAAGATTGATGCCTGTGTTCGATGCTGTAGCCAATGCCGCAAAACCAGAAAAATTAATCGAAGCACCTGTTGCCAAAAAACTTTCTAAAAAGTCAAAAGCTGCGCAAACGCAAACGCAAGAACCTGTACAAGAAGTGAGTACAGATCTGAAATGGCTAGAACTCAAAGGCGCCAATCTGCACAACCTACAAAATGTCAATGTGGAAATTCCTTTGCAACGTTTGGTTGCCGTTACCGGTGTCAGTGGCTCAGGCAAATCAACCTTGGCCAGAGACGTGTTGTTAGCCAACGTACACAGCCACGTCAGCCAACGCAGCACCAAAGCCGGCAGAGATGAACAAGCCGCAGGCAAATTCCCAACCCTCACAGGTTGCACAGAACTCAAAGGCTTCGAAGCAGTCGACAGAGTCTTAGAAGTAGACCAAACCCCCATCGGCAAAACACCTCGCAGTTGCCCCGCCACCTACATCGGTTTCTGGGACACCATCAGAAAACTTTTCGCAGAAACTTTAGAAGCCAAAGCACGCGGTTATTTAGCAGGACGCTTCAGCTTCAACACAGGCGAGGGCAGATGCCACACCTGCGAAGGCCAAGGCCTGCGCACCATCGAGATGAGTTTCTTACCCGACGTGAAAGTACCCTGCGAAGCTTGTCACGGCGCCCGTTTCAATCCCGAAACTTTGGCCGTCACATGGCGTGGCAAAAGCATTGGCGATGTACTCAAAATGGAAGTAGACGAAGCGGTAGGCTTCTTCGAAACCATGCCCTCCATCGCGCACCCCTTGCAACTTTTAAAAGACGTAGGCTTAGGCTACCTAACCTTAGGTCAACCAAGCCCAACACTAAGCGGCGGCGAAGCACAGCGCATCAAGTTGGTCACCGAACTTACCAAAGTCAGAGACGAAGTAGGCAAGCGCGGCAACAAAGCCCCGCACACTTTGTACGTGCTAGACGAACCTACCGTGGGCCTGCACATGGCCGACGTCGACAAACTGATTCACGTGTTGCACAGACTGGTCAACGCAGGTCACAGTGTGTTGGTCATCGAGCACGACCTAGACGTGATTGCCGAAGCCGACTGGGTCATTGACCTAGGACCCGATGGCGGCAAAGCAGGTGGCAAGGTGGTGGCCAGTGCCAGTCCAGAGGAAGTCGTCAGACTGGGAACCCACACTGGCAAAGCGTTGAAGGCAGTCTTGGCAAGATAAAAGTGCCTAGAAAAAAACGGATCTAAAAAAACGCTTACTTCTCGGCTTCGTCACTGGCCGCCATCACCAACGCCAGCCCAACACTCAAACTCAACATGGCCCCATAGTAGTTATGGACCATGTTGGTATTCGACAATCCCGCAGTCAAGTGCATGAACAAAATGCCCAAAATACCCTGCGCCGCGCGTGGATGCGGCACCCACAACTTGCGCGCTACCAAGCCCATGCCCGTGGCCAACACCATCAAACTCAAAATACCCATCAGCCCATGACTGACCCACGCGTCTAAAAACTCGTGGTGCAAGTGCCCCAACCTTTGCACTTGAGCAGAATTAATTTCCAAGCCCCACTGCTTGATCATGGCAATGCTGTTTTCTTTGCCGTAGCCCAGCCAGGGCTGAAGCTCAATGGCATCTAAAGCTTTGCTCCACAAAAACAAGCGCGAGCCTACCGAGGTATTGGCCGCCTCAGCAGGATTGGTTTGTGAAAGAGAAGCTTCGAACCACACTTCGTACAAGCGATGAAATACTCCAGTAAGCCACTGGGGCTGAGTAGAGAGTGCCCACATAAAAACACCGAAACTTAGGAAAAAGACCAGCCAAGCTCGCAAACTCAGGCTAGAGAGGTGCAGCAAAGTGCGGTTCGATGCCGCCACATACCCCGTCAGTGCCAACCAAATGAGCAGGCCGTAAACCCCCCGAGACTGGCTTAAAACCACGCCCATGCAACCCATCACCACACACAGCACCCATAGCTTTCGGTGCCTAGAGCGCACAGATGCATCAAGCACCATGGGGGCCAATAAGCAAACCAAAAAGCTCAAACTCACAGCCCAGGCAATGGCGTGAACCGGAGTTTCTCTGCCGTAAATGCTGGTGACACCCAGGCCAATGGCGCAAGCCATACCGATGGCATAGCTCAACAACAGTTTCTGTGCACCTAGCAAACGGTAAAAAGGCGGCCATTTAACCAGCGCCACAGTGGCCATGGCGCCTAATAAAAGGCGTGCCTCAGCATGGCGACGGTCCCAGTTATCCTGCCAAAAACCGTGGGGTATGATTCTGATTGCAGCGGCCGCAAGGCAAGCAAAAAGCCAAATTCTGGCCGCTTCTTCTACAGGGGATGAACCCGTTTGGCCCCAGTTGCTTTGAACAGACAAACCATTTTCAGAATGTTGGATTCGCTCAGAACGCAAAAATGCCCAAAATCCCATTAAGCAAAGTAAGACCCACGCCAAACCACCCACTTTGGAGTTTGTCGGTGCACCCGCTAAAGTTAGTGCAAAGATGGCAAATGCAATGGCAGGAAAAGGGCGATGAGACAATGAAATGTTTCTTTATTTTGCAATCTGAAATTATAGGTTGCACAGCTTGAGCATCGATTGTGTCTGAGGTCACACTTCAGGGTGAAAATCCCAGCCCCGAGCAGTTGACAACGCCAAACGGTGTTGGCCAGCCAAAAGCCGTTCCATTTTGGGTTGTGGTGCCCACTCTCAATCCGGGTCTAAAAGCATGGGCAGATTGGATTGCGGCCCTTAAAGCACAACATTGTCAGCCCCAAAAAGTCATCATTGTCGATTCTGGCTCGGACGATGGCAGCCTGGCCCTTACCCAATCAGAGGCCTTCAGCTTGTTTCATGTGAAGGCCCTGAACTTCGACCATGGCGGCACCCGCCAATGGGCCTTGGCTCAGGCTTTGCAAGCGGCACAAAACGAAGGCCATAGCCCGCCAGAGGTGGTAATTTTTATCACCCAAGACGCCCTCTTGGCCCACCCCAACGCCTTGCAAAACCTGGTGCAGGCCTTTACCAATCCGCAAATTGGTGCCGCTTACGGGCGGCAGTTGGCCAAGCCAAATGCTCCTTGGATGGAGTGCCACGCGCGTGCTTTTAACTATCCGGAGCAGACTAAAACGCTTGGTTTGTCTGACCGCGTGCACCTGGGCTCTAAAACCTGTTTTTTCTCGAACGCCTTTGGGGCATACCGCCTGTCATCGCTCATGGCTCATGGCGGCCTGCCTGTTGGCTTGCCGCTAGGTGAGGACACATTCATGGCTGCCAAGCTTTTGCTATCGGGTCAATCCCTGCAATACCAAGCCAGTGCGGCCGTTTATCATTCACACAACTACAACCGGCTAGAGGATTTTCAGCGCATGTTTGACACTGGCGTCTTTCACGCTCAAAACAACTGGCTTCTCCAAAGCTTTGGCAAGCCTGAAGGCGAGGGCATTCGGTTGCTCAAGTCGCAGTGGGCGTTTTTAAAGGCCAGTGCCCATTCACCCAGCAAGCTGTTTGGTTTACTGCAGATGGTCCTCAACAATGCGGTCAAACTCTGTGGTTACAAAATAGGCACCTGTTACCGATTCTTGCCGCTCAGTTTGAAACTGCGCTTTGCCATGAACAAGTCTTTTTGGCATCAGCGTAAATGATCCACACTCTGTCACTTTTCCAGGTTCGTGTTTCAAAATTTGCCATTTTGCTAGGCGACGTCATTGCCTTTGCCGCCGCGTTCACAATTGCCACCCTGATCAATGTGGCCCTAAACCCTAGCCAAAACATCGGCGCTTGGTTTTCCACGCAAGACATGCAGCGCTACGTGGCTTGGACGGGATTGGTTTTTTTAGGCCTCATGCT
>Ga0214921_10004951_pt1 | contig 19155 bp, 19 predicted proteins | sample LL1505_MetaG_FD_177992 | JGI IMG/M metagenome (GOLD analysis project Ga0214921, IMG submission 177992) | Freshwater microbial communities from Lake Lanier, Atlanta, Georgia, United States - LL-1505 | ecosystem: Environmental > Aquatic > Freshwater > Lake | place: USA: Georgia | collected... | reverse complement strand
GGTTCCCCTAGAAAATTGAAATAATTATAAGGATAAAGATAAATAATATATAATTACTATATACAAATCATATATTATGGAAAAGAAACAAGGTAGAAATGAAAAAACAGAAGAAAAAGAGACATCATCACCTAAATCAATAAAGCAAAAAACACAAGAATTCGAAAATATCGTAAAAGAGTATTTAGAAAGTAATCCTGTAATACGCAGTCATAATAAAAACAATGAATTAGAAATACGCTTTGGAACAAATACACGAAATTCACGCCCAATATCTAAAATCGATTATGATAATGTAGTAAAACAGCTTTATTCATGTGGGTTTAAAACACAAAACCCCGATGGGATGCAAATTTTACGCATTATACCTGAGTCAGTTGATTCTAGAACAGGAAAAACAAAGATGTCTATTCGTGGTGAATTAGTTGGTACTGATTTAATACAAGAATATTGTAGAACTAACAGTATTCAAGCAGTAATAAATATGCCATCAACACTTTTTAATAAAGTGAAATTTACTAGGAAAATGACTGCTATGAATAAATCCGGGGGATTCATAAATCGCTTGGACATGGATGATTTTAATTTTCGTGTATCTTTTCAAACGGAACAAGACTATAATGTTCAATCTGAAATATCTAGAAACATAATTAGTAGATGGGCAGATTCAAAGAAACTATTTCGAAGTATGAATCGTGTACGATTTTATCATGATGAATTACCAATCTTTGCAGATTTAAGTATTGTAAAATCTTCAGCAAAATCAGAGAACAAAGTTCCATTGCCACAATATACTATTCAAGAGGCTGGTGTGTTTAACAATATTGAACAATATGAAATCGAATTAGAAGTAGATAATGCAAGTGTAGGAAAAGGGACTGATTACGATACAGTTTCCAAACTTTTGACTGCTTTACGAAAATCTATACGAATTGTTTTGAGTGGTTTGCAAGGTACAAAATTCCCTATTTCCTATACTGAACAAGAGAAGATTATACAAGAATACATGAAAGTAGTACATGGTGATGAACATATGCCAAGAAGAGTAAATCCAGGTGATTTTATCGGTCCTTCATCTTTCACATTACAATTAGATAATATAGTACCTATTTCGGAAACATCTCTTGTACCAAATATTCGAAATAATTTTACTGTTACAGATAAAGCTGATGGTGATCGAAAACTATTATATGTATCAGAAGATGGTAAAATTTATATGATTGATACTAATATGACAATTATATTCACTGGAACTAAAACCGCAGAAAAAACGATTCATAATAGTATTATTGATGGAGAACATATTAAATATAATAAGAAGGGTGAATATATTAATTTATATGCAGCATTCGATGTGTATTATGTAAATAAAAAGTCAGTTAGAGAATTTCCCTTTTTACGAGAAGACATTGAGGATGATGAACATAAATTTCGTTTATATATACTTAAACAGTTTATTGATTTATTAAAGCCTATTTCTATTTTAGAGGTAGTGGAAAAAGAAGTAGTTTCAAAAGAAAATAAAAAATCAGCAGATTTTATTGTAAAATGTAAGACTTTTAAAGCCACTAGTGAAACTGCTACAATTTTCGAAGGATGTTCTAGTATATTATCTGATATTAAAGATGGAACATACGAATATAATACTGATGGATTAATATTTACACCATCGGATTTAGCAGTTGGTGGAACAATTCCTGGTGGTCCAGCTGGAAAATTATCTAAAATAACATGGTCACAATCATTTAAATGGAAACCAGCTGAATTCAATACAATTGATTTCTTGGTATCAATTAAAAAAGATAAAACAGGTAAAGATGAAATACATCATATATTCCAAGATGGCCATAATATGTTTGGTATACAAGATGTTACGCAATATAAGACATTGGTACTTCATGTTGGATTTGATCCAAGAACAGATGGATATGTAAATCCTTTTCAAGATCTATTAAATGACACATTACCAACAAAACCTGATACAGATAATGAAAGTAAATATAAACCAGTCCCTTTTGTTCCTACTGATCCATATGACCCAAATGCATGCTTTTGTAATATTATATTAGAAGAAGATGGAACCAAGCTATTTATGAAAACAGAAGAAGGAGAATATTTTGAAGATGATATGATAGTAGAATTCAAATATGTAGATTCAAATAAAGATGGTTGGAAATGGGTTCCATTGCGTGTGCGTTATGATAAAACTGCACAATTACGTAGTAGAAAGAATAATTTCGGAAACGCATACAAGGTTGCTAATAATAACTGGTATTCAATCCATCATCCGATTACAGAGGATATGATATGTACTGGTGATAATATTCCAGAAAGGACTATGGATGAAGAGGTATATTATAACCGTTCTAATGAAGAAACAAGCACACAAGCACTTCGAGATTTTCATAATTTATATGTTAAAAAAAATCTGATTTTGGGTGTATCTCATGTAGGAGATACATTAATAGATATTGCGGTAGGAAAAGCAGGAGATTTAAAAAAATGGGTAGTTGCAAAACTATCATTTGTATTTGGGATTGATATTTCGAAAGATAATATTCATAATCAAATCGATGGAGCTTGTGCAAGATATTTAAATGAAGCACGCAAAAGTGGTCATATTCCAAAGGCTCTATTTGTAAATGGTGATAGTGGATTAAATATTCGAAGCGGACAAGCTTTTGCTACTGAAAAGGATAAACAAGTTGCAAAGGCTATATTTGGACAGGGGGCTAAAGATGTAACAATATTAGGAAAGGGGGTCTATAATCAATATGGTGTCGCAGAAAGTGGTTTCAATATTACATCCTGTCAATTTGCTATGCATTACTTCTTCAAGAACAAAGATACATTTCATCAACTGTTAAGAAACATTGCTGAATGTACTAAAATAAATGGATATTTTATCGGAACATGTTATGATGGAAGAACCGTATTTAATTTACTGAAATCTGTTAAAAATGAAGAAGGAGTTACTATCATGAAGGAGGGTCGTAAAATATATGAAATAATAAAAATGTATGACCAAACCGGTTTTCCAGATGAGGAAATGAGTTTAGGATATGCAATTAACGTATTTCAAGAAAGCATCAACCAATATTTCAGAGAATATTTGGTTAATTTCGATTATTTTACGCGGATAATGGAGGATTATGGGTTTGTTTTGCTTTCTAAAGATGAAGCAAAATATAAGAATTTACCAAATGGAACAGGAATGTTTTCCGAATTGTTTAATCTAATGGAAATTGAATTAAAAGGAAATCCTAATAATCGTGCTAATTATAGGAAGGCACAATATATGACACCTGAAGAAAAACGCATATCGTTCATGAATCGATATTTCATATTTAAAAAAATACGTGATGTAGATGTTAAAAAGATGGCACATGTTATTTCAAAAGAGTTAGAATTTGATGAAAAACATAGCGAGGAAGATAAGAAAGAGTTGGTTAAAATAATAGAAGAAAGGGATAAAAAAGTAGATGCGGAGGAAAAAAAAGTAGATGTGGAGGAAAAAAAAGTAGATGCGGAGGAAAAAAAAGTAGAGGAAGAACCAATTAAAAAGAAGAAAAGATTAGTGCTAAAAAAACAACCAGATATTCCAGCAGTTTCTATAAGTAAGGAAAAGATGTTTATAACTATAAAGAAGTAATTTATTGATTTGTAATAATTTCATACCATTCGGGTATTCCACGTTTTTTCCAAGACGCAATTTTTTGTTTAGCTTCTGATTGATAATATTTACGATAAGAGAGAACGGGGTCATCACATTTACATTCTATAGGCATTGCGAGAGCAAATGGAGTAAGACCTTTTAATGGAAATTTACTTTCAGATGGAGCATATTTTCTCAAATATTCTGCAACAATAAAGGATTTATGTTTTTTTTCAGGAGGATGATCATATCTGTATTTCCATTCATTATGCATAGCATCTATCATATCAAGTGTCCATATATAATTTTCTAATGATTGTCGCATCCAAATAGTACATGGGTGATTTTTATGAGCTATTTTATATAATTTTATTTCTTTTTGTATTTCATTATCAGGATCAATTATTTGAATATTTGTACATAACATTTGAACAGCTTCAAGGAGCATTTTTGAAACATGTTTATCAAACATCAATTCAGCACATTCTTTGAAACAAAGAGATAGAATAAATAAATTCATTTTGAAAAGTTTTTAATTTATATATGTAAAAAATATAAATTAAAAATCAATTTTTTAAGGGAACCTTTTAAGGGAACCTACGGTTCCCTTAAGATCCCTCCCTTTAAATAAGAAAGATCCCTCCCTTTACATAAGAAAGATCCCTCCCTTTACATAAGAAAGATCCCTCCCTTTACATAAGAAAGATCCCTCCCTTTACATAAGAAAGATCCCTCCCTTTACATAAGAAAGATCCCTCCCTTTACATAAGAAAGATACCTCCCTTTACATAAGAAATTAATCTCTATTCGTGCATAAATATATTTATAACTAAATAGAATATCTATATTCCTATACATCCGTTGTTGTGTTACAATCTAGAAATATATTTGTATGATATGTTATTTGATTATAAGGTATATTATATTTTGTACACCACATTATACATTTTTGTATATTCGTATTAATTAATGAATCTATTTTATCCTGCTTATGTTTATTATCAATTAGCATAATAGTATAATGTATATTTTCTATTTGTTGTTGTCCAAATATTGCATTATATTCTTCTAGTTTTATTGAAAACAGCATAGAAATTGGTAAATTTAAAAATCTATGAATATGCAAATTACCAGATGAGGTTAACATATTTTCAAATGTTTTTTCAATATATGTAGAATATTGTTCAAATGGAATATCAGTAAATCCCTTGCAAACTATATATTTCTCCGAGTTCGCGTATCTGCTCGTATGTGGTTTAATTATATAAACTTTATCATAAAATGATGATAATATATATAACAAATCAATGCTATGTTGCATAAAGGTATCAAACATTTTTAATACAAAACATCCACCTTTTTTTTGCATAGAAATAGCATATGCAATTTGTCCGAATAACAATTTTGCAATATTAATTTCCTGTTTATTAAAATCAAGTGAGAAATCAAATCCTCCATCCGCAGTAATAAAATCCATCGTGGAACCATATTTGTTTCTACAAAAATTATAATTATCCAATGATAAAATATTACCAGTGTTATCCGCAGCCTTTTCTATAAAAACATTTTTGTTCTGTTTTAAAAAAGTTTCTGATTTTTTCCAACCTGGAATACTAGGATCATTCAATTCGTCTAATATAGTCATACCCACGTATTTATCATGCTGACATTTTCTTAATTCAACTAATGCTTCTATAAAACCACCAGGTCCTTCTGCTAGATGAAAACTATTAATTGGTCTAGAATCAAAAACAAGATCAAAAGTATTTATAATTTCTATCATTTTAAAATACGAACGAGATAAAGGCTTATGTTTTGAAATTGATTTTTTCTTATAAGATAATTGCGTATGGATGTATTCATAGGGATTTGTATATTTTTTAAATATATCCCAATCCTTTTCTTTTTTATCTAATTTTTCCTTCATATTATAAAGATACATTGCCAATGAATTCGATATAACAGGTATAGGTATTTCTTCGTTTTCCATATAATCAATATGTTTATGAATTAAATAACTGGTTTTTGGTAATAAATAATATGTCATTTTATAGATATATTATTTATAAAATTATTTTTATATCAATATTTATTTGAATACAATTCCACGGATAGACCCTTAACCATTTATAGACTTTTCCATACAATTTCTTTGTATATTAGAGCCAGGTAAGAAAGATGGATAAGAAATATTGGGGTAACCAATCTTATCTTTCATGGTATAAGGATTTTCAGACACACCATATGCAAGTGCGTTTGCTATATTTCCACCATATGCCTTTGTCGCAGTAGGTCCAAATATATTTCCACTAGTTTTATAAGCAGCAGTGTTAATTGTATCATACTTTATACGATTAATTAATGAACTACTAGAAACAGCACCTTGTTGAGCAAATTGAGGATTATTAGGTTTATAATAGATCTTATTATAAACAGTTTTAAGTCCTGGATTAACACCTGAATTATAAACTTGTGTTGTTGTATAATTTGAAGTATAATTTGACCAACTCCAACTAGCACTTGTATTTGCTCTTGATATTGGGTTTTGAATATTTAATGGAAAACTTCCGCTTGATAATCCAAGAGCATTAAATAAATTATTATTAGGAAATTGTAATGATAATACAACACCACTTCCTTGATCTGGAGGTGTTATGCCTGTTCCAGTAATACGTTGAGTCCAATTTACATTAGCTCTTAAATCAGAAGAATACTTACTAGCAGGGAAATTGGCTTTATCATAACAGAAAAACTGAAATTGAATAGTATTGGTAGCATCATTATAGATAAGATTAATTAAAAATGTATTTGAACCATTATTATTATTAACAAGAAAATGATAATTAGTCATCATAGTTTTTTGTAATACTCCATTGAAATCATTTATGTCATAATATCCAGATGGAACAGTTACAGTATAATATTGTGTATCTAACCATTGATAACTAAAAGTTGTCGATGATATAAAAAATTTAGGACAAACAGGAAATCCATTAGGAGAATAAACATTCGAGGCAGCTAAACCAGGACTAGGTGTTAATGATGAATCTCCTACACGAATATAATTATATTGATTTTGCGTGAAAGTTTTATTTCTACTAGTTAGATATTGTTTTGAATCTGTAAAATAGGTAGATCGGTTATTTGCCGGATTATATGCCTTTTTTATCATTCCACTACTTCTACATCTGCGTTTAGCATTTTCACCAGGTGATAAAAATATAAGACATGTCCCGGGATCCTCACACTTATTATTTGGTATATTATTATCTAATATATTTACTAAACCATTTATTTTTGTAGAAGCCGTATTATTGATTGAACCATTTGGTCTATTTAATTCATCTATGCTTAAAGAAGTACGGGAATAGCAATTGGACATATCAATGGGATTCGCAATCTCTCTCCGATAAATCTTTAGCGGATTTGGTAAAAACAGGTTTTTTCTATTGCTGGTAACAGGTTGTTTCCCTGGATTTTTTTTTATAGAAGTTGTTATCTGCGTAATAGTTTTCCCTTTCCATGATGTCATAGGATTTAAATGACTTAATGCTAATTGATTTGTATTTAAGAATTGAGACATTTTAATATAATAATATATTATATTATAAAATGAAAATTTCATCTAATTTTAAGAAATATGTATTAATTGGGCTTTTGCTCTTTTTTGTTCTTTTATTTGTTTTATTCTACTGTAATAGTTTAATGGAAGGTTTTCAAGAGGGAGCAGAAACTTTAGATACAGCAATAGCAGCAGCAGATTCTAAAAATTCCAAAAAAAACTCTGAAGAAAAATTAGACGCACCAAATTGTTTTACAAATGGACAGATTAATAATATAAATTTAAATTTAAAAGCAGCTTTAGATACATTAACCAAGATAAAAAGCGAATCTGCATCTAAATGATCTTAAGGTCTATCCGTGGATTTATATCCATACATTCTTTGCTGAAACAATTCCTCGGATTGGGTTCATATGTTAACTTCAATTACTTTATATGTAATACCAACATTTTCATGTGTTTCCCATACTCCTGAAATTTTAATCATATAATGAAGATTTTTATTATCTGTTAAATTAAAATCCTTGTATATTTTTAGAGTACCTAAATATAACTGTCTTAACAAGTTAGTAGATAATTTTGATTTGCAATTATTCAATTTAACATAATATTCTAAAATTTGCTGTTCTAATTTTACAAATTCTTGTATTATAGTTATATTGTTGTTTTGATATGGATTAAATTTAAGAATTGATTTATTAATATTTTTATCAATGCTTAAAATTTCAATGGGAAATAAAACATATAAACCATTCATAGTAAACCAACTATTTGAATATAATATTTTAGTAAAATTTCCATCCATTATAATGTTTTTTTTCTTTTCTAAAAAATAGATATTAGATATTATTATTTTATTTAATTCTAGTGTAATATTCATATCGCTATTTTTATCAAACTAATTATATTTATCTGGTTTTTTATAAATAAATATAATTACATAAATAATCTCATTCCTGAATTTCTTCGAAAACTATTTCTGTTTTGGACTGGGTTAATATTAAACGGACGGTTTCCATTTCTTAAATCATGTAACATGTTTTTTGCGGGATTGTTTGCAACTTCAGAAGTAAATTGTGTTACATTAATAAAATTATTATTCTCATCAAAGGCGTAAGTTAAATTTGAAATACTAGAAAAACCTTCAGAAGTAGTATTTATGTATCTATTAAATTCATCGGGATTAACTATTCGCGTAAATGTCTCATTTAATCGTAATATGTTAGGATCATTAACATTAAAGAATTGACTGCGATCAATATTTAATCCGGCTTGTATACTTCTAAATTGAAACATGTTATCTTCATATCCCCATGCCCAGAAATTAGGGAAACCTAATGTTTTTTCAAAATCAGCACCTTTAATAGAAATAATGCCACCTAATGTGTTTTGGTGTCCATAGAAATGTTTAATGTTTCCATGGGTTGTATTGTAATCTAATAGATTTTTTGTTCTTGGCATTGTATCTACATCATTAAAAACAAAGGTAATATTTAGATAATCATTTGGATATTTACTTTTCATTGCTAGAAATCCAATATTTTTCATAGCACCACGATTAAAATCACGGGTATCGCATTGTTGAACAAAATAGATTTTATAATCATTTTTTGGAATATCTTCTAATATGACCGGCATAATGGTATCAAATGTTTTCTTTTGTTCAAATCTATCTCTAAATGGTATAATAAAAACCAATTTCGGTATTGTTTCCTCGATTGGAACGGTTTCTTCCTCTATAGTTATATGTTCTTCATTAACTACAACCGGTTCCTCGACTGCAACAGGTTCATCAACCGCAGCAGGTTCTTCCTCTATAGTTATATGTTCTTCATCAACTGCAACTGTCTCTTCGAGTGCAACAGGTTCCTCAACTGCATTAGGTTCCTCAACTGCAACAGGTTCATCGACTGCAACAGGTTCCTCAACTGCAACATGTTCTTCAACATCAACATGTTCTTCAACAGCAACAGATTCATCGACTACTGCAGGTTCCTCAACTGCAACAGGTTCTTCAACTACAGCAGGTTCTTCAACTACTGCAGGTTCCTCAACTACTGCAGGTTCTTCAACTACAGCATGATCATCGACTGCAACAGGTTCCTCAACTACAGCAGGTTCCTCAACTACTGCAGGTTCCTCAACTACTGCAGGTTCCTCAACTACTGCAGGTTCATCGACTGCAACAGGTTCCTCAACTACAGCAGGTTCCTCAACAACAGCAGGTTCCTCAACTGCAACAGGTTCCTCAACTACTGCAGGTTCCTCAACTACTGCAGGTTCCTCAACTACAGTAGGTTCCTCAACTACAGTAGGTTCCTCAACTACAGTAGGTTCCTCGACTGCAACAGGTTCTTCAACTGCAACAGGTTCTTCAACTGCAACAGGTTCCTCTACTGTAACAGGTTCATCTACAACAGAAACTAATTCTGCTGCAGCAGTTTCTGCAGCAAGCCTGTCAGCATTAGCTAATTCTTCTTCAATAGTTTGAGCAATTGAAACATTTTCCTCGTCCATTTCGATATATAATATAACTTCATAAAAAATGTTTTTCTTCTAAATGCTTATGTTTGTTTACTAAATTCTCTAAATAATTGCCACATTACTAAAATTCAACAGATGAATCAAATATATTTTTCATACTAGTTAAAAAGAAAGCATTATTTAATAAAAATTTTACATATATTCCATGAAGTTTAACATTATTATCAAAAAAAATATTACACAACAAGTTTGAAGGATAAATAGATAGCATATAATTATAATAAATTTTATCAGAAATCGAGTCACAATAAAAAAACATATATTTACTATACATCTCCATAGGTATGTTATTAAATGGTATTAAATACTCCTCGTTATAAGATTCTTTAATATGTGCTTTATCAAAAATATAACAATCAATACAGATATCTTTATAAATATTTACAATATCATCGCATAATGTAGTTTGCCCATTTATAATTATTGCCTTTCTAAAATTATGAAATTTATGCAATGTATTCAATAAACATATAGAACCAGATGAAGATGTTAAGCCAAAAATATAATAATATTTATATTGTTCATTAATATCATTAATTAATTGATAAACATCATCAATAATAGTCAAATACCAGTTATTCATTTTAATATCCTTAATAAACAATATATCATAATTATTGAATATTTCATTCAATATTTTATATGATGAAAATTTATTATCATCAATCCCTACTCTAGCCATGTCATTAAAAAAAATTAATAGCTTTTTACTATTGTTATTTATGTGAGCATGAATCATTGTGATTTATTATAATTATCTATATTTATTTAATATAGTTTTGGGTATAAGATTATCTCTTAATATATCTAATTTTTTAAAACATTTATTAATAGTAACTTCACTAACGCCACAGACAGTTTTAATCTCTTGCTTTGTAATATTTAAAAAGCAATTCTGTGAAACAAAATAGACAATACCTGCAGCAATAGCATGAGGAATATTATCTGTAATAATATTATTTTTTTCTATTTTATTAGCAATAAATTTGGATAGCATCGTGAGTTCTTGATTGAAATTCAGTTTACTGCAATATCGTTCAATAAAAGAACTAGGTAATGTAATACATAGATCTGTTTTCTGCGATGGTTCTATATTACGTTCAATATTATGTAAAATATTAACTGCCATAGAACAACCAGTTGTAGCACTTGTCTTATCTAATTTAAATATTTCTGCTATTTCATGTGCTGTCCTTGGACAGCCATTTAGTCTACAGGAGATATAAATAGATGCTGCTTTAATACCATCTCTGTTAATTCCTCGAAACATTTTTTGTTCAGAAATATCCTTATGTATAATCATCGCATTGTCTATGAATATTTTTGGCATACCGGAATTTTGTGCCATAGTAGTAATAAATTGGAATTCATCATAAAGTGCCTTTTCTTTATGCGGCATAGATTGCCATTCAGTCCATTTTCTTATTTTTTTCATTTCATAGGATGATTTTGTATTACACAATACTTTACAACCAAACGATGATTCTACTAAAAGTGGATTAATTGCATTACCGCATCTGGTTGGATCATTTGCATTTTTATCATCCGCTCCATAAAATCTCCATTCAGGGGAATAATCTAAAATATCTTTATAAATAACACCGCATTCTGTATTTATACATGTGGGAAATCCATTTTCCATAATCATAAGTGGTGAATTACATAAATTACATAGATCCAATTCTTTTGATTCTTCATAAACACATTCAATATTATTACTCGCGATTTGCTTTTTATCGGTATCGAAAATATCCCATAATTTTGATTTATCTATATTTGATAATTCTACTTTTTTCTTTTTTGTTTTTGAATGATTTTTCTGTTTTTCTGTTGGTTGAATAGCAAGATCTGAACTCGACATTTTTACATTTTCTCTAGATATATATTTTGGTGATTTTACCGTAATATAAAATTTTTCATTTGATATCATTGTTTATATGTTTTATTATAATCTATTTATTTCATTATTTAAAATCAATTTTCTTAATCTCTATTCGTGCATAAATATATTTATACACGAATAGAGATTAAGGGTAACCTCCCTATGTTACCCGTTTTTCTAATTTTTCAAACATTTCGGGATTGTAAACTAAATTTCCTGTTGGTCTATATTCGTTAATCGGTTTATATTCTTTCTTTTGCTTACCTCCTGGTTTATTATTGTTCATAATTTTAGAATTAGGGTCGTTCTCATCTTCGTTCTCTACCTCACTAATAATATTCCCTTTTTCATCAATAATCTTTCCAGTTTTTTTCTTTATTTCATTTCGAACATAAGAAGGAACCCAATTTGCCCATGATACAAAGAGGGTATTTGGATGAACATATCTAACATCAAATCCATTATCTTGTAAATTTTTAACTAAATATCCAATACAATCACCTTGATCATAAATAGGTTCTCCAAATATGTATTCAGGAACTGTAAACCATATATGTTTATCTAGTAACCTATTCTTTGATGTAAATGTAATACGTTTATGAACACGATTTAATAATTTATTAAAAATAGCAAGCTGTTTCATATCCTTTTGCTGTTTTTTTTCATACAAATCATCAATATTAATTTTACCTATGTTTTCATCATCGTCTACTGTTAAAAAACAAGCCATATTATATTGTAGACAAAGAAAAAATATAGAAAAATCTTCTTAATTATTTTATAATATGGAGAACATTGATACTAATAAAAATATAGAAGAAAATGACATAAATAAAGAAAATTCCGAAGAAAAAGCAATTATAAAACATATAGTTATTTCAGGAGGTGGGCCTACCGGATTAACATATTATGGAGTATTAAAAGAAACTAATAATAGTGGTGTATGGAATTATAAGAATATACAAAGTATTTATGGAACATCTTCAGGAGCTATTATAGGAACAATAATAGCTTTACAATATGATTGGGAATCTATTGATGATTATTTAATAAAACGTCCATGGAATAATTTATTTAAATTTAATTTTCATTCTATATTAGACTCTTATAATAAAAGAGGTATTTTTGATATAAAAATCATTGAGGAAATGTTCTCACCCTTATTTAAAGGTAAGGATATTTCAATCGATGTTACTATGAAAGAATTTTACGAATTAACAAATATAGAGTTACATTTATTTGCTACAGAATTAACAGATTTTGTATTAATTGATTTTTCATATAAAACTCATCCTGATTGGAAAGTGATTGAGGCAATTTATAGTTCATCATGTTTACCTATTTTATTTTCACCTTATTTTAAAAGTGAAAAATACTATTGCGATGGTGGTTTACTAACAAATTATCCATTAGAACAATGCATACAGAATGGTGCAAAATTAAACGAAATATTTGGAATTCGCAGAGTTGAAAAGGAATCAACGAACAAACTAAATAACGATTCTAATTTATTCGAATACATTATGACAATATTACATAATGTTTCAAAAAATTTAAATAGTAGTGCAAATAAAAAGATTATTGTCCCAAATGAAACCATTATTAAATCTGAATATATAGAAATGTATAACATTTATGCCTTTGCAAATGATTTTAATGTACGAGCAAAATTAGTAAATGATGGAGTCGAAATAGCAAAAAATCTAGGAAATTCATAACAATAGAATTCCATATTATAACATTGTATTTACAAATTTCTCTAATGTTGAATTAGTAATTTTTGTTTCAAAATCAATCGTTTTATTGTCACGTATCAATTTAATCGTTGGATAAGAGTCTATGTTATATTTATTAATGAATTCAGTAACCTCACTAGTTTCATCCGTGCAATTCTTATCTATACATTTAATTATATAACCATTTATTTCTTTTTTATCATATCGAGATGAAAAAGCCTGCCATTCAGGGAGAGCTTTTTTGCAGTGAGGACACCAGTCTACGTGAAAAAAATAAACAATAGCCTCGTTACTGCGTCTATTTGCATTTGCAACATTGGCCATTTTATTATCCTTTTTACCCATTAGTTTTTTATATGCATAATATCCAATAACTATAAACAACACGAGTATTGTTACTCCAATAATATAATAAAAATATGGTCGAAAAATTCTATTCAATACCTCACCTAATGCCATTTATCTATATAAATAAGAATATATTATTAATATAATAAATTAGCGAATAATCCTAAATGTTATTTAGTGAAAATTTTATATAACTATATTATAAAGTTGGTTCGTTCATATTATGTCTAAAAATAAAACATTAAATAATAAAATTAAAAACAATGAAATTCTTGATTCGTTAAAAATTTATTCTAAAACAGATTATGAAAGCAATGATGGAATGTTAACTAGTGTTTGGGGACCTGGATTATGGCATTATATGCACACTATGAGTTTTAATTATCCAGTGCACCCCACAGAGGAAAATAAAAAGAATTACAAAGAATTTATTTTAAACCTTAAAAACGTTCTACCTTGTGGAAAATGCCGTAAAAATTTATGTAAAAATTTAATTCGCTTGCCTTTAACAGATGAAAAAATGCGATCTCGTGAAACATTTTCTAGATATATTTTTGATTTGCATGAAATTGTGAATACTATGTTAGGTAAAAAATCCGGGTTAACTTATGAAATCGTAAAAGAACGTTATGAGCATTTTCGTGCTCGATGTGCTAAATCATATAAAAGGGCCAATATTAAGAAAAATAAAACTATGAAACGAGTAAGATTTTCTAAAAATGTATCTATTATGAATGAGAAAGGTTGCACTGTTCCGCTATATGGTGAGAAATCAAAATGTGTTTTAAAAATAGTACCCCATGATACAAAATGTGATACTCTTCAGATTGATGATAAATGTATAAAAAAACGTATACCAATTTAGAAATTTATTTAGCCATAGTTTTCCAGTGTATTTTCTTCAAAGTCTATCCCGTGTTATGTCTATTTTCTATTTGTGGATAAATATATTTATCTACAAATAAAGCAAATTTATTGTATATTATTATCATTATAATATAGGAATCATATATATAATGACTCAACCATTAAAATCAAATAATTACATGTCTGATTTATCTCTAAATACGCAATATACAATTATAGATAATAAAGAGAATGATATGAACTGTAAAAAAAAACGCATTGTGCCTTTTTGGATTGAGAACCCAAACATATTACTCGATAGTAGATATATTTTAGAATTTTTTCCAATAGATACAATGTCATACAATCAAAAAATGAATGCTGTAACGAGAACAATTATTATATTAACTATTTTAGGATTTGTCTTAACACAACATATTCGTATATTATTAATTGGGTTGCTAACAGTTGGTATTGTTTATCTTATGCATTACTATCATACAGTTGAAGATGATAAGGTTAAAATGAAACGGTCCGAGGGTTTTAATTCTGGACCTGCCCATGATTATTTAGTTGAAAAGGGTATTGCTATAAAGAATGATATTTTTCAAGAACCTGATGCAAGTAATCCATTTTCAAATGTTCTAATAACAGATTATGATTATAACCCAGATAAGAAACCTGCTCCGCCATCATTTAATGAAAATGTAAATGCAAAGATATTAAAGGAAGCCAAACAGTTTGTAATAGATGCAAATCCTGATCAACCAGATATAGCAAATAAATTATTTAAAGATTTAGGAGAAGAAATGGTATTTGAACAATCATTGAGGCAATTTAATTCAAATCCCAATACCACTATACCAAACGATCAAAGTGCTTTTGCCGAATTTTGTTATGGAAGTATGATATCTTGTAAAGAGGGAAATAATTTTGCTTGTGCACGCAATATGGCACGTCATACCAACTATTAAGGGAACCTACGGTTCCCTTAAGATCCCTCTAGGGGAACCAAGGTTCCCCTATGACCCCTCCTTTAAAATAAAATGCTGTTCCCATCCTTTAAAATAAAATGCTGTTCCCATCCTTTAAAATAAAATGCTGTTCCCTCTCCTTTAAAATAAAATGCTGTTCCCATCCTTTAAAATAAAATGCTGTTCCCTCTCCTTTAAAATAAAATGCTGTTCCCATCCTTTAAAATAAAATGCTGTTCCTCCCTTGTTGTAAAGGAAAAGGATTGACCACAAAAAGTATATTTTTCAATAAATTTATTTTATAAAAAATAAATTATTCCCAGAATTCCTTCTCTTACTATAATATAAATAGAATTATAAAATGGCTCATGTTGGAAGTTATATGTTCAATAATATGGGGCATCTAGGACAAGACTCTGTAGATGAAACCCAACGTAATGTTTCTAATACTCGATTCGCATCCTGGACATTATCAAACTATTTTAGCGATACTGTTTCAGATAGTCATGTTCAATTTGCTACACAAATGCCAACTGTTATGTTTAGTGGTTCTTCAAATGGAAGCGGAATTAATGGAGGATTAATTGATATTGATTCTGCTTTATTATTGAAAACAGAAGGAGAACGTCCCTTGGAGAAGTTAAGTTTAGCAGAACGCCCCTTTCTAACTATTCCTTATTTAGGACGAGGAAGTTGTGACCCTTCATTGGAATCTCAATTACAACAGGGCGAGATTGTAAGTGATAAGAAGAGTGTTTCTACTATCATGGAGAAATCATTTGCTAATTACTCGCTATATCCTTTAGATTCAAAGGCGGAGGAATATGTTAAAAACCCGGCTAATACAGTAGAAGAGGCTGCATTGAGCGGTTGGGTTCGTGGTGGAATGGCTACTCGTGATATGTCTTCAGATGATAAATTTAAGAAGAATAATCGTCCTAGTGGTACCTATTAGTTAAGGGAACCTACGGTTCCCTTAAGATCCCTCCCTCATTTATATTTGACATTTCTTAATAGATTTTACATTAAAAAATAAAAATGGCATAAAATAACATAAAATAATTCATTTATATTATGTTATGAAATTAATCATATTTGTACATACTTGTAAGCTTTACGAAGAATCTCGGGCAAAATTAATAGAATCCACATGGGGTGATAATGCTAACGTAGTATTTATTACAGATAATGAATCATCCTCTTTAAAAAATCATGTTAATCTAGGTCCTTATATTCCCGGACCAACCTATCATCCAGTAACTGTTTATAAAATGTTCATGTTATTTTTAAACAAATACTCTGATTATGATTGGTTTATGATTATAGATGATGATAGTTATTTATATATAGAAAAACTCAAAACATATTTGTCTTTTTTCAATAAAGCAGATTGTTATATGATAGGTGATTATTTAAATTGGGTAACATATAATAAGAATTTTACTTATGATTATAATGCATGGATTAGTGGTGGACCAGGAATAGTATTTAGTAAAAGTTGCATCGAAACATTAACACAGTTAATGGCCACTGTAAATATAAATGTAACAAACCACGATGTTTTTTTACATAATTTATATAAACAATCTGGAAAGAAAATAAAAAGGGTTGATTGTCCTGGATTTCATCAATATGGTTCTAATGAATTAATAAAAAGCCATCCAACATCGAGTAATCAATTGATATCTGTGCATTTAGAAAGAAATATGGAATTACTTCAAAAATTTCATAATCTATAATAAAAAAAATATAAATAATTTACTGGTTATTATAAATAAAATGAATTTGTTAGAACATTTATCATCAAAAAACCTTTTTTATGAGGATAATAGAGCATATCGCCAATGTTTACGAGAACTCTTTATAATGAATCCTTCAAAATATTCCGAAAAAATCTACGAAATCAAATCATTAGAAGAATTAGATGAAGAAACCGAAGATGAGATTTCTTATGATTCCGAAGCAGCCGAAAATATTTTGGATGAAATATATTCAAAAACAAAGGATAATGATTTAATGAATGAGATATATAGTAATGCTGCAGCAAGGATGTTTTCAATGGATAAAACAATAGGATTAGCAGTATTGATGTCTTATGATTATTTGTCCTTTTTTATTTTATGTTTAGTAGATTATTTAAAAGCTCCTGGTGAATTTAATAAATCAAATATTAATTATATTAATTTAATGAAAAAAATATCATAACAAAATATATAATGTCATCCACTCGTAGTAAGAATACACCTGGAGATTATAGAGCTGAACATAATAGATTTAATAATGCTAATGACTATTTAATTAATAAAGATCATTCGTATGGACAACCGGTTTCTACGTATTTCCCGGGGGATGGATTATTACCTGGTAGAGTAGCATCAGAGAATTTGTCTTACAATAATGTGGATATTGAAACACAATTATTTGGAATTGGTTCTACCAATTTGGTTAATCATAAAGGAGAATCCGCACCACAAATAAAGCCATTGCATAGCTTATCTATTATTAATCGTACACCGATAATTATTCCTGAACCTTTGATTGTTCATAAAGATCAACGCCCGTCTTTTAATTAAGGTCTATCCGTGGAATTGTATCTGCAAAGAATGTATGGATACAAATCAACGTTAGTCCCATATCCTATTCGTGCATAAATACATTTATGCACGAATAGAGATTAATCTGTGTAGTTTTTAACTGAATATTTCGTTGTTGAAGATTTTTTATTTTTAAAACTTATATTTTTATTATGAGTTTTATGTTGTTTGTTTCGTAATTCATCATAACTAATAATTGGATGAATCTCTTCCTTATTTGAAACAGATTCTTCAGAATCCGATTCTTCAGTTTCAGCATCTTCAATAATTTCTTTATTATCTGATTCAAATAATGACAATATTTGATCTCTTATGTAATCGTTGTTATATGAAATATCTGGTTTTTGTGGTGATTCTAAAATTTTTTCAAAAGCCATTGTTATAAAATCAGGCAATGGAATATATGATCCATCTTCATTTACTTCCATAGGTATTTTGATATTTGCAATAACATATTTTTTTTCCATATCTAAATACAAAAAAGTTTTTGTATTTATATTAATTTTTATGGTTATAGATAATTACTATAAATTTCTTTGAAATTCATTGATTAGATAGTTGGGTTTTGGTTTGGAGGTTCCTTATCATAAATACAAACACCTTTATCATTCTTTGCAATTGGATTATATGATATATTATCATTACATATAAGACTATTATTATTATTAACTTCATATCCTTCTTGAACATATTCATCAACAGTTGGCTCTTCTTCCTTGGGTAGTAAATTAGAAAAATCAGGTACAGTTACTGGAACACAAACACTTGATGGTGCAGAAGTGGTAGGTGTAGGTGTAAGTGTAGGTATAGGTGTAGGTGTAGGTGTAGATAACTGCTTTATAATGCATAATATAGTTAAAATACAATCAATGTCTTTAGTAAAATTTGTATTATTTTCACAAGAATTACGATGAGGATCCACCTTCTCCTCCTCCTCGCTTTCCTCCTCGCTTTCCTCCTCTTCCTCTTCCTCCTCCTCCTCTTCCTCTTCCTCCTCCTCTTCCTCCTCTTCCT
>Ga0214921_10004950_pt1 | contig 19155 bp, 34 predicted proteins | sample LL1505_MetaG_FD_177992 | JGI IMG/M metagenome (GOLD analysis project Ga0214921, IMG submission 177992) | Freshwater microbial communities from Lake Lanier, Atlanta, Georgia, United States - LL-1505 | ecosystem: Environmental > Aquatic > Freshwater > Lake | place: USA: Georgia | collected... | reverse complement strand
TCAAGCCACAGTAAATGCTAGGCTTGATGACCAAGCTGCTGCATCTCTAGGAAAAAACTCCGACGAAGCAAACCTTCATACTGATTATAAATCCCCTCTAATTTATCCTTCTAATCTCTTTGCTACGGGTCAAGAAGCATATATCTTTTTTGTAATCAGAGACTCTGTAATGCAAAAAAACACCCCACTTAAAAGAATTGGGATGTACATGCCACCTTCGATAAAGGTTAATTATGGGGCTCAATGGGAAGAGCTACAAATGACCGCATATCAATACCAGGATTTATATAATGACCGTGCTCAAATTGCTGATATTGGTGGGGCGTTTGATGCAATGAAAGCTGGATATGAGTCTAATGGTATTGCTGGAGCTTTGCAGGGCATAGTGTCCACTGGTACCGGATTACTTGGCGCTCGTGCTGCGGCAAACCTTTTTGACACAAAATACGGCGCAAACATGGGCCAACAGCTTGAAACAAAGTTGGGTGTTACCGTAAATCCACACATGGCAATTACTTTCAAGGGTGTAAACTTTCGTGAATTCCAATTTGACTTTGTGTTAATGGCTCGCACTGAAGAAGAGAGCGAATCCATACGAAAGATTATCAAATGTTTTAAAGCAGCCATGCACCCAGCAAACAATGCAAGCCAGGGCGCTCGATATTGGACATACCCATACAACTTTGACGTATACCTTCTATCCCCATCCCATAAGTATATGTTTAATATCGCCACCTCCGTTCTAACTAGCATGAATGTTGATTATAACGGCTCTGGATACCCCGTTTTCTTTAGAAACACTGGTGCCCCAGTTCAAATCAATCTAAGCCTCTCATTTAAAGAGTTGGAAGTTCTTACAAGAGAGCGTGTTCTACAAGATTACTAATTATGAAACACTTTCACTATTATCCTCAAATAGAATATTCGGGCAACCTTGCTACTAATATAATGATTAGAGGGAAGATACGTGACGCAATTCTTGCCAAGTCTGCCTTGTATTACCAATATACTATTTCTGATGACGACAGACCAGATATCCTAGCATCCAAGTATTATGGAAATAGCAACTATGTCTGGGCTATTTTTTACGCCAACAACATTTTTGACCCATTCTTTGATTGGCCATTAAATCGAACAAATTTTATTAAGTACATTGTTGAAAAGTATGGTAGCGTAGAAAAAGCAAAGTCCGTAAGTGATAATACCGTTCAGTATGTTCTAGATGGTGCATACTTTATTGACAAAGAAAGTTTTTTAGATCCCCTATATCCAGAAAAAACTGCAACTGCACAACAAAACACTGCAAGAAAATCTAAGCTTTCTGCTTATGATTACGAGATGATTTTAAACGACAAAAAACGAGATATTTACGTGTTGGATATTCTCTACCTAAATCAGATTACGAATGAGCTAAAAAATCTATTTAATGAGTAGCTATGACCAAAAAAACTGATGAGTTGTTGCGCAATGAATATGATTATGTGCTCAACTATTTTAAGTTGGTGGATTTCAAAGGAAACGAATACGACTTCACTGGCCACTTTGTAGAGTTTACGTTTGAAGAAAGCATATTTTCCTCTTTTGTGCATGGGAGTGTGTTTGTTTCTGATGCAGTAGATTACCCAACTTTACTTCCCATGATTGGAAAAGAGCGAATTAAAGCATCTTTTACTCGACAGAACGAAAAGGTTGAGCCTGGCTCTGATGGTGAACTTTTGTCTCCTATAACTTTTGATATGCCTGTGTATTCTATGCAAGGTAAAAGACAAGTTTCTGGTTCGGGAAAGCTTCAAACCTACACACTACAATACACTTCCGATGAAATTTTTAACAACTTAAACAACAAAATTTTTAAAGCCCTTAAAGGTAAGAAATATTCTGAGATGGTTTCTTTAATCTATGACAGTTTCTTAAAGAAAAATAAAAAACTTGTTGTCGAAGAGTCGCATATTGAAGTAGACTATTGTATACAGAATGAACATCCAATAAAAGCAATTGATAAAATTGCAAAAAGAACGGTTCCTAAAAATACAGGAGAGACGGAACAAACAAAAGGCTTCTTTTATGTGTTTTATGAAGACAGAGACCAATTCAATTTTGTTACAATCGGAACCCTACTTCAACAAGCCCCAGTAGCCAAACTGACTTATGAAGTTAAAAACATCATGCAAAATACAGATGGCCTTTCAAGTAAAATAAAAGACTTTGAAAGAGATATGTACACCGTCTCAAACTATCAACAACAAGGTACGTTTGATGTGTTGGCTTCTGCGATGTCCGGTGAAGCTACATCTAGCTTGTTGACAGTAGATCCCATTTTGAGAAAATTTAATACTAAAGAATTTGATTTGAGAAAAGAATTTAATCAATTTCCTCACATTGACAAAGCAAAGCCTTGGACAGACGACCATAACATGTTTATTCACCCCAAAGCAAATGTTGCGATGCTCATCGGAGATTCTGACCATCCAACCAATGAATACATTAAAGAAAAAGATCCTACGGTCAAAACATACGCCCCTGAAGAATTTTTGTTGCATAGACAATCCCAGAAAAAACAACTACTTAAGAATGTTATTACAACCACTTTGTCTGGAGACCCACGAATTAAAGCTGGCCAAATGGTTGAATTTGCTATACCAGAGCATCTAGGTAAAACTAGCAAAGAAAATCCAGAAGAAAAAGACAAATATTTACAAGGAAAATACTTGGTTGTGGCGGTGTCCCATATGGTTAAGTATGGGGAATATAAGATGAATTTGGAATTGGTGAAAGACACCTTCTTCAGTGAAATTGAAAATAGAAATCCAGTTGAAGAATATAAAGACGTTTATTAAAAAAATACTAGACTTTATATTTAAGTGTGGTATATTTTGTGCATGGATGAACGTTTTTTTGAATACTTTAAAAAATCAAATCTTACGCTACTGGATATTCAGCGAGCCGGGTGTGTCGTATTCCACATGCCAGAACATCTTGATGAAGAAACATGTGCCCTGTTCACTCAAAAGTTAAAAGACTGGGCAAAGAACATTAGAATTAACGTTCTAATTCTTCCACACGACATTAAAGTTTCTGCGATTCCTAAAGAAGTATTAATTCCTTCTACAATACACCATCGAGTGGATAGTCTAGAAAGACAGCTAAAAGCCGTGTTGTCAAACACTGATATGGAAGAATTGTCCCAAGGTAATATTGTACCTGCACCAAACATAACACTTAAGGAGCACAAATAATAGTTGTTTATGATTGATACTAAGAAGAAACCGGAAAAGCAAGAGTGGGACGATAATGCTCTGGAAAATTTAAAAAGGAAGAAAAAGCAAAAAAGGGAGCTTAAACAAACAGAAGATGAAAACTATTTGGATGAGCTGATGGAAGAAATGACAGATGATGACTTATATCATTTGATTAAAAAAATAAAGTGAGTAGTATATGAAAAAAACACAAAAAATCTATTATCTCGCATCTCCATATACACATAAAGACGAGTCTGTAAAAAAGCAAAGAGCCCGTGCAGTAACAAAAGCTGCTGTTGATTTGCTCAAACTCGGAGTTTACACATTTGCGCCAATTGCATATAACGAGCCTTGGGAAAGACATGAGCTTCCTGGAGATTGGGGATTTTGGTGTGATTTTGATAAAGCATTTGTTGAACGGTGTGATGGTGGCTTGATTGTTCTTACCCTTGATGGATGGGATAAGTCTGTAGGAGTTACCGCAGAGATAGAATTTGCAAGAGAATTGGGTCATCCAATTTATTATGTCTCTGAACAAGAATTAGAGAACAAAGACCTTTCGTTTTTCAATCGCCCAGAAAAAATTCCTACTAAAAAAGCTAGTGGATTGTTTTGTGAGCATTCTAAATTATAGGTGATATATGCCTTATATTAAGCAAGAAAAACGAGAGCAGGTCAACACACAACTAAGCAGTTTGATTGACTCAATTGTTACAGCCTCGAATGGTGATGTTTCAGCATTACCAGGAATTTTAAATTATTGTGTTACAGTTTTAATCAAGACCACATACAGAGCAGTTACAAAGAAACCTGTTTTGTCATACGCAGATCATAATTCTGCTGTGGGCATGTTGGAGTGTTGTAAAATAGAGCTATATCGCAAAGACGTTGCTCCATATGAAGATGAAAAACTTGTTGAAAATGGTGATGTATGATAAGCCCCAACGTCGAGCAAATGACGGCTTTTGTTCAAAAGAAGCTTTTGGAAGTCATAAATATGAAGAAAGAAAAAGCTCAATTAGAAATTGCTTTAAATGACCTGAACAAGCAAATGGTGAGTGTTCGCACTAGCTTAAGCAATGTCGAAGAAAAAATTAAGGGAATTAAATACGAAATCACAGAATGTTGTGATAAATTTAATACACCAACAATGCATGAGGTTGAATAATATGATTAAATCAATTATATCTGGATTTATTTGCGGTCTAGTTATTGTGTTTTTAACTGGTTGTTCTGCGCACAAAAAGTTAGGAAGAATTGTTCCTGACTCTGTAGTTTGTGTTACTCAAGAGGACTGTAAAACTTCTTTGGCAAAGGCGTGTGACAATGGTGGAGCAATTCACCGAGTGTTACCAGCTTTAGTTATTGAGTATACATGTAATGACTAATGGCCTTGCTGACAGACATCTTTAGAAAACTTTCTAATTTGCTCTCTAAAGAGCCCACGCCAAAAGTGGGCTCTAGTGAGCCCACCAAACTAGCAACTCAAGCAGCACCAAGTATCACCAACAAATCGTGCTATAGCACGGGTGCATACAACGTCTCGGTGGGGTGGTATAGTACAGATTTTGAAAATTTCCCCAATGACACTGAAACGCTAGAATCCCCACCCACATTTTTTCCAAATGCCGCAGATTTACATATTAAACTGGAGCAGTGTGTGGAAATGGGAATTATATCATCATGTAATCACAGAAGCTTAGGTGGTAGATTGTACCATTTAGACATTGAACTTCCTAAAACAAAAAACTTTGCCTCTGGCTTAAATACCTTCAATCTTTTTATTAAGGCTATGGAAGATCAGTATAAATTAGTGCTGATACAACAAGAAAAATACACTAAAAAAACCTGTGAGGGTGATTTTTATCGAGTTGTGTTTGAGTATGATCCTAATAGAATGTTTTTACAAGCCAAACAAAAAACAAGGAAAACAAAATTATGACAATCAAGCTTGAGAATTACTTAGAGACATTAAAACGATCTAACGCCTTAGTTGATTGGCGATGTACTCCAGGATATGGTGCTAGTGAGTATACTCTTGAATTTGAAAAAGTTCGAGCGACCAACATAATGCCTGTGGCAACACACATTAAAACCACATTTAAAGCCCGAGACTTCACAAAACACAATGATGGGGCTCTTCTTGCTGTCAAATTTGTAATCACGCACTAATGTGCGAGCATGGCAATTATATACAACTTTTTGTATTATCGGCTTGAAAAAGAGCTAAGTGTGGTAGAGGACGACTTTAACAAAAAAGTATACATTTGTGAAAAAGGCAATTACAACAACTGGTACGACTATCTTGATTTGTTGCAATCTCATTATAAGCTTTTAGACCTAGAAAAAAGAATATTCGAGATTGGTCCAAAAAAGTACAACAGCAATGGACCCTGAAAAATATCAATTAAATGCCAACATCACTCAGTTTGAGCAAGAGATTTATTCAGCAATTCAGGATGGTTACATTCTTGATATGACGGATATAGTCAACATGACGGCAAACCAAGAAATAAAAAAGCTTGGGGTTGAAATAATGTTTGACGAAAATATTTGTTATGATAAAATAAAAAAGATAAAGCAATATATTAATAAAAAATATAATTTTTTTGCTGATATAGACAAATACTACACCACAAAACTTAAAATTGTTATGGTGAGATATACAATATGACAAAGCTTGATAAAAAACCAATAATACAATTTGAGAAAGACGTAAAGGCGGTCTGTAAGACAGGAAAAATCATCAGGGTGGTGGATCTTCCAGCCAAACAGGGAGTCAACATTGTATTAGATATGAAAGTCACCCACACCCAAGCCGAAGACATTACACGGTTCATAAAATCAAAGTATGAATTTGAAGCATACTTTTTTAAGAAAGACCACGCAATTAAAGTTTTGTATAAAAAGTAGCCCTATGTCAACACCTCTACACAACCGAGCTGCAAAACATATTCTGGTTGATCATTTTGGAGTAGTTTATGACCTTGACAAAAGCACTGGCAATTTTTTTCGTGATAAAAATAGTAACAGAGAGTACCTTGACGTATTTAGTTTTATTGCGTCTTGCCCAATAGGACACAATCATCCAGCTCTTAATGATCCAGAATTTGAAAAGAAGATCTTGCGAGCTGCTAAGTGTAACCCATCTAACTCAGACATTCTTACGGAAGAGTTTGTTGAGTTCATTGAAACCTTTGCTCGTGTAGCACGACCAGCATACTTGCAAGATTCGTTTTTTATTGCAGGCGGAACACTTGCTGTTGAAAATGCACTAAAGACTGCCTTTGATTGGAAGTATAGAAAGCTCATTGAACGTGGAATTAAAGTTAATTACAATGATTTGAAAATTGTTCATTTCAAACACGCATTTCATGGACGCTCTGGATACTGTCTTTCATTGACTAATACTGCTGATCCTAGAAAATACGATCTCTTTCCAAAATTTCATAAATGGCCTCGGCTTTCTACACCAGCCATCCACGAAAAATATACTGACGACGAACAAAAAATTCGAGATGAAAAATTTTACCAAAATGCTCTGGATGTGATTGACCTCCAAGGCCATGAGTGCGCTGCTATCATTATTGAGCCCATTCAAGGTGAAGGTGGAGACAACCATTTTACAAAAGCATTCCACCAATCTTTACGAAAGATTGCAGATGAAAAAGAAATGCTGCTGATTTACGATGAAGTTCAAACTGGAGTTGGCTTGACTGGAAAAATGTGGGCACACCAAAACTACGACGTGCAGCCAGATATTATTTCATTTGGAAAAAAAATGCAGGTTTGTGGCATATCTAGTGGTCCACGGATTCGAGAGGTTGCAAAGAATGTGTTTGAGGAGAAGTCTCGAATCAATTCTACTTGGGGGGGAAACCTTGTTGACATGGTTCGCTCTCAAAAATATTTAGAAGTAATTGAGCAAGATAACCTTGTGCAAAATGCTGCAACTGTTGGTCAATATTTGTTAGCAAAATTAAAATCTCTTGAAGTATCAAACGTAAGGGGTATGGGGCTAATGTGTGCGTTTGATTTGCCCACAACAAAAGATCGAGATGCTGTTGTGCAAAGATGTTTTGATAACGGGGCATTTTTGCTTGGCTGTGGGCACTTATCAGTTCGGCTTAGACCATCTTTGACATTTTCAACACAAGAAGTTGATTTGTTGATTGATATCTTAACAAAAAGCTTATAATGATAAAATATTATTTTGTGTTGTTATGTGCTTTGTGTATGGGCACTACAGCTATAGCCGCACCTCTAGTAGAAAAAATAACACCCATTAAAATTGCAACTACAGTTCGAGGGCATGGCAAAGTTTTGATTGTATTGGATACAAAACGAAACTTCTCAGACACTCAACAAGAGCAATTTTTTCAAGGAAAAATAAATCACCGAGGGCGAGATATTCCCGTTGCCGCATCTTTCATAAACAACACATATAGAATAGTTTTTCCTGGAAAATTTGTGGGAAGCTCTGGAACCCACCAAAGATTGTTTACTCTTCGGTTAAATAAACAACTAGAAAAAATTAGAGCATTTGGTATTCCACATTCTGCCTATGGTCATAAGACTTGTGGAGACGATCACGACGGCCACATAACCACACAATCGCTTGTTGCTAATCCAATTGTGGAAAACGTGCGAATTCTTTCTATTAGTACATTTGCCGATCCTGAGTGGCAAGCTCGATATGGAGAAAGATCAAACGCAGAAATCCTATCAATTATTAATATTGCAGAAGCCATATATGACCAACAATTAAACATAAGATTCCTTGTTCAGTCACAGACGCTCTTACAAACGCCTAGTCCACAGAATGACATAGGATACTTGTTAAATGAATTCCGACAATACCCAGAAACTCAGACCACATCAAATGTGAAGTATCTGTTTACTGGAAAAGACGTTAATGGCCTGACTATTGGATTAGCTTATATTGGAACCGTTTGCTACGCCCCTAATTATGCATATGGTGTGGTTCAAAGCTATGGCTCATACACAGGCAATATTTTTGCTCATGAGGTTGGACACAATCTAAACGCAACTCATGATACCTCCCAATACAATAATATCATGTTCCCTTCGGTATCATCTGGAGAAGTATTTTTTACTCAAAACAGCCTTCAACAAATTAATTCGTTTCTAGATCTGTTTGGTTCGTGTGTGTTACAACAAACCACACTACCAAGCCTAAGTGGAGCCAAAATTGTTCTTACCAGAAGTCGCCGAATAGTGGTGGCTCGCCTCACATCAACTAAACAGCTTCCTATAGCTAACCAATTGGTAACATTAACAATAAATAAAAAGAAAGTGACACGAACCACCAACGTTGATGGTGTGGTATTCTATCGCATACCAAAAAATAAAAAGACTCGTTATAAAATAACTGCATATGTGAATGATATCATTCAAGATAATATATCATTTAGAATATGATGCTAAATACTTGAATGAATGAAACCACATACAATGCACTTTTGAATCAGTTTGAATCGGCTCATAAGCTTAACTTAGTCACTAGGTTTTACCACAGTGAGCAATATTTCTCCGTTACCTTTAATGAAAATCTACATAAGAAGACGATCAATACGGTTATTAAACTGGTAGAATACAAATACCATACCGATGTGTTCGTTATCATCAAGGACGACCACACAATTGAGATTTGGAATAAAGGCGTGGCTTTTTGATTAGTGAGGTCTTTTGGCTAAACGAAGTAAAAAATACGATGTTGAATTACTCGAAGAAGAGCTAATAAAAGCCTCTCAAGCCGGATTTATTGATTCAATCCTTCCTATTGCTACAAACTCATTGTATTCCGGGTTTCACGTCTACTTTGTAGATACCACATCTCCAACAAAAATTGCCTCGGTAATTGATTATGTAAAAGTTGCATATGAAATTAATGCATACTATGACCCTCGAAAAAACTACTGCCAGTTTTATATCTTGAAGAAAAATGCAAAAAAGCCCACAAAAAAACTTTAATCCAAAACATTTTTTTGTGTTTTGTCAAAATGCATCCCCAAGGCCAATTCAAACCCTAATAAAACAAATTGAAGACGCTCATAAACTTGCTTTATTGCATCATTTCTATTATAATGAAGAAGAACGCCGTTTGTATATTGAATTGAGTGGAAAAGATTGTTTGAGTTTATATCAAACAAGACAAAAATTGGCAGAGCACATACGAAGTAAATATCAAGTGCGAACTATCATCTGGGCTGAAGACCCATCACAAATAGTGATTTGTTTTTTCCCAGATAAACTTAAAGAAAGTTATATTTAATACATGTGCCGTGTCAACAAAACCACTTATACAATTATATAAAGAATTAAATGCGGCTCACAAAAAAGGATCGTTACGAGACTTAGTTGCGAATGACCGTTGTATAATTGTTTACTGTCATTTGAGCACACCAACTCCGACAGTAATAAAATTGTACGAATACATTAAAGCAACATATGAGCCGTTTATGCGTGAGCATTACATGATTGGCAACCATGTTATAAAAATTTATTTGATGGATATTTCATGAAGCTCATATCCATGCTTTTTGATGAGTTGGTAGAAGCTCGGAGATGTGGACATATTTTACACATATTTGTTACTGCACCCCATAGTGGTTTATATAAAAGCACTGCAATTTTTTATAAACTACCAAATGAAGATATTTTAAAACGGATAGTTTGTTACATTGCCGAAGAATATGGCAACCAAGTTGTTAATTTAACATATGTTTATTACCCAAATAAAGCAACATTATTGTTTGAGACTGAGCAATATCCAAGGTATTCATAAAGAATGTCAACCAAAGTATTATTAAAACGCCTTTATAGAGAGTTGGACGCAGCGTATTCTACGTTTCTTCTATCTCACATTGACTTTGTTCCAGGAATTTCAGGAGACGCACCAGCAATTACTTTTATAGCAACTTTAAATTGTTGTATCACCCCAGAACAACAAAAAACTCTTCAGAAAAACTTTTTATTAAAATATCCAGGATTGGTATATCAAGTTTATTTCTCAGAAGACAATACAAAACTGCACATATATACACTTGGATGTAATATAGATGAGCTTGATTTGGATATTGACTATAAAGACTTATTGGACATATAGCTATGGAAACAGCATTTAAAAGTTTAGTATACGCATTTGATATCTTTAATGCGGGGGCCAACACAGACCTCACAGACGACCAGAAAGCCCTTACCCTTACAGAAGAGTTAATGACCACCGAGATGCCAACCCTTGATCACAGGTCCATTCAGCTTGCTTTGACGTTTTTGAGGTATTTTTATAATCAAAAAAATCCCAACGCAACTGAGGAACAATTTCAGGCATCTTTAAGTGTGGAATCGGCAGCAAACGCAGCAGCAAGTGTTAAAAAGCAAATGCAAGAAACGATCACTCTTGATGAGTTAAAAGAGTTTCAAAAAGTGCAGTCTTTGAATTTAACTCGGGTCAATAAAGATCGTCAAGTGCAGGATTAATGAACATTAAACGCCCAATTCTTGAACTTGAGAAAGAAATCAAAACGGCCAGAGATCGAGGATTGATTGCAAATGTTACACACAATGTGTATCTCACCGAGTCCTACATGTACATCAGCTTTAAAGAGCAAACGCCCAATGAAACGAAAGAAAAGCTTATCTATTACATTAAATCAACTTACGAAGTAAATGCTGCAACTTTACTGGAACACGACAGAGTTTTATATATAACCTTTAATTTTTGGAACAGGTTTTTTGATCAACCCGGTGGGTGATGAAAACAATTTACCACATGTATCAGCAGTTTCTACAAGCCGAAGAGAAGGCTTTTGTATATGACATTCACATTGAAACTACATATAGCTATTATGTCAAAAATGGGCTTGCTGATGGCTCTGAGTTCAAACGAATCATTTCAGAGAACAATTTGTATAAAACCACGGTCACTTTTAATAAGGGACTCTCTTACGAAACTCTCTTAGACCTAAAGCAACATATTCAAAATATATATAAACCTCACATAAAATCAATAGATTGCTATGTGGAATATGCTCGATGTAAGCTGGTTGTATTTTCCAAAGAAAACCCTTGCAATCCTCCGCATCCGTAGAATATACTGGTGAGTATGAAACGTGCGGTTGAAACTTTGTTTGAACAGCTTTTAGAGGCTAAAAAGCTTGGGCTTATTGAGTCTACATCGGTATATGAAGTTGGATATGAACCCCATCCCCTCTTTATGATAAATGTTATTCTTCTTCCAACTCCCAACAATCATGTTACTGCACATCAATTGGCTGTTTATATTAAAGAAAAGTTTTCCAAACAGATCGATTCGGCAACCTGTTGTTGTGTTGAAGACAAGCTATATCTGATAATAGTAACAAAATTTAATCCATCAAGCATGGTAGCGGAAGAGTCAACTCAGCTTGGATACCTCTCATGACAACACAACAGATAGTAGACGATTTGAACGTGCTCTCTCTTCAACTCAGACAAGCCACTGAAGTTGCGCCAATTGTTGGATTAAGAGCATTTAAAATGTATGATACTCGATACATGCTAATGTTTAGATTAAGTTGCGACAATGCATACTCTCGCTTGTGTTCTCTCAGTGAGCATTTAGAAAAAGCATATCCAACGTGTGTAAAGAATGCGTATGTGATACCCTATCCACTTGGGGGTCATGTGATTGAAATAATCACAAAACAGCCCCTAGTTGGTTTTTCATATGAGGATGAATAAATGGCAATTAAACCACCAAAATTAAACCAAGCTCAAGAGATACATCAGTGTTTCTTAAACCTTAGAGAAAAAAACGTGGTTCAGAGCATCATTGTAGATGATTTCAGCAAAACCAGCACCCTATACTCAATGCGTGTGTACCTTCACGTAGGAACCAAGCTTAAAAATGCTGAAAATCTTTGCATTCACTTAAAAGACAAATATGAGGAAACTATCTACTCAGTGCGAGTGACGTTTCCATCCAACAGCATCTCTCCACGCCGATTGTGCATTGAAATTATTGTTAGAAATGACCCCACCCTTCCCAATCCAACAAAAGTTCAACCCCTAGCAATACCTCCCACGTAGACAACACACTCAACAGTAGGTATACTCGGTGTATTTGGAGGACACTATGACAAACGACACTCACCGCTTCGCTTGCCTTTCGGATTTCTTAACGAATGATGAGATCCTATTAGCTATCGACCTACAGACAGCCGAAAAAATACAAAAGCACATCATTCTTCCAAACCTTGAACGAATCAATGAGTCTCTTGGGCAAAAAAACGATCCAAGATACATAGCATATGCAGTATCTTTTGCTCTTTGTATGGCACAAACTAAAAACCCACTCAAATAGATTCAATCAACATCTTACCTACATATATTCAGTAAACACACGCAACTGAATTGTGTTTTTGGATAAGGTATTGATATGACTAGACTGGAAGCTACCATTATTAAAGCTCTGCGAGATATTGGATGCACTTGGATGCGTATCGCTGAAATATGCGCAGAATCTAATAATACCTTAGACACAAGCCAAGAAACTGGACGACAGCTTTGTGCAGAAGCTGCAAAAGTTTTAGGCATAAATGATCTTGATGAAGATTAGCAATCTTCAGGGGCATTTTTTATCTGAGGGTTTATGGGGTTATCACAAAGAGCCAAAAGCATGTCCATATCTCCAATACGAACGGCTATTGCATCCAAGCCGCCGACAGTTCGTGTCTACCACCTAAACATCGGCCAGCCAGACCTTCCCTCCCCCCAAGAGTTCTTTGATGGAATTAAAACCTTCTCAAGCCCCACACTAGCCTACGACTCTGCAAAGGGCAACTCAGACCTTCTTACTGCCTGGACCTATCATTTAAACCAGCAGTATAACCTATCCCTCACTTCACATGACATGCTTATTACTTCCGGCTCCAGTGAGGCCCTAGCCTTTGTGTTTAATATTTGTTGCGATGTAAATGATGAGATTCTAGTTTTTTCACCCACTTACGCAAACTACACCGGATTTGCCACGATGTCCGGCGTTAAACTTGTTCCAGTTCCCTGCTCATTTGATGATAACTTCCACCTTCCACAAAACCCAGACCACATCACGCAGCACATCACACCACAAACAAAAGCAATTCTTCTCTGCAACCCCAACAACCCAACAGGAACCGTCTACACCCGAGCCGAAATCGAATCCCTTCTCGATATCTGCGATGCTCACGACCTATACCTAATTGTGGATGAAGTCTACCGAGAGTTCGTCTACAACACGACCCCATTTACCGCCCTTGAAATTCCAAAGCACTCAGACCGTATTATTGTGGTCGATAGTATCTCCAAACGATATAGCCTGTGTGGTGCCAGAATCGGATGTCTTATAACCAAAAATCAAGAGTTCATGGCAGCCGCCGCCAACTTTGCCAGCACCCGAGTATCTGCCCCTACGATTGAACAACTCGCCACAACCCACATGCTCAAAACCCTCTCCCCAACCTACCTAACCAACGCCATTCAAGAATACAAATCCCGCCGTGACCTACTCCTCTCCCACCTACAAACAATTCCAAACTTAAAAACAAACACCCCAGAGGGTGGGTTCTACATACTCACCCAACTCCCTGTACAAGACAGCAAGGTATTTGCCCACCAGCTTGAACACCAATTTTCCATAAACCAAGAAACCGTATCCATAGCCCCAGCCCACGGGTTCTATATCAATTCCAAACAATCCACCAACTACGCTCGTATCGCCTTTGTGCTAGACAAACCATCTCTCATCACTTGTGTCAACATTCTAGCCGAAGCCCTAAAAACCTTATAGGAATATTTTTTGTTGATTTGGGGTATTTTTTAATATATACTATACCCATGTCCCAAAACCCAAAAATCATCTCCAACAAAATCCGATGCAAGAATTGTGGTGATGTCATCGAAAGCCTAACCCGAAACGACTTCCGCATGTGCTCCTGCGAATCCGTATTTGTGGATGGTGGAACAGATTATCTTCGGCGAGGAGGCAAGCTAGAAAACATGGAAGACCTAACCATTATGGAAGACCCCACCAAACCCACAAATTCCATAATCACCCAACTCGAACAAGCCCTAAACCAAAATCTAATTTCCAAACTACAAGTACGCCCACTAACAAACGTAACCCCAACCGAAGTAATGCCAAACCACGCTCAAGCAGACGTACACATCCACCTAAACCCAAACTCCCCAACAGACCACCCCAGAAAGCTCTCAGACTACTTCCATAAGCATAAGATAAAAGTCCTACACGTATCCCAAAGCCACCTTATTATAAGAGTACCATTATAACCCTAAAAAAATACCCCTGAAAGGGGATTACATACCCTATAAACCACACAACCTCTTCCCAACCCCCATAAGACTAAGTACAGTAAGATTCAGTATGATACAGTCCGATTCAGTAACCCACAGGGCTATTTTTCCCAAATTCGGCCCCTACAGGGGTATTTTCGCCCCCTTCAGGGGTATATCATCCCACTTCGGGGGTATTTTTTTCACAAATTCGGCTTTTTCATGCCCTTCAGGGCTATTTTTTACAATTGTGTGTTTGGGCACCCTAACAGTTGTTTGGCATACCAAGCAGTTGTTTGATACTGTAAAACAATGTTATATAAATCATAGTACTTTTAAAAGTCCAAAAATGGCTGTTTTGCTCGTGTATTCTTTGATATGAACCTAAACCAAAAAATAACCCTATTAACTTATTACTATGACCTAAATCTCATGGGGGTCAATCAGCCCCTACCCGAAGAATTAAAAAAAGTCAAACTTTTTGAATCAAGTTTCCAAAAATATACCCCAACGCACCTTTCCAGGTGCGCCTCAGTTGCAATGCAAGTTGCTCATTTGGAATATTCAAAAAATACCCCTATATCTTTTTTAGATTTCCAAACCACATATCTCTCTTCCATGCAAGGGTTTATTGAATTCCAAAAAATACTCCTGAAAGTTTCTACAACCCTCCCCGTCAAGCTCAACATCGAAGACGTGAAGCAGTTCCAACTCCAAGCCTAGGTGCAGATCGAGATCCAAGTCGAGATCGGGATCAAGATCGAAGTCAAGGTCAAGATTGAGATCGGGGTCGAAGTCAAGGTTTAAGTTCCAAATATTTGTGAAAAAATACCCCTAAAGAGTTCTTGAGTCTCTGTACTCATTCCGTGTCTATTGTATACCTTCTGGGTATGCAATCCCCTTTCAGGGGTATTTTTTAAACTTTTGTTTTAATAAGTTTGATGGGGATGGGGGGAGTTTTGAAAAAATACCCCTGAATTTTTGAAAATTGGGGTGGAAATGTGGGAATTTAAGGAAGTGTTGTGTAGGTGTGTGTAGTTGTTTTATTCAGTAGAACAGAAAAAATACCCCTGAAAGGTTATGGAATGTTTTGGGTGGGGTGTGTCACTTGGTGATACTGGTGGGGTTAGAGAGGAGGTTATAGGGGCATTTTTTGAAACTTGGGGGGTATTTTTTAAAAAAGGGGAAATGGCGGAGTAGGGGAAACTCGTAGAGGGACTTCGTAGGGGGTGGTGGAAGTTCGTAGGGGGTGGTGGAAGTTCGTAGGGGTAGGTTGGTACGGAAAGTGTAAATGCAAGATGTATGCCAGCCAAAAAAAGTGCAGGGGCGGTGTCTTCCCGTTCCTAGTAGAACCCCCTACTCCTTTAGTCTCCGTTTCCTTTAATAAGGCTGCGAATCCGTCGCTCTTTCTTATAATAATACTATCGGCATGGTTTGGGAAAATCTTTAGGGAAAAGGTAAAAAATACCCCAAAAAGATCACAAAATATGATTGTGTAGTTGTATTAGGGGTATAGCATCGTATTCTTCGCACTCAATATTCACAATGTATCTAACTGCTGAGAGTGTGGTCACGGTTTGCTTTTCCCCTGTTTCGTGGTGGTACAAAATATACCATGAAGTCTTATCCTGCACGTTAAGTACATTGGTTAGGGTAAAGTGTAGAACTTTCATTATTCAAATGAATATTCATTTAATAGGCGGTTAGCTTCTTCGTAGTTTTTACCGTTATGTTTGACCATAGAGAGATATGTATTGTGGTCTAGGGTCTTGGGTATCTCGGCTGGAGATAATCGCCCTGCTTCGAATTTAATGTGGTATAGGACGGTCTCCAGCAAGGGTGGTGGAGGTTTCTTAGGGGAGTTGGTTACATCAATTCTGGTTTTAAATTCCATATCGTCGGCAAATACCACGGAGACGTAATGTTTATCGTATGCGCCTTTAGGGGCTGTTTCTGCGTTCTCTGCAAGGATTTGGTCGGCTTCTTCGAAGGAGTAGGCTATCTTAATACCACAAAGTACACTTGGACCTTCTGCTCTCTCAATAACGATAGAATCCAGTTTCTTCATAAAAAATACTCCAATAAGTCTATAATATGGATATCGGCACGGTTTGTCAAAAACTTTAGAGGAAAATGAAATTAATATTTACCCGATGAAACTGGGGCCTGGGTAATGTGTTTATGGGTTGTAGAAACCAATTTGGGGGTCTTGGGTCTGGGTGTACATATATCATGCAACATTGGGGTCATATACTTATTATTGTGTTCTGCTACCTGACACACTACTAATCCCACGGGAAATGCCACAACGGTTAATATAAAGGACGCAATGGCAAAACCAAGGACAGTAATAGTAATAGAGAACAATGATACACATAGCCCTAGAGCAAGGTCTAAAATCTTTCTAGAGAAGAAGAATAGAACTGATAGGACTGCTATGATTTGTAAGACTGGGCTTATTTCTATCATATAATACCAGTATCGGCTATTTTATAAAAAAACTAAAGGGATATTTTGGGGTATTTTTTGCGGGGAAAATGTGCAGGGGCGGTGGCTTATCTGGTCAGAGAGACCTCCCAGCATCCTTGTGCCTATTCTTTTATAATACACAACGGGGAAATCTGTTGCAACAACTATTTTGAGAAAAAAGTGGGGGAGTCAGGTGTGATTGACTCCCCCGAAGGTGTGTTATGCTGGGGTTATCATTCCACCAACGTGGCGACTCCCATTCCATATTTGTACCATGTAATAGCTGTTGGACGCAAGATATTTCTTTAGGTCTTCAATTTTGTGACAAACATACGCAATTACACCAATCGCTGCAAATACTATGTACACCATATGACGCACCTCTCATCTTATAAGTTGACCCTAAGTGTTTAGGGCTCGTTTAAGGTTGATGATGTACCAATCAATGTTGGAACGCAAGACCTTTTTACAGTTACTTAGCCAACACTAACTACCTAAGACTGTTTGCATTATTTGCGCATACGCAATTTTTCTACACAAATTTACAAAAAACACTTGAGTAAAATACACAACACTCCGAAGATGTATTTACTCGAAGGAATCAACCTTCGATTTAAAATGAATGGAGTGAAAAATGAACGCTAATAACAATCAAACTTTCGGAACTGAGACACACAAGAATCTTGGTGCTGTGCAAGGTAAACGTGGCCGAGGTCGCCCCCCCGGATCAAAAAATAAGCCAAAAGGTTTTGTAGAAGATCAGAGAGAGGGTTGGTTTGCTGGACCATCTGGAAAAGCTCCGGCAATGTTGCAGAAGAAGTGGCAGAGAGAATACATCAAGCCGCAATTTGTGTTGAGCCGTCAAGATACGTTGGATTTGTTTTTACGTTACTTGAAGAGCACGGAAGGAAAGGTTGCCCTAAGTGATATTCTTAATGAGGGCTTTCCTGGATTAAGCCGCATGAATGACTCTTCTTTAGCCAAATATCTAGAAAAAACAAGCTTGTTGTCTAGGTACCCTCATGATGTCATCATAAAGGGATAATTATGTGGCCAGTGAGACGGGGATGGGGAATCCCCCATCCCCGTCATTTTTTTGGAGTGTGTTATGAGAGCTGCTGCTGTTGAAATCTTAGCCAGCGACTACATCAAGTTGGATGAAGAACGGCTTCGGTTAGAGAAAGAGTGTCGGGAAATTAAGAAGACCCTCGACTCTTTAAAAGAAGAACTACAAAAGATGGTTGGTATAGCAGAAACTCCTAATGTTCCTTTGGTTATCACTATCGGTCACTATTGTATTGCTCAAACTCTTAAACACAGAGAGGTGAAGGCTTTTGAATATCAGTATGTCGAGTTTAAGGTGATTGATACTCAAAAGCCTTTAAGTGAACCTAACAAATGAGATTGTTTTCGATGCAGTATTGACCAACCAACTCAGCTTCTGCTACATCAAGGCTTCTGAAAAATCCGGTGTAATCGGCAAAGTTTGGCTTAACATACCAGCCATTTTGAGTGTCACTCATATGAAGTTCCCCGATAAATGTTTTACCGAAGAAAACTTGCTTGCAGTTTGATGAGATGTTTATCACAGTATAATTCATAATAAAACCTTATAAAAGTGGCCCCTGTAACTGAGAGTAAGTAAAACATCGCAGGGGCCTCCCGATGTTTTTTTATGTGCGTATTCCCTACACTGAGGTGCTAACTGACTCTTCTCCCATCAGTAGAGGCTGAAGTGTGTATTGGCCCCTAGCTGCTCGGAACAGGCGGTTGTTCAAGAGCCAAGTTACGTCGTTATAGTCCTTCCCAATTGTCTGTACGTGATCGAGAACCTGCTTGCGGGTTACTACAGTTCCAAAAGTCTCAAGAAGACTCATCACAATCTGCTGGCGGTTTGCTGCGTCACGCCCCCAAAGCTTCTTATTTCCTGTATTAAGTGTTGCCATAATTTCTCCTTTATAAAAAACCTTGATAGCTATAATACCAAAAACAAAATAAATTACAAGAAATTATTTACAAATTTTTAATTAAAGAAACTGAGGTATTTCCAGGGTTTACTCGATATTCTGAAATTCGACCATCTTTAAAGGTCACAACAATTGTATCGCCTGAC
>Ga0214921_10004949_pt1 | contig 19158 bp, 9 predicted proteins | sample LL1505_MetaG_FD_177992 | JGI IMG/M metagenome (GOLD analysis project Ga0214921, IMG submission 177992) | Freshwater microbial communities from Lake Lanier, Atlanta, Georgia, United States - LL-1505 | ecosystem: Environmental > Aquatic > Freshwater > Lake | place: USA: Georgia | collected 2015-05-28 | reverse complement strand
GCGAATACCTTCCTTTGCCAGCTTATCGATGACGGGTGTTTTAAAAAAATCGGCCCCATAAGCACTCACGCCGTCAATTCCCAGATCGTCTGCCAAAATGAAAACAATATTGGGTTTTTTGCCTTGAGCAAACAATACATTGCTCACTAAAAGAAGCGCCAGAAAAATCTTTACACATTTCATAGAATTATTTTTTCTTTTGCGATGCAAAGAATTCAATCATTTCCTTTCTCAATTCAGTAGCCAGTTTTGCATATGCCTTATCGTCAACCACATTTTGCTTTTCAAGTGGGTCTGTAGTGTAATCATACAATTCTGTGGCATAGACTTTGCTTTCACTGAATGCATCATTGGAAGTAAAGTCATTGAGCCACATGGTAAAGCGATATTTATCCGTTCTCATGCTGTATCCCATGATGGCATTGCTGCTGTAATTCCTTTTGGTCATTTCAGCCTTGCTGAGCTTTCTGGGATACTGGCTCATGGCAAATTCATTCACTGCTGCCTTCTTGTTCTGCATGACTGGCTTTAGGCTCTTGCCCTGCAAATGCTTTGGTACAGGTACTGATGCAAGGTCACAGAGTGTTGGAAAAATATCAACGTGTTCAGACAAGGAACTGGTTGGCCCAGGCTTCATGCCGGGTGCAGCAATGATCAATGGTGCGCGGGTGGCCTGCTCCAAATTGGTATGCTTTTCCCAGAGATCATGGTCGCCCAGGTGCCAACCATGATCACCCCATAAAACAATGATGGTATTGTTCAGGGTTCCCAAAGAATCAAGCGTATTCAATAGAATGCCTACTTGTGCGTCCAAATAAGAAACGGCAGCAAAATAGCCGTGGATCAATTCCAGTTGTTTTTCAGTTTTCAACCGCACATGAAGGCCTGGCTCGTTGTACATGGCAAATGCCGGGATATCGGTATAATTTCTGAGTTCGCCTGATTTGTGGTAGGCAATTTCTGGTGCATTGTTGGCATGCTCCTGAAAGCTTGCCAAAGGCATGTCTGCACGGTTGTAGAGGTCCCAGTATTTTTTGGGTGCAACAAAAGGAAGATGGGGTTTATGGTAACCCACAGCAAGAAAAAATGGTTTTTGGTCCTTGTGCATCTTGACCATCTGGTCCCTGGCTTTCAAGGTGATCACACCATCATCATAGGCGTTGTCTGGTACATCATAATTTTCAGTGGAAGGCCCTTTAATGGATGTCGGCATTTCATCATCGTCTTCCCTTTGAACCCTCTCCTTCTTTACAAGAAACATGGCCTTGTTTTCAGGCTTTTGGTACTGGCTGTTGGCAGGTTTCCCCAGCCCATTGGCATAATCACTGGCTTCTGGCTCCATGTAAGGCAAGTTCCATGAAACAGGATCAATCCTTTTGATGGCACTGCTCGGATGGAATATCTTACCCGTTCCAACAGTATTATATCCTTGTGAAATCAAATATTGCGGTAAAGTCAGGATATCGGGATTGATATCACGCATCTGTGTTTTCAGGTCCCAAACTTTTGTATAGTCGGGTCTCATTCCCGTCATCAGGCTGGCACGGGTAGGCCCACATACCGACTGTTGACAATAATTGTTGTTAAACATCGTACCCATTCTGGCAAGACGGTCAATGTTGGGCGTTTTGATGAGCTTGTTTCCATAACAAGCCATGATGGGCTTCAGGTCATCAACAGCAATAAAAAGAATGTTGGGCTTCTTTGCTTGCTGGGCAACGAGGTCAACTGCTAAAAATACAAGGATGGTTGAAATAATCAATGCCGGCTTTCGCATCATGTTGTTGTTTTTTCAAATGTTGATTTAATCAATATCCTGGATTTTGCAGGATTTTTAAAGTGGTATTGTTATCAATCTCACGTTGGGGGATGGGCAACAACAAACGATCAGTTGTAATATACGCCTGGATCTGGGCCAACGTTGGTCGAGGAGTGGGATATTTTCCATAATGTGCGACATATGTTGCACTGTAATGATTTTTCAGCGTTTGTTCTGCATTGATGGTTGTCAGGGTAGTATTGTACCTGAGCATATCATACCAACGGATGTTTTCAAATGCAAATTCAAATTTGCGCTCAGTTGTCAATTCTTTTTCAAACAAAGCAACGGTGTTGACTGCAGCCGGCAACAGGTCTGTAAGCCCTGCCCTTCTCCGGGTTTGGTTGATCAAAGAAAGGCTTGCCGCAGAATTTCCCTGTGCTTCGGCAAGCATCAACAAGACATCTGCGTATCGCATTACGATCCAGTCATTCTCAGCATCGTTCACGATAGATACAGGCGAAATCATTTTTTTGGGATACAGTACTTTGGTGCTGCCATACTCTCCAATGCTAATCCCCTTTCTCAAATCAGTTGCAGCATACCCCAGGTTCAGGTCAGCACTGGGTGTATTGAATCCACTTCCATCCCCGATAATAACAGCAGTACCGCTCAATTCAGGTGCAAATGCATTGGGGAAGGGAGAGCCTAGGCCTATACCGCCAGCCTTGTACCTGATGGCGAAAAGTATTTCCTTGTTCATTTCATTTGAAATGGAAAATACATCACTATAGGTAGCAACGAGGCCGTAACCACTGTTGGCAATAACATCGTTCAACAATGGTATGGCGTCTGATTTTCGATTCAGTGTCAGGTAAACTTTTGCCAACATGGCTTTTGCCGTCCAGCTGTTTACACGACCCAGCGAAGTGGCAGGAATTGAAGCATACTTTAATGAAGCACCATTGGCAATGGCATAACTCAAATCTGCGATGATGAGTTTATAGATTTCTGCTACTGACACCCTGTTCATTGCCGTAGCATCAAAGGGAGACAAAGGTTCATGTACCAGAAAGACTCCGCCAAATTGCCTCACCAGATTGAAATAATGATAGGCCCTGATGAATGCTGCTTCAGCAGAAAGTGTCTTCTTGTCAGTTGATGAAATCAATACATCTGATGTATCTGAGGTCATGGAGCCTGCGGATGGTGAATAATTTACATTGAGGCTGTTCAATATCAGGTTGACATTGCGAATATTGGCATACGTATTGATCCAGAAATTATAGATGCCTTGATGAGAGGTGTTGGGAATAAAAAGATCCAGATCACTCAAATCGCGGTTGGGTACTGATTTACTGGCGGGATTGCCCATGATGGCATTGTCACTTCTCAGTTCAGACATTTTCCATTCTTCCAACAGGGGCTTTTGCATGCCATTGTAGCAACCAATCAGGGCTGTTTGAATGTCGGTGGTATTCTTATAAAAAGTGGCAGTCGTTACATTGCTGAGTGGATACAGCTCAATGTTTTTTTTGCAGGAAGCAAGGAAAAACACGCCAACCAGGAGGACAGATATAAATGATTTCATATTGCTGTTTTTAATTCGTTGAAGATTAGAAATTGATGTCAATGCCTATCAACAGGGTTTTAGGAATCGGGAAGGATCCACGCTGGTATCCATCAATCAAAACGGATGAATAGGCCCCGTTTGAGAACCTTCCTTCAGGATTGAGTCCTCGGTAGCCTTTTGCCGTTTTGAAATAAAGATTTTGAGCTGAAAAATAAAACCGCATGCTGTTGACCTTCACTTTCTTCATGAATGCAGCAGGGATGGAATAGCCTATGTTGACATCGCGAAGAGAAAAATAGGATGCATCTTCAATGACATAGTCTGTGAGCATCCAGTTGTAACCAAGCGTTGAAAAAGGTGTCTTGCCATCGCCAGGAAATTTCGCACTTACCCAACGGTTTTGGTTGTAGGTTCTGATTGTTCTTCTGGATTCATTGTAATTGGGATCGCCATTGATCAGCTTACCACCCTGCACGCCTTGCAGGGTAAAGCTCACATCAAAGCCTTTGAAAGCAAAATTATTGGTCAACCCCCAAGTGAAATCAGGATATGGATTGCCCAGGTCTGTCCTGTCCTCATTATCAATCTTGTTGTCTCCATTGACATCAACAAGTTTTAATCCTCCAGGAACAAAAACATTGCTCATCGAACTGGTCAAACCACTGGCCAATGCCTTGTTGATCTGGTCCTGGGAAAGCCAAACACCATCTGTCTTGAATCCAAAATACTGGACCAATGGATTCCCCACTTTGTTTCGGTATACTTCGGTTCTTTCTCCCTGGTTCAACAAATAGGCTTCTGTTCCCAACTCTATGATGCTGTTCTTGTTTTGAGAAAAATTACCAGATGTTGACCACTTGAAATTTTTGGTTTGAATATTTTTTGTTGTCAACTCCAACTCAATACCTGTATTTCTTAAGCTTCCGATATTGTTCCAGAATTGAGGAACACCGGTAAATGCCATGGCCGATTGTTGAAGCAGGAGTTTATCTGTTTTTGATTTATAAGCATCCAGCGTAATGCCAACTCTGCCATTGAACAAGGATGCATCCAAACCAAAATTGCTTTGATAAGTGCTCTCCCAGGTAATGTTGGGATTAGAGATAATCGTGGAGGAGTTAACCAACCCTGGGAATGATGTTCCTGTACCAGAACCCAGGGAATAGTTGGCTCCATACATCAAATCCAGGAATGCAAAATCTGAAATGCGGTTGTTTCCTGAAATACCATAGCTACCCCTAAATTTGAGGGTGGAAAGCCAATCAATGTTGGAGAGGAACTTTTCTTTGGTCGCAATCCACCCCAGTGATATGGATGGGAAAGTTCCCCATTTGTTTCCTGGGCCAAAATAGGAGCTTCCATCTGCCCTAAAACTTGCGGAAAGCAGATACCTGTCATTGTAGCTGTAATTGATACGCCCCAAATACGACAAGAGTCCAATTTGGTTTTTGGTACCAAAGGTTCCACTTTTATCGAGCTGTGCTGCACTGTTCAAGGTCCTGATCTGATCACTTGGAAAGTCAATTGCTGCAGTTTGTTCCTTGCTCACGGTTGTTTTCTGGGAAGTAAAACCAGCAAGCAGATTGAAATCACTTTTCCCAGCAGTTTTCACATAATTAAACGTATTTTCAGAAAGGATGTCAATAAATACATTGTTCGTAAAAACACCCCTGTTGTTGTCTCCATCTCTATTGGCACTTCGCGCAGAAAAATCGACCCCATTGGCATAATTCATATAAGTACTTGCAAGGGTTTTAAAAGTCAGTCCAGGCAGCAATACAATATTCAAATCAGCAGATGATTGAAGGCGGTACTCATTGGTAAAAATATCTGTTCGCATCACGGCAGATTTAGGATTCTGCTGGGCAGAGCCACTGGGATTGACTGTTGTGGCTCCTGATGTCCAATTGGAACCATCAGGCATGACGCCGGAATAAATCAGGCCAGAGAAATGCCTTGGGTGTGCATAATCACCAGCTTTGATACCTGCATATTGTGGATTTTGAGCAACAAATGCCGCAGTCGCTTCATTGTGATAGACAGGAAGCCAGGTTGGGAATCTCCAGAAATTGGTGAAGTTTTCTGATGGTGCAGACCGCTTAGAATAAGATGGGTTCAGGTTTAAACTCAACTTTACTTTCTTGCTGAGATCAAGGTCTACCCGTGTTCTGATGTTGAACTTTTCATAATTGCTTTTGAACATCATTCCCTCATCATTCTGATAGCCTGTTGACATGAAATACCTTACATCTTTTTTTCCACCAGCAACCGTGAGCATGAGATTCTGGAAAGTAGCAGGTCTTAAAGACTCACTCTGCCAATCAGTGCTATTGCCACCGCGAAAAAGGTTTTCAACGATGTAGGAGGCACGATCACCATCAGCTACAGTATTGTTTGCAGGCAGTACAGTAGTATCCTGTGCACGTTTGGCCATTTCATCAAAAAGCATTCCGATGTACTCGCCAGTGGTCATGATATCATACCGCTTGTAATCCTCTTTTTGACCAACAGAATATTTCAAAACATATTTGGGCTTGTCAGCTGTTCCTTTTTTCGTGGTAACAATGATCACACCTCCTGACCCCCTGGAACCATAAATGGCCGCTGATGCAGCATCTTTGAGTACTTCAACCGATTCCACATCCGCCATGTTCAAAAATGCAAGACCATCTGGAACAGGCTGTCCATCAACAACAACCAAAGGACTTGACCCTGCATTGATGGAACTGATCCCCCTGATGTTAATTTTGGGTGCGGCGCCAGATTCAGAACTGACATTCTGTACGGTCAGCCCTGCAACCCTACCCTGAAGGGCCTGGTCCAACCTGGATAAAGGGGCTTCATCCATTCGATCATTTTTGTATTTGACTACTGCTCCTGTTAAACTTGATTTTTTTTGCGTACCGTATCCAATGACAACCACTTCGGCCTGTGATACAGCTTCTGGAACCATTGCAATGGTAAGGGTTGTACTCCCTGATACTGATTTTGATTGTGGCGCATATCCAACATAGGTAAACACCAAGGTTGATGCAGACTTGTCGAGAGATAGTTCAAAAGACCCATCTGACTTGGTTAAAACTGCCCCTTTGCTTTTATTGGTGATGATGGATACTCCAGCCAAAGGCTCTCCTGTGGTTTGATCAATCACCTTACCCTTGATTTCTTTTTTTTGTGCAAATGTCAATACTGAACTCATCAGCATCAACAGCAACAGTAAATACTTTGATTTCATGCGGCTCGTTTTGGTTTTTAATTTCATGCAATGGTTTGCTACCCTACTGTCCAACGGTGTCCAGAGAGTAATAGAATCAACCGTAATATTAAAGAAAATAGGTGAATCTGCCTTAATCCTTAGAATAGAAATAAATCAATAGAAATGAATAAACTTGGGCTTATTTGTAAATATTTAAAATTAATTATCCTATTCATCGATTTCATCTACCGTTAACGTTTCCGGTAACGTTACCGGAAACATTACCGGAAAATCGTTTCAAATACTTAATTTGGGCTATCTTAATGCACAAAATGAACCTAAATACCGTTGCAAGACATGCATCACAAACCACCCACCATAAAAGACATTGCACAAAAACTTCATCTTTCCATTTCAACTGTTTCAAGGGCTTTGAGAAATGCCGGGGACATCAATACAGAAACAAAGAAAAATATCCTTCAGCTGGCGGAGGAATTGAACTACCAGCCCAATCGTTTGGCACTCAGTTTAAGACAGAACCAGACCAACACCATTGGGGTTATAGTACCCAATCTTGACTATGTAATTTCTACCATGGTAAAGGGCATTGATGAAGCAGCACTTGAAGCAGGTTTCACAGTTATCGTATGCCAAAGCAATGAATCTTTTGGAAGAGAGGTTGTCAACACGCGGAGAATGTTGAACAGCCTGGTGGATGGATTTATCATCTCCGTTTCCAGTGAAACAAAATCCAATGAGCATTTCAAGGTATTGAAGGAAAGGGAAATTCCATTTGTAGTATTTGACAGGGTGATCCCCGATCTTTTGGCGTCCAGCGTAATCCTGGACAATGAAGAAGGCGGATTCATTGCTACAGAACACCTGATTGAGCAGGGATATAAAAAAATTGCCATCCTGGCCGGTCCTCAAACCCTGGGAATAAGCAACAGCAGACTGGAAGGATATAAAAGGGCTTTGAAAAAACACGACATCAAGTTCGATCCTGAGTTCGTTGTTTACTGTGATTTTAACCAGGATTTTGCTTTTTTTGCAACAGAAGACTTGCTCTCCTCAAAGAAAAAGCCTGACGCCATTTTTACCATCAGCGACCGCATGGCCATAGGTGCCATGCTTGCCATCAAAAAAAAGGGATTGAAAATGCCTGAAGACATTGGACTGGTAGGATTCAACAACGAACCATCACTTGCCTTGGTTAGTCCGAGCATTTCAAGCGTAGAGCAACCATCCTTTGAAATTGGTAAACATGCAGGTAAAATATTCATCGAACAGTTTTTAAACAATGACTTCTCTAATCACAAAGAAGTCATCCTGAAACCAAAATTATTCATCAGAGAATCATCTGTTCGCCTGATAAAAAAAGGTTTTTAAGTTACTGTTGGTCAAAATAAACATCTACATACCACAAAAAGGGTATGCCATAAACTGATAAATCTCATGGATCTGGGCTATTTTAGTCATTCGTAGCATTTAGTAAAAATTCAAATATTTACACCGTTAAAGCTCTGGTAGGTAGGGAATACATTTCATCACATTAAAACCCAGCCATTATGACCAGAATCACCTCTTATTGCCAGACCTGCACAGTGAAAAACTGTATCATGCTCAAGTCCTTCGGACAGGAAGAGATTCACCTGTACAAGCCCTACAAACATCACTATGAATTTAAAAAAGGGGAATTGATCTTCCGTGAAGGAGATGAAATCAATGGTCTTTACTTCATCCAGTCTGGCGTCATCAAATTGGAAATGAATGCAGAGACAGAAAGACCCTTTATCCTTCGCCTTGTGGGTGCAGGACAAACAATGGGGCATCGCTTTTTGAGTTATACGGGTATGCAGCCCTATTCTGCTGCTGCCGTGGAAGACAGCCGTGTCTGCTTCATTGAATTGGGCTTTTTCAAAAACCTGATGCAGAAAAACGAGCTGCTCCAGGAGGAAATCAGAAAGATCTTCTTGAGGGAAATCCGGATTACCGAAGTCAAATTGCTGCAAATTGCGCAACAAACTGTTAGAGAAAAAGTAGCTGGAATTCTTGTTCACCTTGCTGAAACCTATAACTACAAGCAAATTGGGATGGGCATCCGGGTGCATGTGGATCGACAGGAAATGGCTGATCTGGCGGGCACCACAAAGGAACAGGTTTCCAGGATTCTGGCAGACTTTGACCAGGAACAACTGATCCGCTTCAGGGCAAAACATTTCAAATACATTGCAGTAGACAAACTTCGCCAGATTGCAGAAAGGCATGCCGCGCCAATGGCTGTTCCACAGCCTGTTGAAGCATAAAAACAATACTCCATGATTGTTATATTGGGTGCTACTTAGTACCTTCGCTGCTGAAAAAACAAAACCATGGCAGCAAAGATAAAAGTGCACAACCCGGTTGTAGAACTCGACGGGGACGAAATGACAAGAATCATCTGGAAATTCATCAAAGACAAGCTGATCCTTCCTTACCTTGAACTTGACATCAAGTATTACGATCTTGGCGTGGAATACCGCGATGAGACCAATGACCAGGTAACCATTGATGCAGCAAATGCCATCAGGGAGTTTGGTGTGGGCATCAAATGCGCCACCATCACCCCGGATGAGGCTCGCGTGAAAGAGTTCAACCTAAAGCAAATGTGGAAAAGCCCGAACGGTACCATCAGGAATATCCTTGACGGAACCGTTTTTCGTGAGCCCATCGTCATAAAAAATATTCCACGCCTGGTAACCAACTGGGACAGCCCTATCATTGTTGGAAGACATGCTTTTGGAGACCAGTACCGTGCTACAGATTTTGTGGTTCCTGGTAAAGGAAAACTCACCATCAAATTTGAAGGTGAAGATGGTACGTTGATTGAACATGAAGTATACCAATACAAAGGCCCGGGTGTTGCATTGAGCATGTACAATACCGATGAAAGCATCATGGGTTTTGCAAGAAGCTGTTTCAATATGGCATTGCAAAAAGGTTGGCCGCTTTACATGAGCACCAAGAATACCATCCTCAAGAAATATGACGGTCGTTTCAAAGATATTTTTGAAGAGATTTATCAAAATGAATTCAAATCTGCTTACGAAGCCGCGGGCATTACTTATGAGCACAGGTTGATTGATGACATGGTAGCCAGCGCCTTGAAATGGAATGGTAAATTCGTATGGGCTTGCAAGAACTATGATGGCGATGTTCAGAGCGATACCGTTGCACAAGGATTCGGTTCTCTTGGTTTGATGACTTCCGTATTGGTTACTCCTGATGGAAAGACCATGGAGTCAGAAGCCGCACATGGAACAGTTACCCGCCACTACCGTGACCACCAGAAAGGAAAGCCTACCAGCACCAACCCTATCGCATCCATTTTTGCATGGACACGCGGATTGGCCTTCCGTGGCAAACTGGATGAAAATCAAGCCCTGATTGATTTCGCCAATGCACTTGAAGCCGTTTGTATTGAGACAGTGGAAGAAGGGAAAATGACCAAAGACCTGGCTGTATGTATCCATGGCAACAAAGTTGTTCATGGTGATCATTATCTTTATACAGAGGAATTCCTGGATGCCATTGATAGCAATTTGAAGAAGAAGATGGGGATTTAGCTTGTGGGTTCTGGGTTGAAAAATTAAATTCGTCCCGGTTCGAAAGAGCCGGGATTTTTTTTTGCGCATAATTAACGCCTCCATAGAATCCACCGCCCCGTCAGTCTGTCGCTGCGCTCCAGCCTGCCACCCCGCCTGTCCAGGCGGGGAGTCTTGTGTAGTTTATCAATTTCTCCAAACAAGCTAAAACCCCTTCAACAGGCCACAGGCCACTTCAACATCTTCAACCCCTTCAACAGGACGCAGGCCACTTCAACCCCTTCAACAGGACGCAGGCCACTTCAACGTTGCCTCAACGCCCAAGCATTCTATTCCACATGATTTTGGCTGACTCCATATTAACTCCAGCCATCCTGCCGCGTTGTACAATCAGGTCATTGTCTTCAGGGTGGCTGAGGTAATAATGAAAGGCAAACCTGCTGTTGGGGTTTTGCCAGCCATTGATCTGACCAAAACGAAGGTCATTGAAAACGAGTGTATCCTTCCATTGCTCAACGGTATAATAGCCTTGAGAGAATTGCTTCAACTCCATGACTTCCTTATGATCTGCCACAGGTTTGAGCAAGGCTTCTTTTTTTTCAAGATGGTGCAGGGAGAAGTCTCCTGGCTTGTCAAAAATAGAGTGATAACCCACCTGATAGCCTGTGCTGTCTTCTATCACCACAAACCATAACAGGTTGTTGAGCAAGGTTGGCGTGGTAAAATAGGATTTATTGTCTTCCAATTTTGCCACTGCATATTGCTGTACTTCGCGGTTGATGGTATACTTGTTGTAGAGTGCAAATCCCATGTAGAGGATTGCTGTAAAGACGCCTGCCCTGGCCCATTTCAAGCGATGCGAATGATCGGTCTTTAAAAAAATCAGGAAGCCAAATGAAATGGCAGGTAGGATGCTGAAAAGAGGATCGGCAACATAAATGACATTGTAGGCTATCCTGGTGGAAGAGAACGGCTCAAACCAACCAATCCCATAGTTGTTCATGGCGTCAAGCAAAAGATGGCAGGCAATTTCAATCAGAAAAAACCAGAACCATTTTCGCAGGCTGATGGGCTCCGCCTTGTGCCACCTTGCGGCAACCAGGGCGAGGAAAAAACTGCTGATGATGGCAAACAGAAAAGAATGGGTGATCCCCCTGTGCGCCAGCAACTCAGTAGACACAGGCATCCACATGCCAGCGATAAAATCGATATCCGGAACACTGTTGGCCAAGGCCCCCCACAACATGGCCTTGCGTCCTGCATTTTTATCAAGGATGATTTCTCCTATACAGGCACCAAGGACAATATGTGTAAGTGAATCCATTGAATGAAAATAATTCAAAATCGTGTATGCCAGGCAATCACTGTACGATGATTTTTCTTGTCATCATTTCACCCCCTTCAGCCATCAATTTCAACACATAGATTCCGGTTTTTAATCCATACATTTTGATGGGACCATCAGGATGGCTCATGCTGTAGATAATATTCCCCTTTTGATCCATGAGCGAAAGCTTCTGCAGGCCTTGAAAACTTGATTTTATGGTGATAGACCCATTTCCGGGATTGGGATAGATGTGAAGATCTGCATTGATATCTCCAGCTTTGATATTCCTGATGGCGCTGTAGGAGAACTTTCCATCCATGTCAATTTGTTTGAGGCGGTAAAAAACAAGGCCGCCATTGATTGTGCTGTAATCCTCCATTGAATACCGAACCTCCGCCTGACTGTTGCCGTTTTTCGCTTTTGACGCTACGAATCCAATTTTTGTGAATCCGCTAGCATTGCCGATGGACTGCTGTATCTCAAAGCCCGTATTGTTTGACTCCGTCAGTGTTGACCATTGGAGCAGATTTCCGTTGGAGATTGTTTTAACTTCAAAAGATCCAAAGGAAACAGGCAGGGCAAAAACCTGTTCTGAAATCAGGATATCCTGTGTTTTAAAACAGGTATTTTGGCTTACCAATACCAGAAAAAAAGGCCTTAGTTTTCTCTTGCCTTGGCCATCAGTATAAAACATGTCCTGAGAAATACTGACAGTTAAATAGATGGTGTTGGAGGCTTCAAATGTTTTGGAAATTCCGGAAGTAACTACTGGATCTGTGTCATCTAGCACCCCGTTGGGCAGGCTGTTAAGCTCCCCCTTATCATAGTGCAGATATAACACAGGATTAGCCAAAGCAACTGTCATTGCTGTATTTGACACAGTATACTTCAAATAAAGTCTTGTCGGATTTCCAGAGGCATTATAATCAAAGGTCGGACTACCATCAGGGATTTTGTTGTTGGTTACAACATAAAAATCAGTTGCCACTCTTGCGAATGTATTTGATATTTTGTATTCAACATTCCAATAATCAAACTGAGGAACCGATGACCCATCATTCAAACTACCTTTCGTTTCTTTTGATGTTTTTACCCAAGGATAGTTTGCATTGCATCCACTTGCAGTGTAGATAAATGAAAAGGAACTACCAGACCCTGCACTCTGGTTGGGAGTATTCAGGTTTGTCAATTGGATATAATTGAATTCAATTGCAAAACCATCTAATCCAATTCCGGATGGAGCAGAGAAGGATGTCCAGGCATTGATTGCAGCCTGTGCTTTCAGATGCGGTGTTGAACTTCCGGAAACCCCTGTCACCAGTGCATCTACTACTTTATTGCCCTTCACCAAAAAGATGAAATTTTCTCCGGAGGAATTTAATATCGCGTTTGATTCTGCCACTGTGAGCGCCTGCGACACCCCTGCCCAACTGATTTTTTTTACCTGCGATGTATTTGTCCAGTTGACATTGCCATTGTTCTCAACAACAAAATAGTTGTTGGAATTGGCCAATCCCGAAAAACTCATGACATAAAATCCTGAATCGGTTGGGCTCATTTTATACCTCACGGCTAACTTATAATTCGAGAGAATTGCCCCATAAGAAAACATCTCTACCCATTGCTTGCTCTGCCCATTGTTGGCAGGGAAAATTTCATTCAGGCGTACTTGGGAGACAGCTGACAAAGAGAAAAGAATTGTCAGAAAAAGGACCATAGGTTTAATCATAAAATCGAATTTTACATGAGAAAAAAATCGATCACATTTTTGTGATCGATTGCGGTAAACATATTCTCATGTACATTCTTCGTCTATGACATAATGGCTATTTTCTTGGATTCTTTGAGATATGGTATAAGTGGGATTTGATACAAAAAAAAATCCTCCCTAAAAGGGAGGATGTACATTAATGGGGATGATTTAATTTAATAGGACCTGCCCTCTCTCTGCATCATGCCACCAGATGGTGAGGCTCCAGATTGTTGGGCACCGCTGAACTTGTTGAACCTGTAAATGAATGTCATCAGGAAGTACCTTGTCAGCCTGTTCACCCTGGTATCCACAATATTGTTTCCATTGATGGTTCTGGCAATTGAGGTATTTTGTTTAAAAATATCATAGCCCGATATCCTGAAAATACCATTCTTCTTCTTGAAGATTGTTTTTTCAAACGAAGCGTTCAATAAAGCAATGTTCTGGTTCACACTGGATGAAAGACCACGGTTGATGATGTATTCCAGATCGTTTCTGAATACCCAACCACCTGGTATGTCGATGCGCATGTTGTTGGTGAGCGTCCAGCTGCCATAATCTACATTCTGTTGTCCGGGCAAAGAATACCTGACCCTGTTCAACCCATACCTTCCACCAAAATCAATTTCCAGCCAATCCTTCCAGTTGAACTCGAATTTCATCCCCTGTGCCAGAAGCAGGTTCTTACCCACATTGCGTTGGTTATCAATCAGGGAAATATTATTGTTCATTGCGGCTGTTCCGTTGAACGAAATGATATAGGTACGGTTCTTCCAGGGCTTGCTGAAATTATAAAATCCACTCACTGTATAATTTCCGTCCACATTGTCGTAAGTGGTGAGCTGGCTACCGTTACTACCTACCCTGATGGTATTGTTGACAATCTGGTTGCTGGTGAAGTTATAATTGGCCCCCACAAAGAAAGTTTGCCCGGTGAGGAAGTTCAGGTTATTGAATGAAGTGCTGAAGATATGCGCCACAGAAGGCTTCAACAAAGGATTACCCATTGTTTGGTACTGAGGATTGGAGATGTCTTTCACAGGCTGGAGCTGTGAGAAGCTTGGCTGGTTGGCATCGCCATTGTAGAAGAACCTCAGGGTCTTGTTTCTGGTAAAATTGTAAGCAAAGTTGGCAGAAGGCAGCAGATTTACCCGCTTGATCGGATTGTAGGCACTGTCGCGGGAAACCGAATATCCTTTCTGGTTGATGGGCTGGGCGTTCAAACCGACGGTGTAGTTGTATTTTTTCTTCACGGTTCTGATGTTTGCTCCAATACGCTGCCTCAGGAAATCTGTTTCATAGGCGTTGCTGAGGGTGGTAGAGAAGGTCTCCAATCCTTGTGGATCCACAACATAGGTGGCCCTGTCATTGCTGTTGTAAGACTGACCATATTGGTAGATCAGGTCAAGGTAACGCCCCTTCATCAAAGGTTCTGAGTAGTTGAACCTTATGCTGAAATTATCAGCATTGTTATCAGTGAAAACATTCTGGTTGAGAATACTGGTGGTTTTGACCGGCAAATAGTTGTTGGTAACATTGATTTTGTTTGCCTCTGCATCAGTTGAATTGTAGCCACCATTGATGTTCACAGACAGGTTTCTGCCCGGCTTTCTAAACTTATGGTTGAACAACAGGTTTCCAGAGAAATTGGGTGCATTAGAAGTTGAATTGTTGATATTGCTGCCCTTGCTGGTTGTATCCAGGTTGTTGCGGATATAATCAAACAATGAATTTGATGCACTGTTGGAAGCCCTTGTGGTGAATTCCGGGATGAATTTCACATAATTAAAGGAGTCAACGTTCCACTCAAAATTCAGGGAAGCCCTATGGCTTTTTGAGTCACTCAGGGATGAGCTTACCTGATGGTTCAGGAACTTGGTGTTCTGGAAAAAGTTCTGTGAGGCAACATCCTGCTGCACATCAGTTTCCCGGGTAGAATAACTGTAATTACCGTATATAGACCCTTTCTTGTTTTCTAAATCATTGCGGAAATTGACACCCAGTGAGTTGGCAATCCTCAATCCCTCATCTCCACCAAATCCACCTTGGTTGTTGCCACCAATCCTTACCTGGAACCCTCGTCCACCACTGCTACCGCCACCGCCGCTGAATCCACCGCCGCCACCGCCACCATCAAAATTGAAGGTACTGGTATTGTTGTTGTTGGCGCCGCCAAATACTGAAACCTGTTTGTTGTTGTTGAAAAAGTTCACATTGGTACCCAGTGCATACCTGTCACTCGAGCCTGCCCCAACGGAGGTACGGCTGAAGATCCCCTTGTTCCTGTCTTTTTTCAATTGAAGGTTGATGATCTTGTCTGGTTCACCATCCTTGATACCAGAAACATTGGCCAGGTCTCCATAATCATCAATCACCTGAACCTTGTCAATCATATCTGCAGACAATTGTTGTGTTGCCGCCTTGGGGTCTCCACTGAAAAAATCTTTTCCATTCACCCTTACCTTGTTCACTGTTTTTCCCTGGGCAGTAATATTTCCGTTTTTGTCCACCTCAATCCCTGGCATTTTCTTCAAAAGATCTTCCACCATGGCATTGGGCTTCATCCTGAAAGAGTCAGCCTTGTATTCTACGGTGTCTTCCTTCACAATGATAGGAGGAGTGGAAATGACAATCTCTTGAAGGGAGCTGTACTCTGGATAAAGCTTATAATTTTCCAGTTTCAGTACCTCTTCTCCCTCAGGGATTGAAAGTGCCTTGAGGTTGGTGCCGTAACCGACACTGGTAACCATGAGCACAAATTTGCGGGAAGGAATTCCTTTGATGAGGAAAAATCCAACATTATTGGACACTGTCTTGATGGTATCCCTGGCCCCAGCAATGTAAACACCTACTGTAGCCCTTGCAATGGGATTGCCCAAGCTATCGACCAAACGGCCGTTGACCTGAAAGCCATCCTGAGAAAATGCACTGAAAGAAATGACCAAAGACGCTAAAAACAACTTAAAAAATCTGCTCATATGATTGTATTCGTGGAGTTGGATGCCAAAGGTAGTAAAACACCTTCGGTCAAAAATTGTTAAAACAAATTAATATCTGTCTAATAATTAAACATCAAGGCCTGAAAGGGTGCGTCAACAAGTGGTCAAAAAGGATTAATTTTGGCCCTTAGCAAGAACAGAAGAACATGTTTAAATTTATATCGGGTCTATTTGGGGGCAGCAAATCAGAAAAAGACGTCAAGGAAATTCGTCCACTTGTTCAAAAAATCAATGAACATTATGCTTCATTCCAGGCGTTGAGCAACGATGCCTTACGGTCAAAAACAACTGAGTTCAAGTCGAGAATCAAGGATTCACTGACAGAAATTGACAACAATATCAATGCCTTAACCCTACAGGCAGATCAACTTCCTCTCGAGGACATTCTGGGCAGGGACGACTTGTACAAAGAGATTGACGCACTGAAAAAAACACGCAACCAAAAGATTGAGGATGCCTTAAGGGATATTCTCCCTGAAGCTTTCGCAGTTGTAAAAGAGGCTGGTCGGCGCTTCAAGGAGCATGAAGAACTTTCTTCTACGGCTACTGAGTTGGACCGTGAACTGGGCGTGAGAAAAGACTACATCACCATCAAAGGAGACCAATCCATCTTCAAAACCAGTTGGATGGCTGCAGGAAGCCTGGTGAACTGGAACATGGTTCACTATGATGTGCAGCTGATTGGTGGTACCGTATTGCATTCAGGTAAAATTGCAGAGATGGCCACCGGAGAGGGAAAGACCCTTGTTTCAACCCTTCCCGCCTACCTCAATGCGCTTGCCGGAGAAGGGGTGCACATTGTAACAGTTAACGATTACCTGGCCAAACGTGACTCTGAATGGAATGGCACCTTGTTTGAGTGGTTGGGATTGACAGTGGATTGCATTGACAAACACCAGCCGCATTCAGATGCAAGAAGAAAGGCCTACCAGGCAGACATCACTTACGGCACCAACAATGAATTTGGATTTGATTACCTGAGGGACAACATGGTGCACTCTCCCGATGAGATGGTGCAACGCAAACATCATTTTGCCATGGTGGATGAGGTAGACAGTGTGTTGATTGATGATGCCAGAACACCATTGATCATTTCAGGCCCTGTTCCCAGGGGGGATGACCAGCAGTACCATATCCACAAACCAAAGATCCAGCAACTGGTGGAAGTACAAAAGCAGGTGGTGTTGAAATCCCTGCAGGATGCCAAAAAAATGATTGCAGAGGGAAAGGATGGCCCGCAGGATGGTGGACTCCATCTCATGCGTGCGTTCCGCGGACTTCCTAAAAATACAGCCCTCATCAAGTTCCTCAGTGAACCTGGCATCAAGGTAAAACTGCAAAAATCTGAAAACTATTACCTGGCAGAACAGCAAAAACACATGCCAGAGGTAGATGAGGACCTGTATTTCCATATTGATGAAAAGAACAACCAGGTGGAATTGACTGACAAGGGATTGCATTTCATTACCAAAGGCGGAGAAGATCCCAATTTCTTTGTTCTCCCCGACCTCAGTCTTGCCATTGCTGAGATTGACAAGGCCAGCGCATCTGCAGACGAAAAGCTGGGCATGAAAGAGGGCCTGCTGCAGGATTATTCATCCAAAGCAGACCGGATCCATACCGTACAGCAATTGCTGAAAGCATATACCCTCTTCGACAAGGATATTGAATATGTTGTCATGGAAGGTGCCGTCAAGATAGTTGACGAACAGACCGGCAGGATCATGGAAGGAAGGAGGTACAGCGACGGACTTCACCAGGCCATTGAAGCCAAGGAAAATGTGAAGATTGAAGCAGCCACCCAAACCTATGCCACAGTTACCCTTCAGAACTATTTCAGGATGTACCATAAGCTGGCCGGTATGACCGGAACAGCAGAAACAGAAGCGGCGGAATTGTGGAACATTTACAAGTTGGATGTGGTCACCATCCCAACCAACCTGCAAATGACCAGAAAAGACCAGGAAGACCTTGTGTTCAAGACCAAGCGCGAAAAATTCAAGGCCGTCATTGATGAGATTGAACAACTCAGGGAAGCAGGCCGACCAATCTTGGTGGGAACCACCTCAGTAGAGGTCTCTGAATTGCTGGGAAGAATGTTGCAACAGAAAAAAATCCCACACAATGTACTGAACGCCAAACAACATGCCAAAGAGGCACAGGTTGTGGCTGAAGCAGGCTTGGCAGGCAATGTAACCATCGCCACCAATATGGCTGGAAGGGGAACAGACATCAAACTGGGTCCTGGCGTGAAAGAAGCCGGAGGCCTTGCCATCATCGGCACAGAAAGACATGAAAGCCGTCGTGTAGACAGGCAGTTGCGTGGTCGGGCTGGTCGTCAGGGTGATCCCGGTTCATCGCAATTTTATGTCTCCCTGGAAGATGACCTCATGCGCATGTTCGGAAGCGACCGCATTGCCTCCCTAATGGACAGGATGGGATACAAGGAAGGGGAAGTGATCCAGCACAGCATGATCACAAAAAGCATCGAACGTGCACAGAAAAAAGTAGAGGAAAACAACTTTGGCATCAGAAAACGTTTGCTTGAATATGATGATGTGATGAACAAGCAGCGCAGTGTCATTTACGGCAAAAGACAGCATGCCCTCTTTGGAGAAAGACTGGCACTTGATCTCGACAATGCCTACTATGCTGTTGCAGCCAATGTCGTCAACCAATTTACAGGAAGCAATGACCATGAGGGATTCAAGCTTTCTTCCATCCTGCATTTCAGTGTTGAAACTGCCATTACGAAGGAAGCCCTTGAAAAAGGAAATACCAATGAACTGACAGAGCAATTGTACAAAGAGGCCATTGAACATTATGCCGCCAAAAAATCGCTTTTGGCCAAACAATCACTGCCTGTTTTCCAAAATGTGCGCATCACACAGGGAAACCATGTTGTCAATGTGGTGGTTCCTTTCACGGATGGCAAAAAGACCATCAATGCGCTGACCAACCTGGACA
>Ga0214921_10004948_pt1 | contig 19158 bp, 17 predicted proteins | sample LL1505_MetaG_FD_177992 | JGI IMG/M metagenome (GOLD analysis project Ga0214921, IMG submission 177992) | Freshwater microbial communities from Lake Lanier, Atlanta, Georgia, United States - LL-1505 | ecosystem: Environmental > Aquatic > Freshwater > Lake | place: USA: Georgia | collected... | reverse complement strand
CCCAATGTGGGCAGTAAAAAGCAAAATATTTTTCAAGCATTTGCTGGTGGCTTTATGCTAAACATGTTAAGCCCCTCAGTATTAATATTTTGGATAGCCACTATGAGTGTGGTTCTTTCAGAATACGATACCCAACCCCTTGCCCCTATCTATTTCTTTACCAGCTTATTGGCTACTACTTTTCTTACAGATATTAGTAAAGCTTTTGTAGCCACCAGATTACGTAAATTTATCAATGAAAAAAGTACAAAAATTCTCAATTCTATTATTGCAATTTCAATGATGGGAATGGGAATTACACTGATTGTGAAGGGTATTTTGAAATAAATTTTCGATAACAAAAAAATAACATAATATTAACATTGAAAGTTTATGGCTTTTTAAACCTTTCATGTATATTTGAAAAAATAGTAAACTAATTTAATTATTTAAAAAATGGGTAAAGTTTTAATTATTGGGGCCGGTGGTGTAGGTACAGTAGTTGCCTTCAAATGTGCTGAAAACAAAGAAGTTTTCACTGACATTTTACTTGCCAGCAGAACCAAATCTAAATGTGATGCAATAGCAGCAGCAATTGGTGGTGATAGAGTAAAAACAGCTCAAGTAGATGCTGACAATGTACCAGAATTGGTTGAATTAATTAAGTCTTTCGGACCTGATATTGTTATCAATGTAGCACTACCTTACCAAGATTTACATATTATGGATGCTTGCCTTGAAACTGGCGTAGCATACTTAGATACAGCTAATTACGAACCTATTGATGAAGCTAAATTTCAATATAGCTGGCAGTGGGCTTACCAAGAAAAATTTAAAGCAGCTGGTTTAACGGCTATTTTAGGTTGCGGATTTGACCCAGGTATGACCAATATTTATACTTCTTATGCAGCCAAACATCATTTTGACGAAATTCATTATTTAGACATTGTAGATGCCAACGCAGGAAGTCATGGTAAAGCATTTGCTACCAATTTTAACCCTGAAATTAACATTAGAGAGGTAACTCAAAGAGGAAAATACTGGGAAAATGGAGAATGGGTTGAAACAGAACCACACGAAATTCATTTCCCAATCAACTACCCAGAAATTGGCCCTAAAGAATCTTATGTAATTTATCATGAGGAACTTGAGTCATTGGTTAAAAACTTCCCTACTTTAAAAAGAGCTCGTTTCTGGATGACCTTTAGTTTAGAATATCTTACACACTTAAGAGTAATTCAAAACATAGGCATGGCTAGTATTGAGCCAATTATTTACAACGGTGTTGAAGTAGTGCCGATTCAATTCTTAAAAGCTGTACTTCCAAATCCTGGTGATTTAGGAGAAAACTATACTGGCTGGACCTCAATTGGTTGCAGAATAAAAGGAATTAAAGATGGTAATGAAAAAACTTACTATGTGTATAACAACTGTAGCCATGAAGTAGCATTTAAAGAAACTGGTACTCAAGGTGTAAGCTACACAACAGGTGTACCTGCAATGCTAGGTGCTGCCATGTACTTAAAAGGACTTTGGAAACAAGCAGGTGTTTATAATGTGGAAGAATTTAACCCAGATCCATTCATGGAAGAAATTGGCAAATGGGGACTTCCTTGGCATGAATTACACAATGTAGATTTGGAAGTCTAGTTTAGATGTTAGATGTTAGATGTTAGACAGAAGACAGTTCACTGTTCACTGATAACTGACTACTGACTACTGACAACTGATAACTGATAACTGATAACTCTTCACTGATAACCATAAAAAAGGTACAATTTTTTTAGATTGTACCTTTTTTTATTTATTTTGCTATAATTATTATAATCAATGAAAAATTTCGGGGCAATACTATTTTTGAAGCTATTTTTTTTGCAAACTATATTTGCCCAACAAGCTCCTAGCAAAGACAACAACACAGCTGAAAATAAACCAGTTACAATTGCTACTGTAAAAGAATACTTAAAAAAACTACAAGCTGAACCTGATTTTAAGTACACCACAATTGGTTTTAGTTTAAAATCTACTTCCAACCCAAAAGCCCTTGCGGATGTAAATGCCAATAAAAGTTTAGCAGTAGCCTCTAATACCAAATTATTCACTACCTCCGCTGCATTAGACATTTTAGGTGAAGATTTTACTTTCAAAACCATTCTTGAATACACAGGAAAAATAGATCCTGCTGGTACTTTAAATGGTGATTTAATCATTAGAGGTAGTGGTGACCCTACTCTGTGTGCCGATCGATTGAAAACCACGCAAGACATCAACGATTGGTATAAGTTATTGATAGAGAAGATAAAAGCTGTAAAAATTAAAAGAATTAAAGGACATGTAGTCATTGATCAAGATATTTTTGATTACAATGCAACCCCTGATAATTGGCTCTGGACTGATATTGGAAATTATTACGGAGCTGGTGCTTATGGTTTTAACTTTAATGAAAATTATTTTCGATTGTATTTTAACAAAAACACCACCGTTGGTTCTAAAGCCGAAGTGCTAAAAACCGATCCTTCAATTGCTGATTTACAATGGCTTTCAACTGCAACAATTGGCGAAAAAGGCACAGGTGACAATTGTTATATTTATGGAGTACCCTACACTTATTTTAGATTTTTGCAAGGCACCATCCCTCCTTCTGACGTAAGTTTTTGGATAAAAGGTGCCATGCCAGACCCTCCTTTGCAAGCTGCTCAAATTTTTGCAGGAGTGCTAATGATTGGGGGCATTGCCAATGGAGGAGCAACTACCTCAAGATTATTGACTTTGCAAGGAAAACCCTTGGCAACAGAAAGAAAAAATATTTACACCCACACCTCCATTCCTCTGAAAGAAATTGTAAGTTTTACCAATTTATGGAGTGTAAATTTATATGCTGAAGCACTATTAAAAACCATTGCAGTAAGCAAAGGGCAAAAAGGAACTACCCAAGCAGGTGCCAAAATTGTGGAAGAATGGTTGAAAGAAAAAGAGATAAAAACTGCTGGTTTTCAAATGTTTGACGGCTGTGGCTTATCGCCTTTTAGCAGTTTTACAGCCGAACAAATCACAGAATTACTCAAATACAACACCCAAACCAAGTATTTTAAAACCTTTAATGAATCTCTTCCTTTGGCTGGGGCAACTGGCACTTTAACTAATTTTGGGAAAGGCACCAAAATAGAAAACAATGTAAGAGCCAAAACCGGCAATATGCAAAAAGTAGCGTCATACGCAGGTTACATCTCCGATGCCAACGGAAACAGACTTTGTTTCTCATTCATTATCAACAACTTCACAGTTGATAATTTAGTTATTAGAAAAAAAGTAGAGAAACTTTTGGGTTTGATTGCGGAGATGAGGTAATGTTGAATTGAAATTTATAAAAATTTAAAAGATAGGGAGGATAAAGCCATTGAGTAGAAAAAAATATGAAGAAAATTATCATTTTGATGTTAGTTTTGTTTGTGCAGAGTGCCTATAGTCAAGATACCTTGTATTATTCCGATTTTGATTTGTTTACGTTTACTCCCAAAGGTCTGATAAAACATAAGGATTTAGACAAAAATGAAAGATATGTAAAAGTTGTAAAATCGGATGTTATTAAAACTGTTAACTTTATTTATAAAAAAGGTATACAAAAGCGCAATAGAGATGTTCTATTTATGAATGGATTTTATTATGAAGAATATGATCAAGCAGAAAGAGATGAAGCAGAAAGAAAATTAGAAGATACAACTAAAGGATATACCTCAGAAAACAATGAATATTATTGGGTTCATATTTATAAAAAAGATACCATAATTTCGTTAAGATATTATAGCGATAATAGCAAAGAGGGTAGAACGTATTTAGGGACGATTAAAATTTTACAAAAAAAGAATGAATTTGAATATATCGAAAATGTATATGGCTTTGAATATGAGCAAAAAGTTAAATATAAGTTGTTGCCAAAATTAAAGAAATTGCCTATAAAAAAAGCTAAATACGTTGAGAAAGAAGGTTATAGAATTGTTGGAGATACTATGTATTTTGACTATAATTTATATTCGTCTGTACAAAGAAGAAATTATTCATCGTGTAGAAAAATGGACGGAGCTTCTTTTTCGTGGCTATATACAATGTATAATATTTTTGAAACTTGTCCAGGTATTAATGAACCTAAACCAGGTGATTATTGATAATCCAGCTAGCACAAGTACGTTAATTTTGAACCAGTTAGAGTATTAAACTCGGGCAATGTAGAACAAAAAGAACAGCGATAAGCTGAAACTAGCGAGAAACTCAGGTTTTTTCGCCAGAAATTAAAACCTTGAATCCTACAGTAAAAGTAATAACGCAATGATATTTTAATTTAAAATATGTCATTATCTAAAAAAAATGATTTTAAGTTGAATAATGAGATTTCTTCATTTGATTTGCTAGATAGAGCAGGGAAAATGCAAAAAGGATTTGAGCTATTGAAAGAAACATTAAAATTTTATAATAATAACGGTTGCCAATGTAGGTATCCTAGATTTCGCCAGATAGTAGGAATTGATTGTATTTTAATAGATAAAACTTTTCAATCATTTGAAACAGAATGTTTTATTGATTTGAGCAGACTGGAATTTGAAAAGCAGAAAGTGTCAAATACAGATGAGGATGAAGCGGAAATTTGGAGTTGTAAAAAATGTGGTTCAACATTTGAATATGGATTTTCTGAATTTAGTATTGCTATAAGTAGACAATATTTAAGATTAATTGACTTAAAATTAGAAGATTTAGGACAAAATGAAACAGCTCAAATTCCATTATTTGTAGGATTATTGGGTTATGATTATCCATCTCAAAACGAAATAAAAATTGTAAATTACAACATATTTAAAAATTATGTTTTGGAAGAGTGATAACTATCATCTGCTGTTATAACTGTCCCAAATAGTTAATAATTAAAACGTTAGGCTCTTACGGATTTATAATCTGGAAGCAGTTTCTTTGGATTTGCAATCCATTTTAATTACAATAGTCAAATTGTTCTTTGAAAAAATACATCGATCAAAAGCCTAAAAGGAATTTTGTGAACAGTTTTATCATTAGGTACTATTCAAGAGTTTATTATTTTCCTAAACATCTGCTAACATTTCAAGATCTGATATTGTCATTAATTTAAATTTCTTCATATATAGAAATATAAAAAATATAGCATTAAAGCTAAATATTTTAGTACTTTTGAGTACTGAAGATGCGTTTTGCAATTGTAGATATAGAAACAACTGGTGGCAACCAAGCAGGTGAAAAAATCACCGAGATTGCCATATACATACATGATGGCTTAAAAGTAATAGATTTTTTTCATTCTTTGGTCAATCCTGAAAAAGACATACCTTGGAATATTACAAGAATTACAGGTATTACCAATAGCATGGTAGCCAATGCCCCCAAATTTTATGAAATTGCCAAAAGAATTGTAGAAATCACAGAAGGTTGTGTGTTTGTAGCCCACAATGTAGCCTTTGATTTTCCTTTTGTGCGAAGAGAATTTGCCAACTTAGGCTTTGAATATCAGAAAGATGTATTGTGTACTGTAAAGTTAAGTCGACAAATTATTCCTGGTCATACCTCTTATAGTTTGGGCAAACTTTGCGAAGCTTTAAATATCAGAATATCAGGACGTCACAGAGCTGCAGGAGATGCAGAAGCTACTGCCAAGCTTTTTGAATTATTGGTTAAAACAAATGCCCAAGAAATTGCTAAATCTATTTCTCCGCTAAAAGTCTCAACCAAAAGAAGTTATGATGAGAATTTGGTAAAAGATTTACCACAGGCATGTGGTGTGTATTATTTTTTCAATGCCGATAATGTGCTCATTTATGTAGGTAAAAGCATAAATATTAAGAAAAGAGTGATAAGTCATTTACAAAAAAATGACATTAAACGATCACTTAATATTCAATCAGAATTGGCGTATATCAAATTCGAACTAACAGGTAGTGAACTAGTTGCTTTACTTTTAGAATCGGACGAGATAAAACAGTTAAAACCAAAATACAACAAAGCACAACGAAAATCGAAGTTTAATTTTGGATTATATTTGAAAGAAATAGAAAAAAATTACACTTTACTTTCTATAGAACCGGTAACTTCATTTAGTTCTCCTATTCTAACTTACTATTCTTCACAAGAAGGCAAGGAGCATTTATTTAAATTAGTAGAAAAATACAATTTATGCCAAAAATTAGCTGGGCTGCAAAATACCCAAAATTCTTGTTTTGGACATCAAATAAACCAATGCAAAGGGGCTTGTATAGGCTTAGAAAATCTATCTGAATACAATGCAAGAATTACACAATTGGTAAATGAATTAACTTTTAACAACGAAACTTTTTTGGTTGTGGACAAAGGAAGAAAATCAAATGAAAGAAGTGTGGTGTATGTTTCGAAAGGAAATTATTATGGTTTTGGATTTATTGATACCGTTTTGGGCACTAAAAAAGAAGTGTTGCTAAGCTGCATAAAACCATACAAAAACAATAAAAATACCCATCAAATTTTGCAACTATTTTTAAGGAAAAATCCTGAAATTCAAATTATTAAAGTATAAAATTTTAACCATTGCTTATTTTTAATTTTATCACTAATTTTGTGTAAAATTTGGAAGCAGATGGATTTTATTGATAAAATAGACAGATTAGAAGCAAGTTTGACTTTAATTCTACCCAAAGAGTTTTTCTATTATTCATTAAAGAAACATAAAAAATTTGGCAATATTCAGTTTGACCAAATTGAACTAAATGTGCATGCAAGAAACAAAAAAGCTGAAGGAGAATTTGATATTGTAATGTATAACGGCAATAGCATTGCTTTACTAGAAATAAAACACAAAGCACATCCAACGGATATTGAAAAATTAAAAACTACCCAGATTGAAAAATTCAAACTTCTTTTTCCAGATTATGCTGATTATAAGTTTTATTTGGGTATTGGGGGAATGAGTGTGCCAGAAGAAATTGAAGATTTGGCACATCAAAACGGAATTGCAGTTTTACGTCAACAAGGAGAACTTGCAATTATTGACGACAAAAATTTAATAGCCTATTAATTTTCACCAATTTATCTCCTTTTTTCCAACTGATTTCAGGTATTCGTTAGTTTTGCTAAAGTGTTTACAACCATAAAATCCCCTATAAACTGAAAGTGGAGAAGGATGCACTGATTTGAGAATCAGATGTTTATTAGTATCAATTACATTTCCTTTTTTCTGGGCATAACTCCCCCAAAGTATAAAAACCACATTTTCCTTTTGATCAGAAATTTGCTTAATCACAGCATCTGTAAATATTTCCCAACCTCTATTTTGGTGAGAACCAGCTAAATTGGCTCTCACTGTTAAAGTGGCATTTAACAAAAGTACACCTTGTTTTGCCCACCTTTCCAAATTTCCCGATATTGGAGGAGAAATACCCAAATCTGTTTCTATTTCCTTAAAAATATTAATAAGTGAAGGCGGAAATGCAACATCATCATTAACTGAAAAACACAATCCATGCGCTTGATTGGGGCCATGATATGGATCTTGACCAAGAATAACAACCTTTAAATCATCAAATTTACAAAATTCAAATGCATTAAAAATCTGTTTAGCAGGAGGAAAACATAATGTTGTTTGATACTCAGTTTTCACAAAATCAACCAAGTGACCAAAATAAGGTTTTTTAAATTCCTCATTTAAAACATTTTTCCATGATGGTTCTATTTTTACTTGCAAAACTTAAATAAGTGACAGGTGATAAGGGACAGGTGATAAGTGATAGGTGATAGGTGATAAGTGATAAGTGATAGGTGATAGGTGATAGGTGATAGGTGATAGGTGATAAGTGACAAGTAACAAATACTTAACTAATAACTAATAACTAATAACTAATAACTGTCAACTGATAACTAAACCACTTCCCTCCAGTTGCCGTCTTCTTTAATCAATTCAATCAATTCATTTACAGCACTTTCTGCTGAAACTGCTTTTTTTACCACTGTTTGACCACGATACAAAGCAATTTTATCTTTTCCAACGCCAACATAACCATAATCAGCATCAGCCATTTCACCAGGTCCATTTACAATACAACCCATAATGCCTATTTTTACACCTTTTAAGTGGTCAGTTTGTTTACGAATCATGGCAGTAGTTTCTTGAAGGTCAAACAAAGTTCTGCCACAAGATGGACAAGAAATATACTCTGTTTTTGACATTCTGGTTCTTGCCGCTTGCAAAATACCAAAACTACAATCGTTATATATTTTCAGTTGCGCTTTTAAATGCTCTTTTTCAACATTTTGCAATAAGGATGTACTCAACATTACCCCATCGCCCAAACCGTCAACCAGTAATCCCCCAACATCTGTTGATGCAAATAATTGCAAATGATCATTACTTAAGTTTTCAAATTTTCTTTGAATAATAACAGGAACATCTACCTTATTATCAATCAAATACACAAATAATCTACGCAATGCAGGGTAAGCATGTTCATTATTGGTATCTATGATTAAAACAACAGTTTTATCTTCACGAATTACATCATAAAAATTAGCAGAAAAATCTTTATAAGTAACTGATATAAAATTCAATACATCATGCTTTTTCAAGCTTTGCGGATAGCTTTCAAAAGTAAATAAAGGATAATTATGGGTAGTATCTTCTAATTTTGACCAAACATCAGCATCTACAATTTGCCTACTTCCATTGGGCAACATAAAACTTAGTGGATTTGAACCTGTATAAATAAAATCTGCACCTAAATCGGTCATGTTCCATTTATCAGTCAACTCAAAATAATGCAATCCTGCTGGTTTTAAATCATTAATGCCAATCTCACCTATTCTAGAAAAATCAGTAATCACTCTTGGCACATTTTTACCACCAATATTATACACTTCTCTGGTTTCTCTTCTAAAGTATTGATATGGATTGATTGGATAGTTATCTATTTCTTTGATAGGTTTGTGATTAGCTCTAGAATTATACCTATCCACCAATGCTTTAGCAACAGGTATCTCAAATTCAGGATCTTCAGTAAGTGAAACTCGCACAGTATCTCCCAATCCATCTTCCAATAAAGTGCCAATTCCTACAGCAGATTTTATTCTTCCATCTTCTGCTTCTCCAGCTTCTGTTACACCCAAATGCAATGGATAAGGTTTCAAGCCTTCTTCGTTAAGTTTTTCTACTAAAAGCCTGTATGCTTGTACCATAACCTGCGTGTTACTCGCTTTCATAGAAACCACTAAATTGAAATAGTTCAATTCTTCACAAATTCTAATAAACTCCAAAGCAGATTCTACCATCCCAATTGGGGTATCGCCATATCTACTCAAAATTCTATCCGACAAAGAACCATGATTAGTACCAATTCTCATAGCAGTGCCATACTCTTTACAAATAGAAACAAGTGGTATAAATTTTTCTCTAATTCTCTCTAATTCAACATTGTAACTAGCATCTGTATAATCAATATTTTCAAATTTCTTTTTATCAGCGTAGTTTCCTGGGTTTATTCTTACCTTTTCAATTAATCTTGCTGCCACTTCTGCAGCATTGGGAGTAAAATGAATATCAGCCACAATAGGCACTTTATAGCCCTTAACTGCCAATTCTTTTTTGATATTCGCTAAATTTTCTGCTTCTTTTATACTTGGTGCTGTAATGCGAACATACTCACAACCAGCATCTACCATACGAATAATTTGCTCCACAGAACCCTCAGTATCCATGGTGTCAACGGTGGTCATGGACTGAACTCTGATGGGATGATGTGCTCCCATTGGAACATCTCCAATTTTAACTTCAATGGTCTCTCTACGAATATATTGGGTAAGGGAAGTTGCGTATTTCACAGATAAATAATTTATATTAAGCTAACAAAAATAATGTTTTTTTGTTTTAAAACGATACTAAGAATTGAATAAGAATTAAGATAATTACTGTTTCAAAATTTTATTTGCTGCCTCTTTTAAACCTTCCACCGAAAAATCAGCATAATCTGATGGCTTGGGATTATCAACCAAAATAGTTTTGAGCCCAAGTTTTTTTGCAGGCACCAAATCTCTTTCCTTATCCCCTATCATCCAAGAACTTGCAATATCAATTTCATATTTTGCAATTGCTTTTTCAAACAATAAAGTACCTGGTTTTCTTGATAACGAACGATGAATACTCTCATGATAAGGAGCAATATAAATATCGTCAATGGCATTATTACAAAGTTTTTGTACCAATTCGTGTATTTCCATTACGTTTTCATGGGTAAAAATCCCTTTGGCAATTCCAGATTGATTGGTGATAATAATTAATAAATAACCATTTGATTTTAAATCAATTAAAGCTTCAGCAACTCCTGGCAAAAGAATAAAATCTTCTTCTTTATACACATAATCTACTCTATCTTTGTTTATTACACCATCTCTATCTAGAAATATACATTTTCTCATAGTACTATTTTTTTGTATATATTTACAAACATAAATCATTGTTTTAGTAAGACCTAAAAAATAGCTTTACATTCTTAAAAAAAATATCATGATTGGCATAATTGGAGGTGGAATTTCGGGATTATCCTTGGCCTATTTTTTACAAAAAGCAAATATTCCTTATCAACTATTTGAAGCGAGTAACAAAGTTGGAGGTTTAATAAACACAACAAAATCAGATAATTACATACTTGAAACAGGACCTAATTCAATATTGTGTGCTGAAGAAATTATAGAATTACTTCACGAATGGGGCTTGAAAGATGATATTATTTACCCAAACTATGCTAGTAAATTTAGATTTGTTGTAAAAAATGGAAAGCTTCAAAAATTACCTTCGGGACCTTTGTCGCTATTGTTTGGAAATTATTTTAGTTCTAACGCTAAAATAAATTTATTAAAAGAATACTTTAATAAATCCACCACAGATGGCTCAGAATCAGTTGCTTCCTTTTTCAATAGACGATTTGGTTCAGAAATTACAGATTACGCCGTAAACCCTTTTGTAACAGGAATTTACGCTGGCGACCCCTCAAGATTATTAGTGAATCAAACTTTCCCACAATTGGTAGCCTACGAAAAAGATTTTGGTTCAGTAATTAAAGGTGTGATTAAAAACAAATCTGGCAAGAGGAAACAATCGCTCAACTTTAAAAATGGAATGGAACAATTGCCTATTGCAATTGCTTCTCATTTAGAACACTTAATGTTAGATACTACTGTTCGTCAAGTAGTTCCCTCTGCTAATGGTTTTAAACTCAATACTTCAAAAGGAGAATTTGAGGTACAAAAACTTGTAATTTGCACGCCTTCTTATATTGCTTCAAAATTATTGGTAAATATAGATCCTGATGCAGCCACAGCATTTGACAGAATTGAATATGCTGTAACAACAGCTGTATATTCATCTTATAATCAAGCTGATGTAACAATAAAACCAGAAGGATTTGGTGCTTTAAACCCTGCCAAAGAAAGCAGATTTTCGGCAGGTACCATCTGGACTTCGTCCATTATGCCTTATAGAACCAATGAAAATGAAATTTTATTTACCACATTTGTGGGTGGCACAGGTGCTGAAGAAAAAGCAATGTTACCAGACGAGGAAATATTAGAAAAAGTACACCAAGATTTAAAAGAAATTTACCAGATAAGTAACAAACCCGTTTTCACCTACATCAAACGTTGGTCGCAAGCCATTCCGCAATACACCAGAATTGCTTTAGAAAGCTACAAATTAATTCCAAAACTTGAAAGACGAGGAGTTTACATCAATGCCAATTGGAAAGATGGTGTTTCACTTAGCGACAGAATATTGAATAGCAGAGAATTAGCAAAAATTATTGATAAAATATAAACAAAAAAGCCTTCATGTAGAAGGCTTTTTTATTTATTTAGATGAATCTAAATTTTAATTCAAATGTGCATCAATTTTACCAGCTAAAGCAGGTTTGCCAGCTGCACCTACGTGTTTATCAACTACTTCGCCATTTTTAAATACTAATAAAGTAGGAATACTACGAATACCAAATTTAGCAGTTGTATTTGGGTTAATATCCACATTTACTTTTCCAATTACGGCTTTACCTTCGTATTCATCTGCAAGTTGCTCTACTACAGGGCCAATCATCTTACAAGGTCCACACCATTCTGCCCAAAAGTCAACCAAAACAGGTTTATCTGATTTTATAATATCCTCGAAATTAGCGTCAGTGATTTCTATTGCTTTTCCCATAAAATTAAGATTTAAAGTTCTCTATTATTTGATATCAAATGTAAACCTTTTTTTGAAATAAAAGTTCAATTATACATACTGCTTTTTCTATTGCTAATATAAATCATTGAAAAATAAATCATTAAATTTGATTTTTTTCTTTAAAATTCTAAGCCCAATAAATAATTCCAAGTATTAATTCCATGATTGGGAAACATTGTATTGGCATTTGACATGTGTCTAATCTTGAACATAGTCATTAAATTTAGCTTTTCGTTCAATTTAAAAATAAGCCCAGAACCTAGACTATTAGAAAAAATAAATCCACGAACTTGTCTTTTTGTTTGGGTAGAAAAAAAGTGAGGACCTGAGCTTACATACATAAAAAAGTTAATTTTTGAAGTTAATACAAGCTCAGATTGAATGCCATTGTTAATTCCAAACTCAAAATCCCATTTGGTTTTTCCTTCTTTATAAAGCATAACAGGATTAATTTGTGGTTCTGAAAAAATATACAATTTTAAATTAGAGGGCAATACATTTTTCCAAGATTTGTATTCATAATAAGTTCTAAAATTAATAAAAATGGGTCTATACAAGCCTTCTGGAAGATTAAAAGTATCTTTAGGATGGCCATAACCTACAATAATGCTATGTTTAGGTATTTCAAAACCGTTCTTTTTCATCCATTTTTCTTGCGAAAATACTTGAAAAAAAATGAATTGTAATATAAAAAACAGCCCTAAAACCTTTTGCATAAATTTAATTTAAATTCGGATTGTTGATGATAGACAGTTTTATCATCATAAACAAGAGAATTATTAATTGGGAACTGAGCATATTGAAAACCTAGCCAACTATTTGATTTTAAGTTAAAATCAATACCAATTCTTAATCTATTGGCAGGTCTTGTAATTGGGTCGCCCAATAAACCTTGCAACCAGCCTACAGCTCTATTATCATGACTTTCGATAGATGAACTCAAAATTATTTTTTTATATCGATATTCTAAATCTAAACTTGATCCAGAACCGTTGTATAAAATTTGGTCTAAAGAAAATTTAAACAAAACTAAATTACATTTTAAATCATTATTTTTATTAATATTAGCTAAAGCTGTAAATCCAAAGTCATACACATAATTTGTCCAAACTATAGTGTTTACATTTTTAGAGTAGCCCAGCCCCATTTCACAAGCCAAATATTCGCCATATTTTACTTTTTTAGATTTGCGTGCAATACTTGCAAGTAATGAAGTTGAAAAATGAATATTAAATCCAGAGGCAAATAACTTATTATCAGTTATTTGATTTGTATTTTTGTCTAAATCAGAAGTTTGGTAAAATTTAGAATTTACCCCAATATAAAATTTATGAGGGGTAATAGATTGTGAAAAACCAGAAAAATTAAATAAAAAAAGAAATGCCGAGCATAAAATACTCGGCATCCTATAAAATTTCATAACACACTTATTTTGAACCATTTCTATCCAATGAAAATGTAATTGGTTGCCCTGTAGCTTCCAATACAGATTGCCATAACTGCGACATTAAACTAATTTTTTTACGTTTTGAAGTAGCCACTTCCATTGGCAAATGTGTAAAATGCCCATTCGCATAGCCAACTACCATACCTGTTCTTCCACTCATAGCTGCATGCACTGCCATTTGAGCCAATTGCAAACAGAATATTGAGTCGTTAGGTGTTGGAGGCACACTTCTAATCATATAACTTGGGTCAATGTATCGCATTGCAACTGGAATTTTCTTTAAGTCGCAATATTTTTTTATGGCATCTCTTACAAAAACTCCGGCATCACCCATTTTCACATTTCCAGATGCATCTCTCTGAATATTAGCAGGATCTAACAAATATTTCTGACCAGCACCTTCTGCTACTACTACCAGTACATGTTTTTTCTCTAGAAGTTTTCTTTCAATTTCAGCCAACACACCATGCTCACCTTCTAAATCAAAATCTTGCTCAGGAATAAGGCAAATATTTACCATTCCAGTTGCCAAGGTTGCATTGGCGGCAATAAATCCAGAATCTCTTCCCATTAATTTCACCACTCCTACCCCGTAATAAGCATCTTTTGCCTCGGTATGAGCAGAATAAATGGCATTGGTAGCTTCTGAAAAAGCAGTTTCAGTACCGAATGATTTATCTATAAAATTAATATCATTGTCAATGGTTTTAGGGATACCAACAACAGAAATTTTCAAGCCTCTGCGTTCAATTTCTTTTATGATATCCATACCACCACGCTGAGTACCATCACCTCCAATGGTATAAAGAATATCTACACCAAGTTCCTCAAGCCTATCCACCATTTTTACTGGTTCTTGATTTCCTCTTGATGAACCCAAAATGGTACCACCTTTTGTGTGAATTTGAGTTACCAATTCTGGCGTAAGCATCACTACCTCATGGCCAAATTCTTTTACCATGCCAGCATAGCCGTACTTAAATCCGTACACTATTTTGTTGCCATATCGGTAATAGTTCATCAAAACTATTGACCTAATTACGGCATTTAATCCAGGGCATAAACCGCCACAAGTTACAATTGCCGAAACGGTATCGCCAGGTTTAAAAAACAATTTTTCTCTAGGGCCAGCCTTTTCAAAACTTGGAGCAGTGAAGCCTTCATGTCCAATTTTATTAATTAAAGAATAATCAACAGTTGTTAGAACTCTTTCATAATCAGGTACAAAAATAGAGTAATCGTCTGTATAATCATCATCATAAAGTTGGATAGGAGAATCATAAATCTGCTCTCCTAACTTTTTGATTTTTAAATCTAAATTAACTAATTCTCTTAATTCTTCTTCGGGTTTCATAAGATTAAATTATGATGGCAAGATAATGCATCAATTTAATAAATTAAAATAATTATACTATTATTCTACTTTTTATATTCATTTCTAGAAATATTTAATTTCACAAAATGCTAACTATTTGATTCACAAATCACATAAATAATATTATTAATTATTTTTTCATAAACAATGTATTTTTTTTAGATTTGATGAATAGATTGTATCAATCAGTCTTTTTGAAAATTAAATTTACAGATTATGGCAAAGAAAAAAAACGCATTTCTAAGTAATTATATACTCATACAGTCTATTTTTATTTTAATTTTAATAGTGATTTTCTTGTATTTACGCAAGCAATTAGCTGTTTTAGATAATAATCCTAAAGTAGTTTCAATTGCGCATGAACAAGTTTTGATTGCTGAAGATATTTCAGAAACTTGCTTATTGTTAAGTACAGAAAAAGATGAGAAAAAACGTTTTCAATATGCTGAAGAGCTGAAAGAAATTGTAAAACAATACAAAGAATCTAAGCCAAAACTTTTCAAATACTTGCACGATTCTGGTATTCACAAAGATGCAAAAAAGAAAGTATCCGAACTTTTTGAAAAATCGGGTAAATTTTTAAACAGTGTAGTACTTTCTGCCCAAATAATTTCTGAAAAGTACAACAGTGATAATTTAGTGCTTACCAATTCTGATTTGATTTTAAAAAACAAAACCAGGTACAGCGTTTCAATTACCAAAATTTTAGACATTTTTGACGAAGAAACCCACAAAGAAATTAAATCTATACGCTCAAAAGAGCAATTTTTATTTATAAGTTCTTTATTTTTATCTATTTTCAATTTAATTGTAATTGTTACACCTATTAAAAGAAGGTTGTTAGGATTGAATAATGAGTAAAATAATGTTAAATGTTGAATGTTTAATGTTGAATGTTTACCTACAGCAAAAACTCTAAACTGACAACTGACAACTGTTAACCGACAACCGATAACTTAAAAAAAATGGCTAAAATATTAATTATAGACGACGAAAAAAGTATTCGTTATACTTTGAGAGAAATTTTAGAGTATGAAAAATACACTGTTGACGAGGCTAAAGATGGCGAAGAAGGTTTAGAATTAATAACTAATAATCACTATGACTTAGTGCTTTGTGATATTAAAATGCCAAAATTAGATGGTATGGAATTGCTGGATAAAGTTACGGCTTTAGAAAAAGAAGTTACCATTATCATGATTTCGGCCCATGGAAATATAGAAACAGCAGTAGATGCCACCAAAAAAGGAGCTTTTGATTTTATTCAAAAACCAATTGATCTTAATCGCCTCTTAATCACCATAAAAAATGCTTTAGAACGTCATAGTTTGGTAAGTGAAACCAAGGTTTTGAAGCAGAAAATTGCTTACAAATCAGAAATTATAGGCGATTCGGAAGTAATTAAAAGGGTTCTTAAAGACATAGAAAAAGTAGCTCCAAGTGAAGCAAGAGTGCTTATCACAGGCCCTAATGGTGCTGGTAAAGAATTAGTTGCAAAATCACTTCACGAAAAAAGCACAAGAGCAAACTTTCCTTTGGTTGAAGTAAATTGCGCTGCAATTCCTTCAGAATTAATTGAAAGTGAATTATTTGGTCACGAAAAAGGCGCTTTTACTTCTGCTATAAAACAAAGAATAGGCAAATTTGAACAAGCACATGGAGGCACCATTTTTCTAGATGAAATTGGAGATATGAGTCTTTCTGCACAAGCAAAAGTGCTAAGAGCTTTGCAAGAAAAGAAAATTGCGAGAGTGGGCGGCGACAAGGAAATTTCTGTTGATGTAAGAGTTTTGGCGGCTACCAACAAAAACCTAAAAGAGGAAATTGCAAAAGGAAATTTTAGAGAAGATTTATACCATCGATTGAGTGTAATTATCATTCAAGTTCCTTCACTTGACGAAAGAAAAGACGATATTCCACTTTTGGTTGATAAATTTTTGATTGATATAGCCAAAGAATACGGCAACAAGCCAAAAGCAATTAGTGCTGAAGCCTTAAAATTTTTACAAAAAAGGAGTTGGACTGGAAATATTAGAGAACTAAGAAACGTAGTAGAAAGATTAATTATTCTTGGAGCTGAGACTATTAACGAAGAAGATGTAAAGGCATACGCTAGTTAAGTGAAAGGTGAAAGGTGAAAGGTGAGAAGTGAGAGGTGAAAAAGTTAAAGGTTTAAAGTTTAAGGTTAAAAGTTAAAATACAACTATCAATTATCAACTATCAATTATCAATTATCAATTATCAACTATCAACTATCTTCAGTCTAGCATCAAAATCTAATATCTAAAAATAATGAGTGAAATATTCCATCATATTAAAAAACCAGAAAAGGATTTAGGACTTGGAAATCTTGTTGAAAAAGATGCTCCTGAAAGGTTTATAAACAAGGATGGCTCTTTTAATATTAAAAAAATTGGTACAAGTACTTTTTCATTTACAAATATTTACCATGACTTAATTACAATGTCTTGGATAAAGTTTATTTTTATTGTTTTATTGTATTATATATCTGTAAATACATTTTTCACTTTGTTGTATTTAATGGTTGGCGTACATCATTTATCGGGAATTACAGGCGAAACTTTGTTTGATAGATTTCTAGATGCCTTCTTTTTTTCTGCACAAACTTTAACTACAGTTGGTTACGGACGTGTGAGTCCTGAAGGGCTGCCAGCAAACATAGTTGCCACATTAGAAGCACTTTTGGGAGTTATTATTATTGCAATTGCAACGGGTGTTTGTTATGGAAGATTTTCATTACCAAATGCTAAAATTATTTTTTCAAAAAATGCAATAATTGCTCCTTATCAAGATGTTACAGCTTTTGAGTTTAAATTAGCCAATGAAAGAAACAATCAATTAATTGATGTGGAGGTACAGCTAACTTTTTCATATTTAGAAATTAAAAACCAGAAAAAAGTAAGAAAATATGTAAATCTTGAATTAGAAAGAAACAAAGTAAATTTTTTCCCTCTTACCTGGACAATTGTGCATGCCATCAATGAAGAATCTCCTCTTTGGGAACTCACTAGCAATGATTTACAAATGAAAGATGCTGAATTTATGATTTTATTTAAGGGTTTTGACGATACATTTTCGCAACAAGTGCAGGTTCGTTCGTCTTATAAATATGACGAAGTTGTATTTAATGCCCGATTTTTCAGTATTTTTGACAACGTGGAAAATGGTAAAATTGTACTCGACCTTTCACGAATTGATGAGTACACGCTTTTATGAACGACGATTTATTACAACTTGATGCTGAACATGTTTGGCATCCTTTCGACTTAATTGACATCCCTCAAGCACTGGCGGTGGACAAGGCTTATGGGGCAGAATTATATTTAAAAGATGGCAGAATTATTTTAGATGCCATTGCTTCTTGGTGGGTAAATATTCATGGTCACGCCCACCCTGTAATTGCAAAAGCGATTAGCGAGCAAGCACAAAAACTTGAGCATGTGATATTTGCAGGCTTCACACACCAACCTGCTGTGGAATTAGCTGCCACTTTGGCACATATTTTACCAGGCAGACCTGAGAAAATATTTTTTTCAGACAATGGCTCAACCGCTGTAGAAGTTGCAATAAAAATAGCTTTTCAATATTGGCACAATAAAAACCAATCAAAAACTAAAATTATAGCATTCGAAAATGCTTATCATGGCGACACTTTCGGTGCAATGTCGGTAGGTGCTCGTTCAAAATTTAATGAACCTTTTGCTCCATTTTTATTCGATGTTGATTTTATTCCTACGCCTAATACACTCAATATAAATGAATTACTGCAAAATTTAGAATCAATTTGCAACAAAGGAGATATAGCAGCCTTTATATTTGAGCCTCTCGTGCAAGGTGCAGCTGGCATGTTGATGTACGAGGCAGAATTATTGGATAAGATACTTGCAGTTTGCAAAAAATACGAAGTAATTTTAATTGCAGATGAAGTGATGACTGGCTTTGGCAGAACTGGAAAACTATTTGCATGTGATTTTTTAAACATCAAACCAGATATAACTTGTTTAAGCAAAGGAATAACTGGTGGCTTTTTACCTTTAGGAGTCACTGCTTGTAAAAAATTCCTATACGATGCCTTTGTTTCAGAAAATCCATACA
>Ga0214921_10004947_pt1 | contig 19164 bp, 33 predicted proteins | sample LL1505_MetaG_FD_177992 | JGI IMG/M metagenome (GOLD analysis project Ga0214921, IMG submission 177992) | Freshwater microbial communities from Lake Lanier, Atlanta, Georgia, United States - LL-1505 | ecosystem: Environmental > Aquatic > Freshwater > Lake | place: USA: Georgia | collected... | reverse complement strand
AAATTAAAGGTTAGATATGAAAAAACAACTTCAAGCTTTCTTGGGTTACATTGCCTTGCGGCTAGTTTGATTGTGTTTAGAAGGGTTATTGTTATTTAGGGATAGGTTCTTAATCCCAATGCGGCAGTTTTTACACCAAGGATCTCCGCCTATTTTGAAGCACAAAAAAATGCAAAGCCATCAGTCAAAACTCTCTTCTAACAAGACTCTTAGAATAAAAGATCCTTGGTCATTGAAAATTACAACTATGTTAGGACGCAATTCTATTGCTCTTATCAACCAAAAGAACCTTTGGCTTAAAACTTTTGGCTTCCTCCTCAGTCATTGAAGCATAAGCAATAATAATAACAGGATCTCCAGCATGAACCAATCTGGCCGCCGCGCCATTAACCTTAATTTGTCCACTTCCAGCAGGCGCCGCAATTGTGTAAGTGGTAAATCTTTCGCCATTATTAATATTCAACACATCAACTTTTTCATTAACTAAAATGCCAGAAGCCTTTAATAAATCAGTATCAACTGATATTGAACCTTCATAATTAAGGTCAGCTTGCGTAACGGTGGCACGGTGAATTTTGGCTTTAAAAAGTGTCAGTTGCATTATTTTAAATTTTTTAGCTGCTCAATCACTTCAGGATTAACAAGGGTTGAAGTATCTCCTAAATCTTCTTCTTTGGCAAGAATTTTTTTTAGAATTCTACGCATTATTTTGCCAGAGCGGGTTTTGGGAAGGTCGAGGACGATGTAGATTTTATCAGGCTTGGCGATTGAGCCAATTTCTTTTTGAATTAGTGAAATGATTTCTTGTTCAATTCCACTTTTGTCATTCTGAATTTCCTTTTTGTCATTCTGAGCTAAGCGAAGAATCTCTTGCGCCTCATGAGATCTTTCACTTCGCTTAAGATGAAAGTTTTTAATATTTCTCACAATCACAAAAGCGCAAATCCCTTCACCCTTAATCTCATGCGGATAACCAATCACCGCAGATTCAGAAACCATCTCATGCATATTAATTACATTCTCAATTTCCGCAGTTCCCAAGCGATGCCCCGAAACATTAATCACATCATCAACTCTGCCAATCAACCGATAAAGACCATCCTTATCTCTAAAAGCACCGTCTCCCGCAAAATAATACCCTGAAAATTTTGTAAAATAAGTTTCTAAAAACTTTTTATCGTCACCCCAAACGCCGCGCGCCATACTTGGCCATGGCTCTTTGAAACAAAGATTTCCTATTTTGTCGTTTTCTAAAATTTCTTTACCTTCTTCATCCAAAAGAACCGGCTTGATTCCGGGTAATGGCAAACCAGCAAAAGTTGGCAAACTATCAGTAACGCCAGCCAAAGATGAAATCAAAATTCCGCCAGTTTCAGTTTGCCACCAAGTATCAACAATGGCACATTTTTTCTTACCAACTTTTTCATGATACCATAACCAAGCCTCTTGATTAATTGGCTCGCCAACTGACCCCAAAGTTTTTAAAGAAGGCATTTTGAAATTATTAACAAACTCATCGCCCTTATGCATCAAAGCTCTGATGGCAGTTGGCGCGGTATAAAAAATATTAACTTGATGTTTTTCAATAATTTCCCAAAACCTTGAAGCTGTGGGATAAGTTGGAACTCCTTCAAACATTAAAGTTGTAGCGCCATTTAAAAGTGCGCCATAAAGCAAATAAGAATGACCCGTAATCCAGCCAATATCCGCGGTACAAAAGAAAACATCATTTTGTTGATACTGAAAAACATTTTGAAAAGAATAGCCCGAATAAAGCATGTAGCCGCCAAGGCTGTGCTTAATTCCCTTAGGCTTTCCAGTTGAGCCAGATGTGTAAAGAATGAAAAGCGGATCTTCAGAATTTAGACTTGGAGCTTTATGCTGCGTAGAATATTTTGAAATCTCATTTTGCCAAATTGCAATTTTAGCAGAAGTTTTTATGGAATCAGAATTAAATGAATCGTCTCTTTGATAAACAATTACATTGCCAACACCATCACACTCCAGCAAGGCCTCTGCAGCTATTTCAGAAAGATGAATTACCTTATCGCCACGAAAAAGTAAATCAGCCGTGATTAATATTTTTGCACCAGAATCTTGAATTCGATCAGCCAAAGCCTTAGCTGAAAAGCCAGCAAATACTACACAATGAACCGCGCCAATTCGGGCACAAGCCAACATCGCCACCACAGCTTCTGGAATCATCGGCATATAAATACAAACTCGATCTCCTGCTTTAACGCCGCGCCCAACCAATAAATTAGAAAATTGACAAACTTGTTCGTGAAGCTCTTTGTAAGTTAACTTTCTGACTTCATCTTGTGGATTATTTGGCTCAAAAATAATTGCCACTTGTCCTGATTTTTCTTCTAGATGACGATCTAAACAATTATAAGAAAGATTTGTTTCGGCATTTTTAAACCACTCAATTTTACCGCGCGATAAATCACAATTAGAAACTTCGTCCCATTTTTTAAACCAAAAAAATTCCTCAGCAATTTGCGCCCAAAAGCCTTGAGGATTATCTAAAGAAAACTGATATTCATTTTGATATTGAGCTGCCGATGAAATTTTAAATGCCATATTTTACGATATTTTATGATGATTATTACAACCACCCCCTTGAGCGAAGCGAAATATCTCTTGTGCTTCATAAGATTTTTCGCTTCGTTCAAAATGACAGATTTATTAGATTTCCTGCAAACATAATAACAAATTCTAAATCTGCCACAAAAACTTCTTACCAAGCTCAACTAACCCCAACAAAGCATCGCGAATTTTAGCATCAAAACCAATATTAACTTTCGCCCATTCTTTCACCCAAGGACGCGCCGCTTCCCACATATTCAAATCAGGATCAAGCATCACACCAACACCCTCAACCAACAATAAAGTTTTTTGCAATAACAGCAATTCTGGCTTAGTAACCATTTTGTAATCACGCGTCATCACGATTAAATTTGACAAAAGATTTGCCAAAGAAATATCTTTCACCGAAGAATCCACAATAGTTTCGCCAATTTTGCGGCAGGAAAGCGCTAGATCATCAATATTAACATCGGCAGGTACAAAACCCACATCAACATGAACTTGTGCCACCTTACGATAATCCTTATGCAAAAATCCAATTAAAATTTCCGCCACTGCAATACGAGTTTTTTTATCAATAGTTCCCATGATTCCAAAATCCACCACCACAATATCGCCATTTTCCATTAAGAATAAATTTCCCTGATGCATATCAGCATGAAAAAATCCGTTAACATAAACCTGCGTGAAATAGCTAATTACAAGATTATGGGCAATTTGTTTTTTATCCAAAGGCGATTTAGCGATAGCCTCCTTATTTGAAAAAGCAATACCATCAATCCACTCCAACACCAAAACTTTTGCCGTAGAAAATTTCCAAAAAATTTCTGGCACATAAAAACCTTTTACATCTTTCATTTCTTCTTTCAAACGCGAAGCATTGGCCGCCTCTTGCAATAAATCTAATTCGCTTTTTTGTAAATCTTTTAACAATAGAGCAATATCAGTCAGACTTTTAGCTAAAAATTTTGAGAAAATCGCAATTATTTTAATGACAATTTTCAGAGTAAAAATGTCGCGAGCCATGATTTTAGATATTTGCGGTCGCAGAATTTTCACTGCTACTATTTTACCATCAACAGTTTTAGCTTTGTGAACCTGCGCAATTGAAGCCGAAGCCACAGATTTAAAATCAAATTCAGTAAAAAATTTTAAGAAATTTTCTCCATATTCTGCTTTTAAAATTTTTTGTACTTTAGACTTGGAAAATGGAGGTAATCGATCTTGAAACTGCGCCAACGCTTTTGATAAATTCTTGCCAACTAAATCTGGCCTAGCCGATAAAGCCTGCCCCAACTTAACAAAAGATGGGCCAGAAAATCTCAAAAAATAATAAATTGCACGATTACGAAGTAATGGATAGCTGATAAGAAAGGTGAGTAATAAAGCAACTAATCTGATGAGATTTAACACAATATACCAAAATACAAATTATAGTTCCACAACCTATTTTGGTATATGGGATTCACCATTACCAAGGGCGCGATTCGTATCGCGTAAAAATAAATAATATAGCAAATCTAAAGAATTTAGATTTGCTATATGCTAAAAACTATTGACCAGCAGGAGAGCCAACTGCGCTACCATGAACGTCCACTTTAATTTTACTCAAATCAACTTCAACACCAGACCAACCAAATAGCTTAGTTAGCAATTGAGATATAATATCCAAAATATTAATAGAAACTTCCTGAACTCTTGATATTATTAACTTTAAAGCATTAGCTGCTTCAGGAGATAGTTTTAAAATTATTATCACCTCGTCAACAGTGATAATATTCAGCAGCAACATTACGAATAATAATGAAAAAGCTGTTGAAGCAAAAAGAAGTACAGTTCTAAGTGTAAAAATAGCTAAAAATTCATTCATAAATTATGTTAATTATTTTAGAAAATTCTAATAATTGGATTTGACATTAAACAGAATTCAAAAAGCTATATTGATCATTTTAATTTTCCAATATCATCTTTTGCTTTTTTTACCACCTCTTCCGAAGTCATGTCAGAGGATCTATTAATACATTCTCCATAATACATACGAGGCGTCACTGGACGAGCATTATAGTTTTCCTCAATTAAATGAGCAAATGTCATATCGTAAATTTTCTCTTGCTTAGATTTGATTCTAAAAGATGCTTCACCTTTCTCATTTAAACAATAGTTTTTATCCTGCAAAAGCTTCAATAAAAGCCGTGATTCAGCCTTTGTCATCTTAGGATTATTCTTATCTATTACTGATTTTTTATGATCTTCTAAATACTCTTCCGTAACTGAAAAAATAAAAGAATTAGTATTTGTCGGACCGCTTTTTACAACTCTGCCATATTGAGAAATATTTGCAGAGCAAGAAAATAGAGCAAGAAAAAAAGGCAGCAATCTCACGATTGATCTGCCTTTTTTATACATATCTTTGTTAAACAAATTAAGAATTTGCATTAGTAGCAACATTAACAAAATCTAATTTTTCTTTTATTCTTGAAGCTTTACCAGTTAGGTCTCTCAAGTAATAAAGCTTAGCTCTACGCACAACACCTTGCTTTAATATATCAACTCCAGCAAGAAGTGGTGAATAGCGTGTAAATTTTCTTTCAACACCAACTCCACTACTAACCTTTCTTACCGTGAATGTAGCTGAGTAGTTTGAAATATCTTTTGTTTTAGCAATTACAATGCCATTGAAAGCCTGAATTCTGGTGCTTACACCTTCAGTAATTTTATATTTAACACTTACAGTATCTCCAATCTTAAAGTCAGGTAATTCTGAACCTCTAGCCTCTTTAAGTTTTTTAACCTGTTCTTTAGCAAAATCTGATAGTAAATTTTTCATTATTCTCCTTATTGAAAACTTTTAAGCTTTTACAGCTTCTTTTTCTTGTTGAACCACAGGTAAAACCACTCTGTCAATAATTTCTACTATTGCCATCGGGGCTTTATCACCAGTTCTAAAGCCAAATTTCATAATTCTAGTATAGCCACCATTTCTAGTTGCAATTCTTGGACCAATTTCTTTAAAAAGCTTGTCAGCAATTTCCTGATTACCAAGAATTGAGATAGCTAAACGACGATTTGCAAGAGTATCTACCTTTGCTATTGTCATAATTTTTTCAACAAACGGTCTAAGATCTTTTGCTTTTGGCAAAGTTGTTTTTATCATTCCGTGCTGCAAAAGAGCAATTGCTAAGTTACGAAATAGAGCTTTTCTATGAGCGCTATTTCTACCTAATTTTCTACCTTTAATTCCGTGTTTCATTTTGTTTTTTTTTAATTCACTATTTTTTGGATTTGCTTTCGCTTTTATCCATTTTTTTGGTATGAACCGCTTGAGATTCGCTACCGCTCATGCTCATTTTAGGGTTAGTGACGCATGAGTCACTTTGCACTACACTAGCGCAACACCCCAAGATTCGCTTTCTCTCATGCTCGTTTTAAGCTGGCGACGCATGCTTCGCCGCCTTTGCGCCTTAAGGCGCAAACCACTTAAAACTCCTTATTCTTAACTTTTAAAAGATCTTCCAAGTTTTTTGGTGGCCAATTAGCAATCTTTAAGCCAAAACCAAGATTCATAGCTTTAAGATTTTCTTTCAACTCATTTAATGATTTTCTACCGAAGTTAGCTGTCTTTAGCATTTCAGCTTCAGATTTAGAAACTAGATCACCAACATAAATAATATTTTCATTTTTTAAACAATTATATGATCTAACAGAAAGCTCTAATTCATCAATTGTTTTAAGCAAGTTTTTGTTAAATTCAGGCTCAATATCAACTTCTTTGTTAGCTGGTACATCAACTTTACTCATGTCAAAATTAATGAATACTTGCAACTGTTCTTGCAATATTTTAGCGGCAACTCCTAAAGCATCTTGAGGAGCAATGGCACCGTTAGTATCAATTTCTAAAATTAACTTATCGTAATCTGTAATTTGTCCAACACGAGCATTTTCAACTTTGTAAGAAACTCTTTTAACGGGGCTGAAGATAGCATCGATAGCAATTGCTCCAATACCATGTTCGCTTGTCTTATTATGTTCCGCAGTAACATATCCTTTACCACATTCTACATGCATTTGAATGTCGATTTTTGCACCTTTATTCAAATTGCAAATGATTAAATCTTTATTACCAATTTCAACTCCAGCTGGAACTTCGATAGATCCAGCATATACTGGACCAGCTTTGTTAGCGGAAAGCTTCATATTAAAAGATCCAGAATCAGTTTTGGTGATCGCTAAAGATTTGATATTCATAATGATGTCAATCACATCTTCTCTTACACCTTCAACAACGCTATATTCATGTAACACGCCTTCAATTTTGATTGAAGTAACAGCAAAGCCAGCAACCGAAGATAACAAAACTCTTCTTACTGCATTGCCTAAAGTATTACCAAATCCTCTTTCGAAAGGCTCCATAGTGATAACTGATTTTTTCACATTATCGTAGCCTTCTTTAATTGTAATAGAGCTAGGTTTTGTAAGTAACTGCCAACTTTCTTTTAAGATCGCCATATTTTGAAAACTTTAGTTGCTTTAATAAATTTTATAAATTTTAGAATAGAGAATTAAACTCTTCTTCTTTTTGCTGGTCTACATCCATTATGAGGATGGTAGGTTTTATCTACAATTGTAGTAACAGTAATTCCTGCCGCTTGTATAGCGCGAAGAGAAGCCTCTCTTCCAACTCCCGGGCCTTTAATTTCAACGGTAACATTTTGCAAACCACATTCTTTTGCCACATCAACGGCGCTTTGAGTTGCAATTTGAGCAGCGTAAGGAGTAGCTTTTCTAGAACCTTTAAAACCATGTTTTCCAGAAGAAGACCAACAAATAATATTACCCTGTAAATCAGTAATCGAAATTATAGTATTATTGAAGCTTGCGTATACATGAACCACGCCATTTAAAATGCTCTTCTTTTTCTTATTAACAACTTTTTTACCGCTATACTTAGCCATATCTTAAAATTTTAAAATTATTTAGTTACTTTTTTCTTACCAGCAATTGCAACGCCTCTTCCTTTGCGAGTCTTCGCATTAGTGTGAGTTCTTTGCCCTCTAACTGGCAGCTTTTTAACATGTCTTATGCCTCTATAGCAACCAAGATCCATTAGCCTTTTAATGTTTGAAGTTACCTTTCTTCTTAAGTCACCCTCAAGAACAGGATATTCTTTCTCTATTAAAGATCTAACTTGAGCCAGCTTTTCTTCACTAATTTTATTAGTTCTTAGAGCAAGATCAATTTTTAATTTTTTACAGATTTTATTAGCAGTAGTTGTGCCAATACCGTAGATATATGTCAAAGATATGACAAATCTTTTTTCTTTTGGAATGTTTACACCAGCGATTCTAGCCAAAGCGAAGCCCTCTTGTTTTAATTGTTATTTTAATTTGTTAGGAAATTTTTGCACTATTTCAATTAGCCTTCCAGAAATGGAGGGAACGCTTTTTAGAGCGTCAATTGAATAAAGCAAGTTATTTTTTTTATAATGTTCAATCAAATTTTCAGCAGTTTCATGATAAACTTGCAGTCTCTTTTTTACAGAGAGCCTGTTATCATCTGGTCTACTTTCAAACTGATTCGACTTACAATTATCACAAACTTCTTCTTGCTTGGTTGGCTTGAAGTAAGAATTGTAAATTGCTCCACATGCTGAGCAAGAAAAACGCCCAGAGATTCTTTTTAATAAAACTTCATCTTCTGCTTCAAAATCAAAAACAACATCAATCTTTTTATTTAAAGACTCTAACATCTGGTCAAAAATAATAGCCTGACTGAGATTTCTTGGAAATCCATCAACTATAAATCCACCATTACAATCTGCCTGAGAAATTCTATTTCTAATAATATCAACCACCACTTCATCTGGAACTAATTTGCCAGAATTCATATAATCTTTTGCCATAACACCAATTTCGCTTTGCAATTCAACTTCTTTTCTTAAAACTTCTCCAGTTGAGATAGTTGGAATTTTCATCTCTGCCGCCAACATCGCAGACTGCGTTCCCTTTCCAGACCCTGGGGGACCCATAAAAATTATATTTATCATATTATCTTCTCATCCTCACTCTTCTTTTTTTAACATTTGTTCCATATTTTCCAGCAAACATATGGGATTGCACTTGACCAATTAAATCAAGAACCACATTAACCATAATTAAAATTCCAGTTCCACCAACATGCAATGGTATAGAATAATGCGTAACTAAAATTTCTGGCGTAATACAAACAAAAATTAGATAAATAGCGCCAAGCAAGGTTAAACGGGTCACAACTTTATCTAGATAAGTAGATGTATTTGCACCTGGTCTAATTCCAAGAATAAAGCAATTACTTTTTTTCAAATTATTCGAAACTTCTTCTGTATTAAAAATTATCGAAGAATAAAAATACGAAAAGAATAAAATTAAAACCGAAAATACAATTAAGTATAAGGGCCCACCTCTTCTTAGCATTGATACCAAGAAATCTCCATCTGCCCCAGTAAACTGAATTATAGCTGACGGAAACATTAAAATTGAACTAGCAAAAATTGGCGGAATAACGCCAGCAATATTAATTTTAAGCGGCAAGAAAGATGAATCACTCATTCCAGAGGCTTTCATCATAGCACCGTTTGGATATTGTATCTTAATACGTCTGTGAGTCTTTTCAATAAAACAAACAAACATAAGAAATCCAGCAAAAACTGCAAAAAACACAACTACAGTTAACCAAGAATATACTCCTGTTCTTGAAAGATCAAAAACCTGTATTATTGTTGAAGGTAAAGAAGAGACAATACCCACAAAAATAATCAAAGAAATTCCATTACCAATTCCTGAAGCAGTGATTTTTTCACCGAACCACATCAACATTACGGTTCCACCCACTAAACTAATACAAGTGGTCCATAAAAAAATTGGCGAATCTGAAATAAAAGCACTTTGGTCTCCATTAGCAAGCGCATAGTAAACGCCAAGAGCTTGAAAAAAAGCCAAAACTATCGTAAGATATCTAGTATATTGATTGATCTTAGCGCGACCATACTCACCTTCTTTTTTTAAAGCCGCTAAACCTTTATACATTGAGGTTAAAAGCTGCATGATAATTGATGCAGTAATATATGGCATTATATTAAGAGCAAAGATACTCATTCTTTGCAGCGCCCCACCAGAAAACAGATTTACCATACCAAAAATATTGGCACCCGAACTTTCAAAGAATTTTTTCAACACATCAACATTCACACCCGGAATTGGCACAAAAGTACCAAATCTATAGATAAGAAGAATAAAAATTGTAAATAATATTCTTTTTTTTAATTCTGAACTTGAAGCTGACACTGACACAATTTTAATGTTTTACTTGGTTATGTCGATTAAGCAAAAGCTTTAGCTTTAGCAGAGTAATTATCTACTGCGATTTTAAAATTTACTGTAACCGAACTATCTTTTCCCATTATCAACTTCACTTTTGAATCTTTGCATTTAATAAGACCAAATTCTTGCAATGTTTCTTTGCTGATAGTGCTAGAAGTATTAATTTTTTGTTTTTCAACTAAGCTAATAATATCAGAAATATTAACAGCTTCATATTCTTTTCTTAAAACATTTTTAAAACCTCTTTTAGGAAGCCTCATGTGAACTGGAGTTTGACCACCTTCGAAACCTTTCATTCCTGAGCCAGTTCTAGCTTTTTGACCTTTTACACCACGACCAGATGTTTTACCTTTGCCAGATCCAATACCACGACCAACTCTGATGCGATCGTTTCTTTTGATTTTTGCTAGATTATTTAAAGAGATAGACATGTCTGTGAAATATATAAATTTATGCTAATGATATTTTAATAACATGCTGAACTTTTTTCACCATTCCAAGAATGGATTCAGAACATGTTAATTCGGCAACGCTGCCAATTCCTCTAAGACCAAGACCAATAACACTGCCTTTTTGCTTAGCGTTTAATTTTGATCCACCTTTAGTTTGTATAATGCGGATTTTTTTGTTCAAAAAATTATCTAAATGCATGGATTATTCGTTAATTATGTTAAGAGCTAGATTTCTTCTTTTGATTATTTCAGAAATTTCTTTTGATCTTTTTTCAGCAATAAGCTTAGGAGAAGTCAATAATTTTAAAGCAGCAAAAGTTGCTCCAACCATGTTATATGGATTCGAAGTCCCAACTGATTTTGCAACGATATCGCGGATTCCAGCACATTCAAATACAGCGCGCATAGGACCACCAGCGATAACTCCAGTACCTGCAGGAGCTGATCTTAAATAAACTTTTGCTGAACAAAATTTACCAAAAATATCATGATGAATTGTTCTTCCTTCTTTTAAAGCAACTTTAGTCATTGCTTTTTTAGCAGCTTCAAAGGCTTTGTTTTTAGCATCAGATACTTCTGTTGCATTACCTTTTCCAACTCCAACTTTACCATTTTTATCACCAACTACAACCAAAGCAGCAAATGAAAGATTTTTACCGCCTTTAACAGTTTTAGAAACTTTATTTACCGAAATAAGTCTTTCTAAAATCTCGGTATTGTTGTTGTTATTTTTAGCTTGTTTTGACATCTTATAAAAATTTAAATTAGAATGATAATCCAGCTTCGCGGCAAGATTCAGCTAAAGCTTTGACTCTTCCGTTATAAATATAAGCTCCTTTGTCGAATACAACTTTAGTGGTGCCGCCTTTTAAGCATATTTCTGCAAAAGCCTTTCCAACCAACTTAGCTTTTTCCATTCCGCTAACTTTCTGAGATTCGTCAAGAATTAAAGTTGAAGAGGAGTATAAAACCTTCCCATCAACTGAAATAAGTTGAGCGTAGAAATTTTTATTTGATCTAGAGACAACAATTCTTGGTCGAAGAGACTTATTTCTCTTAGTGATGTTGCTTTTAACTCTGTATTTTCTTCTTTCGTAATTAGTAAGCATTTTACTTCTTTTTACCCTCTTTTCTTAAAATTTGTTTTCCAAAAATTTTTACACCCTTACCTTTATACGGCTCAGGCTTTCTGAAAGAAATAATTTCTGAAGCAACTTGACCAACCAGAACTTTATCATCACCAGAAAGTATGATTAAATTTGGTTTTTCAAATGCAGCTGTAATGCCTTTTGGTAAAGCATAAAATATTTCATGACTATATCCTAAAGTAAGCATTAAAACCCCTTTATCAACAGCGGCTTTGTAACCAACTCCGTTGATTTCTAGTGTAGTTTTAAAAGACTCTTTTAAACCTTGAACTATATTTTTAATATTGCTTCTATCCATACCAACAAATTTTGATATATCAGAAACAGCATTGCTTTCCGCAGATAGCTTGATCTCATTATCTTGATAGGTAACTTTTACCCCAAGAGTAACTTTATAAGATTTTTTTACCTTACCATTATCAAAAGTTAATGCATTTTTATCAACTGCAACTTTGATATTTTCAGGAATTTTAACTGGTAGTTTTCCTACTCTAGACATAAAATAACTCTAAATTAAAAGATTTTTAGTAAAATTTCGCCGCCAAGATTTTTATTTCTGGCTTCGTGGTCCGAAATAATTCCTTGAGAAGTTGAAATAACAACTAATCCTAAACCATTTTTTACAGAAGGTATTTCTTTAGAACCGCAATAAACTCTTCTTCCTGGTTTTGAAACAACAGAAACTTCGCTTACAACTGGATTTGAATAATGATATTTCAAATGAATATCAAATCTTTCAAAAGAATTTTCATCTTTTATTTTGCTGTAATTCAAAATAAACCCTTCATCTTTTAGTATTTTTAAAATACTTTCTCTTAAATTAGATACAGGAGAAGATACAACAGCTCTTCTTACTAAATAGCCATTTCTAATTCTTGTAACTAGATCTGAAACTGGATGATTAACAGACATCTTATATATAAATTTATATTATTAAAAACTACCAGCTAGATTTGACTAAACCTGGAATTTGACCCCAAGAAGCTAACTCTCTAAGCGCAATTCTTGATAGACCAAATTTTCTAAAATTACCTCTTGGTCTGCCGCTAAGACCGCATCTATTTCTATATCTTGAAACAGAGCCATCTCTTGGCATTTCAGAAAGTTTAATTTGCGCCACTAACCTTTCTTCAAAAGGAAGGTTAGAATCTTTTGCTGCATTAGATAATTTTAATCTTTTTGCTTTTTGTAATTGAGAAAGTTTTTCTCTTTTTTGATTTCTTTTAATTAAAGATTGCTTTGCCATTTTGAACTATTTAATTGGAAGATTAAGCTTTTTAAGCAAATATAGTGACTCTTCTTTTGTCTTAGCTGTTGTAGCTATGGTAATATTCATACCGAAAATTTTCATGATATTATCAAGATCAACTTCTAGAAATATATTATGCTCTTTTAAACCAAAACTATAATGTCCACTTTGGTTAAATCCTTTCGAAGACAATCCTCTAAAATCTTTTACTCTTGGTAAAGCAATATTTACAAGTTTGTCAAAAAACTGATGCATCTTTTTACCTCTTAGAGTAACTCTGCAGCCAATAGGCAAATCTTTTCTAAGCTTAAAAGTAGAAATCGCTTTACGAGATTTTGTTAATACAGCCTTCTGACCAGCAATATTGGATACTTGAGTTGCAAGATAAGATAAAAATTTATTATCACTATCTACAGCTTTAATGCCAACATTCAGACTAATCATCTTCAACTTAGGAACTTCTAAGTCATTTGAATATGAAAATTTCTTTTTTATGTCAGAAATTGAATCTTTATATAATTTTTCAGTTAATGTTTGCATCACTTATGGTTAATCGATTTTTTTACCAGATTTTTTTGAAACGCGATATTTTCTAGTGAATTCTTTTCCTTCGCCAGAATCTATAACAAATTTTACTTTTACAGCTTTTCCATCTTCCGCGTGAGCAATATTTGAAATATGAATTTGTTTTTCAACTTTCAATATTTGACCAGGTGTAGAAGATGTTGGCTTCTTGTGCACGGTAGCTAAATTTGCACCTTCCACAATAACCTTATCACCATTAATGGTGGTAATTTTACCAGCTTTTCCTTTACTTGATCCAGATATAACAATTACCTGATCATTTTTTTTAAATTTACTAGCCATATTATAAAACCTCCGAAGCTAATGACGCGATTTTAAGAAAGTTTTTTTGTCTAACTTCTCTTGCAATTGGTCCAAAAACACGAGTAGCTAGTGGCTCTCCGTCTTTGTCAACAAGAACTAAAGCGTTATCATCGAACTTAACATAACTACCGTCACTTCTAACGATTTTACTTTTTGTTCTAACTATAACTCCCTTTGCTACTTGACCTTTTTTAACTTTTGATCCCGGAATTACACTAGTAATTGATACAACAATAATTGTACCAACACCAGTAATCATGTGGTCACTACCACCCAAAACTTTAATACATGTTGCGGTTTTTGCTCCTGAATTGTCAGCAACTACCAAGCTTGATTGCATTTGAATCATTTTATACCCTATTTATTGTAAGTTTCTTAATTAACTTTTAATGCCCATTTTTTTCTTTTAGAAATTGGTCTTGAGCTGATAATTTCAACTTCATCGCCAACATTTACTTTTTGACCTTGTGAATCCACCAAATACTTCTTATGAGTAGTGATATATTTACCATAGCGAGGATGCTTTTTAGAGGTTGTCGCAATACCTTTAAAAGTTTTATCGTCAATGATGTTTAAAATTTTTACTTTCATAAGTTATGCCTTTGCAACTTTTTTATTACTATTAATCTTCGTAAACAATCTAGCGATTGCCTTCTTTTTATTTTTATATTCTTTAGCAACCACTGATTCGCCAGATGATGATTTAATTCTCATCATCATAAGATCTTTTTTAATAGTTGCAATCTCAGCTAAAGCTGAGCTTTTTTCTTCTTTTTTCATATCTAAATTAGATCAAATTAACGATTTTTGTTTTAAAAGGTAACTTTGCTGCAGCTTTTTCTAAAGACATAACAGCTGATGCATCATCAATTCCATCAATTTCAAAGATGATTCTACCTGGTTTTATTTTAGCAATATAATATTCAACATTACCTTTACCGCTACCCATTCTAACTTCAGCTGGCTTTTGAGTAACAGGGGTGTGAGGGAAGACTTTAATCCAAAGTTTTCCGGCTCTCTTCATGTAACGAGTAATAACCTTTCTGGCAGATTCAATTTGTTTAGAATTTAATTTTCCAGATTCAAGAGCCTTTAATCCAAAAGCACCAAATTTTAAACTATTGCCAGAAGCAGCGGTGCCAAGAATTTTCTTGCCACCCTTTTGGGCCTTTCTGTATTTTGTTTTTGCAGGAGTTAGCATTTTTATAACTAATTATTTTGATTTCTTTTCAGTAAGTCCTTTATATATCCAAACCTTAACACCAATTACTCCGTAAGTGGTATAAGCATTTGCTGTAGCATAATCTATATTTCCTTTTATAGTATGAAGAGGAACCGATCCTTCTTTATACCATTCTGTTCTAGCAATCTCTGCACCGCCAAGTCTTCCAGCAACTGCAATTTTAATTCCTAGTGCACCATATTTCATGGCTGATTGCATAGATTTTTTCATAACTTTTTTGAAAGCAGCGCGACCTTCTAATTGCTTAGCAATGCTTTGAGCAACCAAAGAAGAGTTCAAATCTGGCTTATCAATTTCAACTATTTTTACATCAACTTTTGAACCAGCGATTTTCTCAACAGATTTGTTGATTTTTTCAATATCAAGACCTTTTTTACCAATAAGAACGCCAGGTTTTGATGTCTTAATGATAAGGTTAATCTTATCAGAAGGTCTTTCAATGATAACGCTTCCGATACCACAATGAGCATAGTTTTTCTTTACGAAAGCTCTAATTGCTATATCGTTAATAAGTTTCTTAGCATAATTTTTATTATCATACCAAATTGACTCCCAATTCTTATTATTAAGAAGTCTAAAACCAACTGGATTAACCTTTTGACCCATTTTTCCTCTATTTTGATTTTTCTTGTTTTTCTTCTAAAACAACTCTGATGTTGCTAAAAGTTTTTAAAATTCTGCTTGATTTACCACGACCTCTAGCCGCGAATCTTTTTAAAGCAAAAGCGCGACCAATATCGATTCTTTTTACATATAAATTATCGATATCCATATTGTGATTGTTTTCAGCATTAGACATCGCTGAGTAAACAAGTCCACTAACAACTGGAGCAAGTTTTAAATTGCAAAACTTTAAAAATTTTAGAACCTCAGAAACTGGTCTGCCGGTTAAATTACCAGTCAGCCTCATAACTTTAAGAGGACTTGATTTTACGGAGCTTAAATAAGCTACTGCTAATTTCTCAGTCATATTTATTATTTTTTAATTTTTTTATCTCCGGAGTGACCGTAGAAAGTTCTAGTCGGAGCAAATTCTCCAAACTTATGACCCACCATTCCTTCCGTAACAGAAACTGAGACAAATTTTTTGCCATTATGAACGGCAAAATTAATACCTACGAATTGAGGTAATATTGTTGATCTTCTTGACCATATCTTAACAATAGGTTTTTTTGAAGAGTTAACATAGTCTCTTGCTTTTTTTAGTAGATATCCATCTACAAAAGGTACTTTCCAAGCTGATCTAGGCATTTTTTAGAATATTATATATTATTTAGCGTGTCTTGATTTTACAATAAATCTATTAGACGGATTCTTTTTGGTTCTGGTTCTCTTACCTTTAGCTGATTTACCAGTAGGAGAAACTGGATGTCTACCTCCAGAGGTTTTACCTTCACCACCACCATGAGGGTGATCTACGGGGTTCATTACAACACCTCTAACTGTTGGTCTAATTCCTAACCATCTAGATCTACCGGCTTTACCGATTGAAATATTTTTATTATCAATATTTGAAACAGATCCAATTGTTGCCATACAATCAAGCAAGAATAGTCTGATTTCGCCAGATTGCATTTTAATCAAAGCATATCCACCGTCTTTTCCAACAAGTTGAGCATAAGTACCAGCTGATCTAGAAACGGCACCGCCGCATCTTGGCTTCAACTCAATATTATGAACAATAGTTCCAATTGGAATAACTGCAAGTGGCATTGCATTGCCAATTTTTATATCAACCAATTCTCTTGATGAAATAACTTTTTCTCCAACAGCTAACTTATGAGGAGCTAGAATATAAGAGTAAATTCCATCCGAATATTTAAGTAAAGCTATAAAAGCGGTACGATTTGGATCATACTCAATTCTTTCAACAACAGCTTCGATATCATATTTATCTCTTTTAAAGTCGATAACTCTAAAAGATTGTTTATGACCACCGCCTTGATGTCTCACAGTAATGTGACCCATATTATTTCTTCCACCATTAGAGCTACTGCTGTTGGTTAGAATTTTTAAAGGAGATCCTTTCCATAATTCACTTCTATCAACCGTAATAAGTTGTCTTAGAGAGGGAGTTATAGCTTTGTAATTTTTAAGAGCCATTTTTTATGAACCAAAGTTAATTGATTGACCTTCTTTCAAGGTGACAATCGCTTTTTTATATGATTTTCTTGTACCTTCAACACCTTTAAATCTTTTTGTTTTAGATTTGGTATTGATGATATTTACTTTTGCAACTTCAGCGCCAAAGACTTTTTTTACGATAGAAGCAACTTCTTTTTTGTGGCAAGAAGAGTCTACTTCAAAGTGATATTTATTGTCAACTAACTGCTTGTTTGACTTTTCTGTGTAAACAAGTCCTTTAATTTTGTCGTAATTTAATAGAGCAGACATTATTTCAAAGCTCCCGTAATATTTTCAAAAACTTTATTATCGATTATCAAGTGATCAAAACTTAATATATCATAGACATTGAGCGCAACCGCATTCAAAGCTTTCACATTTTTAAGATTTCTAGATGATCTTGCTAGAGCTTCATTATTTTCTGAAGCACCGCCATATACAATTAGAGCGCTTGGAACATTATTTTTCTTTAAAGAAGAATTAATTTGAGAAGTTTTAACTCCTGATACAACATCAGAGAATAGAGCAACTTTATTTTCTCTTAATTTTAGTCTCAAAACATCAGCCAAAGCAATTTTTACAATCTTTTTTGGCATTGCAAAATCAAAAGATCTAACTGTTGGACCATGGCAAGTTCTACCACCAACAAACTGTACTGATCTTTTACTACCTTGTCTAGCGCGACCAGTTCCTTTTTGTTTGTGAGGCTTTGCAGTGGTTCCTGAAATTTCAGCCATAGTTTTAACTTTGGCAGAACCAGATCTTCTTCTAGCAAGTTGCCATCTGACAACATAAGCCACTGATTTTGGACTTTCTAATTCTAGATTTGAAGCAACATCAACTGACTTAGAGCCAAGTTTTTGTGTGCCGAAATCTATGGTTTTTAATGTTAAAGATGTCATATTTTTATAAATTAGAAATTTCTGGCGATTTTTAAAATCACATCACCACCTGAGTAACCAGGAATTGAACCTTTCACAGCAATAACTGATTTTTCTTTATCAACTATTAAAACTTCTAAGTTTCTAACTGTAATATTGTCTACACCCATGTGACCGGCCATTTTTTTGCCTTTAAAAGTCTTACCTGGATCTTGCCTCTGACCAGTTGAACCATGAGATCTGTGAGAAACTGAAACGCCATGAGAAGCTTCCAAACCAGCAAAGTTCCATCTTTTCATAACACCAGCGAAACCTTTGCCCACACTAACGCCTCTGATATCAACAAAATCACCTTCTTTTACAACAGAATCTATAGTTATTTGATCACCAACTTTAAGTTCTAAACCTTTTTTTACTTGAGAGCCTCTGATTTTTTTAAAAAGAGGAACTGATTTTTTATTAAAAATTCCAGTAAGTGGCTTTGAAAGTCTTTTTGGGTGAGTAACTTTTTCGAAAGCCATCAACAAACTATCAAAGGCTTTATTTTGGTTTACAGATAACTCTAAGACACAATTGTCATAGATTTGCACCATAGTTAAAGGAACGGCAACACCGTTATCTTTAAACATGTGGCTCATGCCAATTTTTTTTCCGACTAATTCCAACATCTTTAATTCTTTGCCCCGTTAATTGCGATTTTAATATTAACACCAGCTGAAAGATTTAGCTTCATTAAAGCATCAACTGTTTGAGCTGTTGGAGATATGATTAACAATCTCTTTGATGATCTAATTTCAAACTGCTCTCTTGAATCTTTGTCAACATGGGGTCCTCTGATAACACAAAATTTTTGAATTTTAGTTGGCAATGGAATTGGACCTTTGATACCAGCGCCAGTTCTTCTAACTGTGCCAATGATCTCGCCCATCGCCTTGTTCAAAACAATGTGATCAAAAGACTCAAGTGTAATCTTGATGCTTTCTTTATTTTTCATATTTACTATACTATATTTAAAATCCTAAATCAATCTTGGAAAATCATTCTATTCTAGATCCTGAAACAAGTTCAGGATAGATTTCTCTAACTCGCTTCGCTCCTAAGAAAACTCTATTTCAAAACCTTACTAACCACACCAGCACCAACAGTTCTTCCACCTTCTCTGATGGCGAAGCGCAAGCCCTCTTCCATAGCGATTGGGTGAATTAATGCAACCGTGATTTTTACATTGTCTCCAG
>Ga0214921_10004946_pt1 | contig 19172 bp, 19 predicted proteins | sample LL1505_MetaG_FD_177992 | JGI IMG/M metagenome (GOLD analysis project Ga0214921, IMG submission 177992) | Freshwater microbial communities from Lake Lanier, Atlanta, Georgia, United States - LL-1505 | ecosystem: Environmental > Aquatic > Freshwater > Lake | place: USA: Georgia | collected... | reverse complement strand
CGGCAAACGCCTCAAAAGCTCAGTAAAATGGTCGTCGTGCGGTGACGTCAGGATTTGCATCCCCACTTCGAATCATACCGATTCGAGACATGGCAAGCGTAATTTAGCGCCTATGGGGCAAAGCCCTCTCCAGGGGGCCACCGTACCGCTACCCAGGCGCCAATCTCGCCCAAGGCGACGCCATCTCAAACGCCTCGCCCAAATCCAGCAGCGCCTCCTCCGGCATGCGCGCCGCCACCAATTGCAGCCCCGCCGGCAGCCCCCCTAGCGCTACCGGCATGGGCAGCACGAGTGCCGCGAGCCCGGCGCAGTTGATCGCCGTGGAGAAGACCGAGGCGGTCTTGCCCGTTGTCGCCTGGCCATCGATCAGGGCCGGGAAGGGCTCACGCTTGGGCCAGGCCAGGGAGGGCGAGGCGGGGGTGGCGATGATATCAAAGCCCGCCAGCGCATCGGCCACCCGCCAGCGGAAGGCGGTCAGCGCGTCGATCGCCTGAACATGCTGCACCGCGCTGCGCGCCAAGCCGGCCTTCACGGTGGCGGCGACATTGGGCATGCAGGCCTCCTGCCAATCGGCGAAGCGGGAGAGCGCCCGGGCGGCGCCGCCGGCGGCGAGGGCGGCAAAAATCTCGGCTGCCTCATCCGAATTCCAGGGGCAGGGGATGTCTTCCAACTGGTGGTCCAGCCCTTGCAAGACGGCGCAGGCCCGGGTGAAGGCGGCGGCCACGGCGGGGTCCATTGGCGCGCCGGGATAGGCGGAGACAACGCCGATGCGCAGCTTGGCCGGTACTGCCATGGCGGCCACCGGGGCGGCCATGGCGGCAAATGCCAGCTTCAGATCGGCCACGGAGCGGGCGATGGGGCCGATCACCTGCAGGTCATTGGTCAGGGTGGGGAAGCCGTGGCGCCTGGGCACGCGCCCGGCCGAGGGTTTCAGCCCCGCCACCCCGGCCAGGCCGGAGGGGCGGCGGATCGAGCCGCCGGAATCGGTGGCGATGGCCAGGGCGCCGAGGCCCGCAGCGATGGCCGAAACACCGCCGCCGCTGGAACCACCCGAGGTGAGTTCCGGCGCCCAGGGATTGCCGGTCGCGCCAAAAATCCGGTTGTCGGTATAGCCGGAGAGCGCCAATTCGGGCGTATTGGTCTTGCCCAGAATCACCGCCCCCAGCGCGCGCAGCCGCGCCACCGGCAGGTCATCCTCCGGTGCTACGTAATCGGCATAAAGCGCGCTGCCCCAGGTGGCGCGCATGCCGCCGACATGGAGATTATCCTTCACCGTGATGGGCACGCCATCCAGCGGGCCCAGCGCTTCGCCGGCCGTCCAGCGCGCGGTGGAGGCCTCCGCCGCCGCACGGGCGCCGGGCTCATCGAGGGTGACGATGGCGTTCAGCCCCGGATTGACCGCGGCGATGCGCGCCAGAACCGCCTCGAGCACCGCGAGCGGCGTGGTGGCCTGGGCGGCGTAGAGCGCGCCCAATTCCGTGGCCGTGGCGGCCCAGAGGGGGCTCATTAGGGGGCTCATTAGGGGGCTCATTAGGGGGCTCATTCGTCGAGCCAGGCCACGGCGCGCACCGGGCTGCCGGTGCCGCCCTTGATGCGCAGCGGGAAGCCGATGAAGCGGAAGCGGCCTTTGCCGACCACCTTGTCCAAATTCACCACGCCTTCGTAATGGGTGAAGCCCATGTCGCGGCAGACGTGATGCACCTCGAAATTGTTGCGGCCCGGGCGGCCGGGGCTGACCGATTCCACGGTGAAGGCGGTGATGCCCTTGGCGCCGAGCCAGGTGGCGCTCTCCTTCGTCAGGCCCGGGAAGTCGGTGATATAGCCATCGGTGCCGGCGGCGCGTTTGTAGAAGCCGGTGTAGAGCAGCACCGTGTCCTTGGGCTGGATGGTGACGCCGGCGGCTTTTTCCGCCGCTTCTAGATGCGCGATGGTGATGTCTGTGCGGTCTGGCACATGGGTGAGGTCGAGGCAGAGGGCTTCGGTGAAGAAGGTCTCCAACGGCAATTCGTCGATGGTCTTGGCACCCGGCTTCTCGTCAAAATGCACGGGAGCATCGACATGGGTGCCGCCATGGTCGCCAGTGTGCAGCACCATGGTGGCGGCGGAGAAGGTATAGCCATCGGCCACCCGCTTCTCGTCATGCGTGCTGAAGGGATAGAGCTCGATGCTGGGATGATTGGGCAGGCGCTGCATCTTATGGGTGATCTCGCGGGTCAGATCGATGAGTTTCAATGCAGTCTCCTGGGGGATAGTGGTTGTCGCGCGCAGTATGGTCGGCGGCCCCGGCATGGCAAGCGCAGCCGGGGCGCGCCAAGTGGTGGCCTCGTTTTGTGGAGTGATGCCGCGTGTATCGCATTATTCCGGGGCTCTTGGCTCTTCTCTCAGCCGCCATGGCGCAAAGCAATTTTCCGGATCGGCCGAACCGCATCGTGGTGCCGACCAACCCCGGCGGCGGCACCGATATTTTTGCCCGCGCGCTGGCGGAGATTATGGGCAATTCGCTTGGCCAGCCGATTATCACCGAGAACCGGCCTGGCGCTTCTGCCCGCCGCCCCGGAAAGTTTCAAAACCGCTCGGCTTAATTGTGGGGGCCGATGAGGTTGACGCATGCGCGGGCCGGCATGCCCCGGGGGGCGGTATGGGCGAAGCCTGGTGCTGGCCCTGGTGGTGCCCTGGGGGCTGGCCTGGGGGCTGGACCACCGCCCGATCACCTGGCGGGCGCAAGCCATGCACCAGGCGGGCGTCAGGCGGGCCCTGGCCAGCGCCAGGCTCACCACTCACCCGAGCACAAGGCCGAACTGCCGGACAGCACGAGGCCGAGCGTCGCGGTACCAAACTGCCCGCAGCGGAATCGCCACAAGCCCCTCTAGGGATCGCTCAGTGGGACTACGGATGGGGGCGCCTCATAATCGTAAGGCCAAGCCGTTGTTAATACGGACAAAAATGGAAAAAGCTGGTTGGGGTGCTAGGATTCGAACCTAGGAATGGCGGTACCAAAAACCGCTGCCTTACCACTTGGCTACACCCCAGCGCCTGCATCAACCGGAAGTGCCATCAGGCGGGCGGTTCGTAAAGGGGGCCTGCGCTCGACCACCAATGGGCGGGCATGGCGCGGGCTGCCGCCTCGGCCTCTGGCACGGTGGCGAAGAGGCCAAAGCAGGTGGCGCCGGAGCCGCTCATTCGCGCCAGCAGGCAGCCGGGCGCCGCAGCAATGGCCGACAGGACTGCCGCGATGGCGGGACATAGGCTAATGGCCGCTTCCTGCAGATCATTGCCGCAGCGCGCCAGGTCTGCCGCCATGGCGGCGGCGTTTTCCCAGGCGGGCGGCAGGGGCGCCGGGCTGGAAAACCCGCCCTGGCGGGCGCGGAAGACTGCCGGCGTGGCCAGGGCCTCGCCCGGATTGACCAGCAGCAGCGCCACAGCGGGCAGCGCGGGCGCGGCCGTCATCACCTCGCCCACCCCGCCCATCCGTGCTGGGCGGCTTTCGACGCAGACGGGGATATCGGCGCCCAGCGGGAGGGCGATGGCGCGCAGCCGCTCTGGCGAAAACCCCAGGCCCCAGGCGCGGTTGAGCAGGCGAAGCGCGGCTGCGGCATCGGCCGAGCCGCCGCCAATGCCCGAAGCCACGGGCAGGTTTTTTTCCAGCACAATTGCGCCCCAAGGGGCGGCGATGCCCGCCGCGCCGGCCAGGGCATGGGCGGCGCGCAGCACGAGATTATCGGGCTCGGTGATCAAGCCGGCGGCGAATTTGCCCTCCAGCCGGAGTGAGAGCGTGCCGTGGCCCTCCAGCCGCAGCAGATCCTGCGCCGGGCCGAAGACTGCGAGGCTGTCGAGCACATGATAGCCATCGCCCCGCCGGCCGAGCACATGCAGGCAGAGATTGACCTTGGCGGGGGCGGGTTCGAACATTGACGGGATTAGCGCCGCAATGCTGCGGGCACGGCCTCGCGCGGCAGGCCGTTTTGCAATTTAAGTTCGATGCGCGGCCCCTCGCCGGGTTCAAGCTCCATGGTCAGCGCCCGACGCCATTGGAACTCCGCCTCGCGCTCGCGCCCGGCCACCCAATAGGCGTCGCCCAGATGGTCATTGATGGTGCTGTTGCGCACCTCCAACTCCACCGCCTTTTCCAGCCATTCTATGGCGCCGGGCAGGTCGCCGAGGCGGAACAGCGCCCAGCCCAGGCTATCGGCGATATTGCCATCCTGCGGGCGAAGTTCTGTCGCACGGGCGAGCATGGCGCGCGCACGTTCAAGGTTTAGCCCCTGATCGGCCCAGGAATAACCGAGGTAATTCAGGACATAAGGCTGCTCGGGCGCGAGTTCCAGGGCGCGCAGGAAATCACCCTCGGCACCCGGGAAATTGTTGCTGCGCTCGCGCGCGATGCCGCGGGCATAGAGCAGCGGCCAGTCCCGCGCGGTCAGTATGGGGATGCGGGCCACCGCCTCGTCATACACCGTCGCGGCCTCGGCGAAGCGGCCGGCATTGCGCAGTATATCGCCCATGCGGATCAGCGGCTGGGGCTGGCTGGTGATGCTTTTGGCCTGTTCACGCAGCAGCGCCAAAGCCTCATCCCGGCGCTCCATCCGCTCCAGCAGCCCGGCACGGCGCAGCGCCGCCACACCAAAAAGCGGGTCATCCACCCGGATCAGGCGGAGCAGTGCCATCGCCTGGGGCCGTTGGTCACCCTCGGTCAGCACATCGCTCACCAGCAACAGGGCGGGGCCGAAGGCAGGGCGCAGCCGCAGGGCCAGGCGGGAGAGCAACATGGCGTCATCATTGGCGCCCTGGGCGCGCAGCGCGCCGGCCATGGCGACATAGGCCTCGGCAATGCCCTCCACCGGGGAGGTCACGCCGCGGCCGGCGAGGACGAGGCTGCGGGCCGGCTCGCTTGCCGCCAGCGAGATTTCATCGCCATTGCCGACCACCTGGTCGAGCAGCCTTGTGGCATCGGCCTGCCGCCCGGCGCGATGCAGAATAGAGGCGCCCAGCAAGGCCAGGCGCAGCGTGGGGTCGGGCTGGTCGGCCATGGCCAGGCGCACAAGGCGCTCGGCCTCGCGCATGCGGCCCGAGAGGTCGGCGATCATGGCGGCATGCAGCGCATTGAGGGCGCGAAAGCGGCCCTGCTCGATGATCGGCCGCAGCCCGGACTGGGCCTGGTCGCTCTGGCCACGGCCCGCCTGGGTCCATGCCAGCAGCACCGGCAGCAGCGGCGCCGTGGGGCCATTGCGCGGCAGGGCGCGGACCCTGCTCTCGGCACGGTCCCAACGGCCGGCCAATGCCTCGCTGCCCAATTGCAGCAAGATGGCCACGGGGTTGTCGGGCAGCCGCCGGGCCAGGCGCAGTGCCTCGGCGCGGCCGTCGAGCACGCTGGCCCGGAAGGCCCGGATCAGCAATTCGGGATTATCGGGGTCGCCACGAAGGGCGGCGAGGAGTTGGTCGGCGGCGGTGGCGGTATCAACCTCGGCGGCAGCGAAGCGGCCGGCCAGGAAGGCGCCGATGGTGCCCGACGCCGCCTGGGGGGGGCGCGGCGGGCGGGTGGCAGCACGATCAGCCGGCGCAGCACCAGCCGCGCAGAGGCCAAGCAGCGCAGTCGCCAAAAAGGCGACTCGCATCGGGGATGGAGGGCGGATCATTGCTGTTCGATATAAGCCCCTGCGACATCGCCACCAGAAGCTGTTGCCTCACGATCACATCAAAGGAGGCGGTGTTACATCAAAAGCACGCTTACACCGGCCTGCCATAGCCGCGAAACTGCGCCGCCACCGCTTCCATCTCAGCGCCATCGAGCAGCACAGGCGGCAGGCCGGCCGCCAGCAGCAGCAGGTATTGCCGCGCCAGGTTCTCGACCTCACGCGCCAGGGCTTCGGCGCCGGCCAAAGTTGCACCCAGGGCGACAACGCCGTGATTGGCGAGCAGGCAGGCGCGGCGGCCCTCCAGCGCGGCCACGGCCTGGGTGGCCAATTCTGGCGTGCCGAAGGTGGCATAGCCTGAGCAGCGGATATCATCGCCGCCGGCGAAAGCGATCATGTAATGCAGGGCGGGGATGGGGCGGCGGGCGCAGCTCAACGCGGTCGCGTGCGGGCTGTGGGTGTGGATAATGGCCGCTGCATCGGGCCGGGCGGCGTAGAGTTCGGCATGGAGTTGCCATTCGCTGGAGGGGCGGCGCTGGCCGGCCAGGGTGGCGCCATCGGGGGTGAGTTCGACGAGGTCTTCCGGGCGGAGTTGGGCATAGGGGAGGCCGGATGGGGTGATGAGGAAACCGCGCGGGGTGCGGAGGGAGAGATTGCCGGATTTGCTCGGCATGAAGCCTGCGGCGTCGAGCCCCTGGGCGGCGGTGATGAGGGCGGCGGCATCGGTCATTGGGTTTTGTCGGCCAGGGATTGGGCATGGGCCAGGACCGCCTGTTGGAAGAGGCGCAGCAGGACCACCCAGATCAACACGGCCAGGAAAGCCCAGAGAAAGCCATGCCGCTGCCAGAGCAGGGCGGCCAGGGCGAGCCAGCCGGTGGAGGCGAGCACGCCCAGGCGTATGATGCGAAGAAGGGGCAAGGCTGTTCAGGCCCCGGCACAGCGATCGGTGCCGGCCCGGGCGGGGAGCGCCGGGGCAACACCGATCATGTGCAGGGCTCGGCGACCCTGCATTCTCACATCCCCCCGATATAATTCGGCCCCCCCGCCCCTTCCGGCGTGCACCAGTCGATATTTTGGGTTGGGTCCTTGATGTCGCAGGTTTTGCAATGGACGCAGTTTTGCGCGTTGATCTGCAGCCGGTGGCTGCCCTGGCCATCCTCGACGGCCTCATAGACGCCGGCCGGGCAGTATCGGCTCTCAGGGCTGGCGTATTTCACGAAGTTTTCGGCCAACCACTTGCCCGGGTCGCGCAGTTTCAGATGCGCTGGCTGGTCTTCCTCGTGATTGGTGTTGGAGAGGAAGACCGAGGAATTGCGGTCAAAGCTCAGCACGCCATCGGGCTTGGGGTAGTCGATTTTTGGCGCCTCGGCCGCAGTCTTCAGGCTGGCATGGTCGGCATGGTGGCCCATGGTCCAGGGGGCGCGGCCTTTGAAGACGTAGGTGTCCAGCGCGGCATTCACCAGGCCGCCCCACATGCCCCATTTGGCGAAGGCGGGGCGGATGTTGCGCACGGCCTTGAGTTCTTCCCAGAGCCAGCTTTGCTCCAGCATGGCGGGGTATTCGGCCAGCACCGGGGCACGATCCTCGCTGGCCAGTGCCGCCACCACCGCCTCGGCCGCCACCATGCCGCTCTTCATTGCGGTGTGGGTGCCCTTGATCTTGGGCACGTTTAGGAAGCCCGCCGTATCGCCGATCAGCGCGCCGCCGGGGAAGACCAGCTTGGGGATGGATTGGAAGCCACCCTCATTCAGCGCGCGCGCGCCATAGGAAATGCGCTTGCCGCCTTCGAGGAATTTGCGCAGCTCGGGATGGGTCTTGAAGCGCTGAAACTCATCGAAGGGGCTGAGCCAGGGATTGGGGTAGTCGAGGCCCACCACAAAGCCCACGCTCACCAGATCCTCGCCCAGCATATAGAGCCAGGAGCCGCCATAGGTGTCGCTCTTCAGTGGCCAGCCGGTGGAATGCCAGATGAGGCCGGGGGTGTGCTTCTCCTTGGGGATCTGCCACAGCTCCTTCAGGCCGATCGCATAGGTTTGCTCCTGCACGCCATCGCGCAGGGCATAGGTCTCGAAGAGTTTTTTGGTCAGCGAACCGCGGCAGCCCTCGGCGAAGAGGGTGTAGCTGGCGCGCAGCTCCATGCCGGGCTGGTAGTTCGGCCCCTCGCTGCCATCGCGCGAAATGCCCATCACCCCGGCCACGACGCCTTTGACCACACCATCCTCGATGATGGTCTCGGAGGCGGCGAAGCCCGGATAGATCTCCACCCCCAGCGCCTCGGCCCGGGCACCCAGCCAGCGGGCGACATTGCCGAGCGAGACGATGTAATTGCCGTGATTGTTCATCTGCGGCGGGGTGGGCAGTTTGATCGCCCGGGTCTCGGTCAGCATCATGAAGCGGTCATCGCCGGCCGGGGTGGTCAGGGCCGGCGGGTCCTCGCGCCAATCGGGGATCAGCTCATCGAGTGCGCGCGGCTCCAGCACCGCGCCGCTGAGGATATGCGCGCCAACCTCGCCGCCCTTCTCCACGATGCAGACCGCCGCATCGGGCGAGAGCTGCTTGATACGGATCGCCGCGGCCAGGCCAGCCGGCCCCGCCCCCACGATCAATACGTCGAATTCCATCGCTTCGCGCTCGGCCATCGCTTTCTCCCGCATTTCCGGCATAAGCCATGTAGCGAAGGGTGCGGGACTGCGTAAGAGTCTGTCTGCGGATGCAGGCGCGGCAGGATCAGAAGCAAGCTCCAGGGGCAATGGGTGATGGATGACCATGCGGCGCTGCTGGCCGCGCTGAGGCTGCAGCTGGATTGGGGGGTGGATGAGGCGCTGGAGGCTGCGCCGCTGGGCCTGCATGGGCCCCAGGCCGTGCTGCCGGCTGGCGTTGTTGCGGCTGCCCCGTCCACGCCACGCCTGGCCGCCACGGCCCAGCCCCGCCCCGTGCCGCCCGCCGCCACCGAAGCCTCGGCCCTGGCCGCAGGCGCTGCCAGCCTCGAAGCCCTGCGCGACGCCATGGCCGGCTTCACCGGCAGCAGCCTGCGCGAGACGGCGACGCAGATCGTCTTCGCCGATGGCATTGCCGGCAGCCCGATTATGGCCATTGGCGAGGCGCCGGGCGCTGATGAGGACCGTCAGGGCAAGCCCTTCGTGGGCGCATCCGGCCAATTGCTGGATCGGATGCTGGCCAGCATCGGCGTCTCGCGATCCGAAAATGTTTACATCACCAATATCCTGCCCTGGCGGCCACCGGGCAATCGCACGCCGACGGATGCTGAAATGCAGCTTTTTCTACCCTTCGTCCGGCGGCATATCGCCTTGGCCCGGCCCAAATTTCTGGTCTTGCTGGGCGGCACGGCGGCCAAGGCGTTGCTGGGCGGGCGCGATGGTATCACCCGCATGCGTGGCAAATGGCATCAAGTCATGATGGAGGACGGACAAGTCATTCCGGCACTGGCCACCTTGCATCCCGCGTATCTTTTGCGCAGCCCATTGGCCAAGAAAGATGCATGGCATGATTGGCTGCTGCTACGCCGTCGCCATGATGAAGGCTGAATTATGGCAAGCCAAAATGAATGGCAATATATAGGGCCAAGATATTGATTTCATAAAATCTATGGTCTGAATTGAGGGTTTTGTTGTTTCAGCAATCGGTGATTACTGGAATATTAGATTGCTTTGTCGGCGCAGCCCGCTTAACGTTTATGCGTCATGGAAGCTTCACACCCAGAGTCCCGCCCTCGCCCCCACACAACGCTGGGTGGCGTGGCCTTGGCCGCAGCCCTCACATGGGGGTGCAGCAGTGCCTCGGCCCAGCAGGCCACCGAAACCATCGCCCAAGCGGCACGCGCCCCCCAGCGCATGGCCCAGCCGACGGCTGTGATGGGCGCGCCGGATGCCGCGCGCATGCGCCGCGCCTTCGAGGCCCAGGCGCGTGGTGACCTGCTGGCCGCCACCCGCGAGACCGAGCACCTTGATGACCATCGCCTGATGGGCCACTTGCTGGCCGATCGCTACCTGCGCGCCACGGCCGATACGCCCATCCAGGCGTTGCAGGCCTGGCTGGCCGACCATTCGGACCATCCGGACGCGATCCTGCTGCATAGCCAACTCGCCGCCCGCCTGCCGCGCGGCGCAGCCCTGCCGCCGCCGCCCGCCCAGCCCGACATGCCCGCGCAGGCGCTGGATGTCCTGCCTGAGGAACGCCCCGCAGGCCCTGCGCTAGCGCGCAACAACGCGCTGGACCGCCAGGTGCGCGACCGCGTGGCAGAGGGCCAGCCGGCCCAGGCGCTGGTTGCCATCGCGCGGGCCAATATCAGCCCTGCCTATGCTGGGCAGTTGAAGGCCGAAATTGCCCAGGCGTTGTTCCGCATGGGCCAGGATGAGGATGCGCTGCGCATCGCGGGCGAGGCGCTGCAGGTCTCGGCCCATAATCCCAATGCAGCATTCCAGGCCGGCCTCGCCGCCTGGGCGCTGGATAGCTACGAATTGGCGCTGGGCTTTTTCGAGCGGGCGGCGCGCTCGGACATGGCGGCCCCCGCCCTGCGCTCGGCCGCCGCCTTCTGGACCGCGCGCGCCGCGGTGCGGGCGCGCCGGCCGCAGGCCTATATCGGCTGGATGCTGCAGGCGGCGCAGGAGCCACGCACTTTTTATGGCATGTTGGCGCGCCGTACCCTCGGGCTGCCCAATGGTTTCGCCTGGGAAAACCCGGCCGCCGATGCTTCGGCGCTGGCCGAAACCGCGGGCGGCTGGCGCGCCATGGCGCTGCTCCAGGCCGGCCAGCGCAACAGGGCCGAGGCCGAACTGCGCCTGCTCTATCGGCGGGGCCGCGGCAATCCGCTGCTCACACAGGCCATCCTCACCTTCGCCGGCCAGGCGGGCATGACCGCGCTGGTCACCCAAGTGGCGGCGGCCAGCCAGAGCGAGGATGGCCGGCCGCGCGATTTTGCCCGCTTCCCGCTGCCCACACTGCTGCCCTCGGGCGGCTATCGGGTGGACCCGGCCTTGCTCTATGCGCTGGCGCTGCAGGAGAGCCGATTTGACCCGATGGCGCTGTCGCGCTCCGGCGCGCGGGGGATTTTGCAGATCATGCCGGCCACCGCCAGCTATATCGCCAATGACCCCAGCCTGAGCGGTGACAATGCCGAGAGGCTGCATGAGCCCGGCTTCGGCCTGGAACTCGGCCAGCGCTACCTGCATTATCTGGCGCGGCATGAGACGGTGGCGGGCGACCTGATCCGCCTGCTCGCCGCCTATAATGCGGGGCCGGGGAACCTCTCGCGCTGGCTGCCTTCGGCGCAGCACCGGCAGGACCCGCTATTGTTCATTGAGAGCATTCCGGTCAACGAAACCCGCGCCTATGTGCAGCGGGTGCTGGGTTTTTCCTGGATTTATGCCTCGCGCCTGGGGCTGCCAGCCGTGAGCCTGGACGCGCTGGCCAGCGGCAGCTTCCCCCGATTTGCCCAGCCCGGGGATGTGACGGCGATGCTGCGGGTGGGACGACAGCCGCGGCTGAACTGAGGCATACTGCGCCAATGCCAATCAACGAAGCCCTCACCTTCCTGCCCATCCAGATTGCCGTGCTGACGGTGAGCGACACGCGCGATCTGGCCACCGACACATCCGGCGCCACGCTGGCCGCACGCATTGCGGCCGCGGGGCATGGGGTGATCGACCGCCGCATCGTGAAAGATGATGCCGGGCTGATCGAGGCGATTTTGCGGGAATGGATAGCGAACCGCCAGGTGGATTGCGTGATCACCACCGGCGGCACCGGCATCACCGGCCGCGACGTGACGCCCGAGGCCTTCTCCCGCGTGCTGGAGAAGGAAATTCAGGGCTTTGGCGAGTTGTTCCGAATGCTGAGCTACCAGAAGATCGGCACCTCCACGATCCAGTCCCGGGCGATTGGAGGCGTAGCGGGGGGGACCTATCTCTTCGCCCTGCCCGGCAGCAATGGCGCGGTGAAGGATGCCTGGGACGATATCCTGGTGCATCAGCTCGATAGCCGGTTTCGCCCCTGCAATCTGGTGGAGTTGATGCCGCGGTTGCAGGAGCATTTGCGCTGAGGCTTGGTGGCCAGCGGAGCCATGCCATGCGACATCCGATCCAGGCCATGCCATAATGCCGCCGCCCGCCGTTTTTCGCAGCCAAGGAGCGGCCATGTCGGACCGCACCACGACCCGCCACCACAGCCACACCCATCGGCGCCCCGCGCGGCTGACCGGTGAGGTGCAGGTCGCGCTGCGCCGGCTGGAACGGGCCCTCAGCCGCAAGGGGGCCCATGTCGTGCCGCGACGGGCTGCGGCGGATGGCGGGCTGATCGCTGCCTCCTATAACATCCATAAATGCATTGGGGTGGATCATCGGTTTGACCCGGGTCGCATCGCTGATGTCATTGCCGAGCTTGATGCCGATATCCTGGCCTTGCAGGAGGTGGATCGCCGCTTCGGCCGCCGCACCGGGCTGCTCGACATGGCTGATATTGCGACGCGCTGTGGCCTCACTCTGATCGCAGCACCGCAGCACAAGGGGGGGCATGGCTGGCATGGCAATGCGCTGCTGGTGCGCGGCGCCACGGCCAGCCGGGTGAGCTGCCTGACCCTGCCGGGGGCAGAGCCGCGTGGCGCGCTGGTGGTTGATCTCGACTTTCCGCATGGCCGGCTGCGGGTGGTGGCGGTGCATCTGGGGCTGCTGCGCCGCCACCGGCTGCAGCAGACCAGCGCCATTCTGGCGGCCTTGGCCGAGGGCCCGGCCATGCCGACCCTGCTGCTGGGCGATTTTAATGAATGGCGGGCCGGCGCGGCCTCGGCTTTGGCGGTGCTGGAGCCGCGCTTTGGCCCCTTCGGGCCGCATCGGCCTAGCTTTCCCTCCCGCCTGCCGTTTCTCGCCTTGGACCGCATCCTGGGCCACCCGCATGGGCTGGTGCGTGGGCCGCAGGTGCATGACACGGTGCTGGCGCGGGTGGCCTCTGACCATCTGCCGATCCGCGCCCGCATTGACCTTGCGGCTGGTCAGGCTGCTGGCGCGTTGGAGCCTCGGGCGGCGGCGTGACGATCTTTCCCGCATTGCCGGTGCAGGAGGCGCTGCCGGCGCTGCTCGACGCGCTGCGCGCCGGCGCCTCGGCCGTGCTGGTCGCGCCCCCTGGTGCGGGCAAAACCACCCTTGTGCCGCTGGTGCTGATGGATGAGCCCTGGGCTGCGGGGCAGAAAATTCTGGTGCTGGAGCCACGCCGCGTGGCCGCCCGCGCCGCCGCGCGGCGGATGGCGGAATTGCTGGGCGAGGCGCTGGGCGAGCGCATCGGCCTGGCCACCAGGCTCGACCGTGTGGCCGGCCCCGCCATGCGGGTGGAGGTGGTGACCGAGGGCCTGCTGGTCCGGCGCCTGCAATCCGACCCCGGGCTGGATGGCGTGGCGGCGGTGCTCTTCGACGAGGCGCATGAGCGCAATCTCGACACCGATATCGCCATCGCGCTCTGCCTCGATGTGCAGCGCAATTTGCGGCCGGAACTGCGGCTGCTGGCGATGAGCGCCACGCTGGATGGCGCGGCTTTTGCCACGTTGCTGGGCGCGCCGGTGATCGAGAGCATGGGGCGGGCCTATCCCGTGGCCATCTCCCACCGCGCGCGCGAATTGGCCGATGCGCGGGAATTGCCCGAGGCCATGGCCAATACCATCCGCGACGCGCTGCGGGCATATCCGGGCGACGTGCTGGCCTTTCTGCCGGGTTGGGGTGAGATTCGCCGCACCGCTGAACGGCTCTCGGGGCTGGATGTGGAGGTGCTGCCGCTGCATGGCGAATTGCCCCCGGCCGAGCAGGACCGGGCGCTGGCGCCATCCGTCCGCCGGAAAGTTGTGCTGGCAACTTCCATTGCCGAGACATCACTCACCGTGCCGGGTGTGCGCATCGTTATCGATGGCGGTTTTCGGCGCGCGCCGCGGCTTGATGCCAGTTCAGGGCTGAGCCGGCTGACCACCCAGCGGATCAGCCGGGCGGCGGCGGAACAGCGCGCTGGCCGCGCCGGGCGCACTGAAGCCGGTGTTGCCATTCGGCTCTGGACCGAGGCGCTGCATCGCGGCCTGCCGTTGCAGGACCGGCCGGAGATTTTGGAGGCTGAGTTGGCCTCCTTCGCGCTGGACTGCGCGGCCTGGGGGGCGGCACCGGCCTCGCTCGCGCTGCTTGATGCACCACCTGCCGGCGCGCTGGCGGCGGCCCATGCCCTGCTGCGGGCGTTGGACGCGCTGGATGCGGGCCACCGCATCACCGAGACTGGCCGCCGCATGGCGCGGCTTGGCACCCATCCCCGCTTTGCCCGGATGATGCTGGCGGCGCGCGATGTGGGCGAACAGGCCCTGGCCGCCGACCTCGCCGCCCTGCTGGAGGAGCGCGACCCGATCCGCGACCGTGAGGCGCCGGCTGATATCAATTTGCGCCTGGGCCTGCTGCATGGCGCCGACCATGCGCAGGCGGACCGGCCGACGGTGGCGCGCATCGCCCGCAGCGCCGCGCAGCATCGCCGCCGCTTAGGACTTAGCGCCAAAGCCCTGCCCGGCGGCGATGCCGGCCCATTGCTGGCGGCGGGTTTTCCGGACCGGATCGCCGCCCGGCGCGGCGCGCTGGAGGGTGCCTTTCGCCTGGCCGGGCTGGAGGGGGCGGGGCCGGGTGCGCGCACTGCCGCCACCGACCCGCTGCGCCGCGCGCCCCTATTGGCGGTGGCGCAGCTTGACCTTATCGGCACCGAGGCGCGCATCCGCATGGCGGCGCCGCTTGATCTGGCGCTGCTGGAAGCGCGCTTCCCCGACCGGATGCGCTGGGTGGAGGGTGCTGTGTTCGATGCCCGCACCGGCAGCGTCACCGCCCGGCGACGCAAAATGTTTGGCCCGCTGATTCTGGAAGAGGCGGCGCCGCAAAACCCTGACCCAGAGGCGCTGGCCCTGGCGCTGGCCCAGGCCGCCGCCGAGCGCGATTGGCGCGACCTGGATTGGACGGAGGCGGCGAAACAGGCGCAGGCGCGCATCGGCTGGATGCGCCGCTCCGACCCGAGCTGGCCGGATGCCACGCTGACGGTCATTGCTGTGGCAAGTCAAATTTATGGCCGCAGCAAGCTTTCGGAACTGCGCGCGATCGACACCCATGGCCTCATCATGGCGCTGCTGACGCATGAGCAGCGCCGCGCGCTGGAGACCGCCCTGCCCGCGCGGCTGGCTTTGCCCAAGGGCCGCAGTGCGGCGGTGGATTATACCGCCGAGGTGCCCCGGCTCGAGGCCCGGGCGCAGCATCTTTATGGCGTTACCACCACGCCGCGGCTGGCGGGCGGCGCTGTGCCGCTGCATATCGCCTTGCTCTCGCCAGCTGGGCGGCCGATTGCCATCACCGCTGATCTGGCAGGCTTCTGGAGCGGCGGCTGGCGCGATGCGCGAAAAGATATGCGCGGGCGATACCCCAAGCATGACTGGCCGGAAAACCCAGCCATGGCTGAGGCGCCGGCGGAGCGGGTGCGCGGTTAGAGTTGTTTCACCACCCCATGCAGCGCCGGCAGCCGCACCATGCGGGCAACGCCCTCGCCCATCGGCACCGCACCCAGCACATCCTTCACCGCCTCGGCCATCACCACACCCGACAGGCGCGGCAGAGCCATGCGGCCCAGGCCTTCCCACATGGCAGCGCCGGTCAGCGCCCAGGGCCATGGCAGCGGTGGCACGAAGAGTGCGGGCCGCACCCGCGCCACGCGAAACAGCCGCCCCTCCAGCAGCCGCAGCAACTGCCCGCGCGACCAGGGCCGGCCTTGGCCGAAGGGCGTATGGTCGAAGAGCGACCAGGCGCCGAGGCGATTGGGCACCACCACGATCAATTTTCCATCATCGCGCAGCACCCGCCAGCATTCGCGCAGCAAGGCCTCGGGCGCCTGCACCATCTCCAGCGCATGCACCAGCACGATGCGATCCATGGAAAGGTCGGGCAGCGGCAGCAGCGCCTCGGGCATCACCGCGGCCGGGGGTGGGGGCGCGGGGCTGGCGATGGGTGCCGGCACCAGGGCGAGGCTGCGCGCCGTCTGCCCTGACCACAGCGTCAAATAGGGCATGGCCCAGCCCAGCCCCAGCACATTCATGCCGTGCAATTGGGGCCACATCCCGCGCAATCCGTTCCTCAACATGCGCTTTGCGACAATGCCAGAGGCGCTGGCATAGAATGCGGCAAGACCGTGGACCTCGTGGCTCATGCAGGGGATATAGGGGCTGACCCGCTGCTGCGGGAGTGATCCATCGGAGACGCGCATGACCATCGCCATCAAGGCCATTCCTTGCCTCAGTGACAATTACGCTTGGTGGCTGCGTGACCCCGCAACCGGCCAGACCGCCGTGGTTGATCCGGGCGAGGCCCGGCCGATTTCGGCCATGCTGCGCGCCGAGGGCACCGGCCTGGACTGGATCCTGCTCACCCACCATCACGGCGACCATGTTGGTGGTGTGCTAGCGCTGGCGGCCGAGTTTGGCGCCCGGGTGGCCGGTGCCGCGGCTGATGCGCATCGCCTGCCCGCACTCGACGAGGCGCTGCGCCCGGGCGATAGCTTTACGCTCGGCCAATCTGCCGCCCTAGTGCTAGACAGCCCGGGCCATACGCTGGGGCACATCGCCTTTTCCTTTCCCGAGGCGGTGTTTTGCGGCGATACGCTGTTCTCCGCCGGCTGCGGCAGGCTGCTGGAGGGCACACCGGAGGATATGTTCGCATCCCTCGCCACCCTCGCGGCGCTGCCGGATTACACCCTGGTGTGCTGCGGGCATGAATACACAGAGAGCAATATCCGCTTTGCGCTCACGGTGGAGCCGGACAATGCGGCGCTGCGCGACTGGGCCGAGAAAGCCCATGCGATGCGGGCGGCCGGTGAGCCCACACTGCCCACCACCATGGGGCTGGAACGCGCGATCAACCCCTTCATCCGGGCGAAGACGGTGGATGATCTCGCCCGTATCCGCGCCGCCAAGGATGGGTTTCGCTGATACTCTCGGGGCTGGATTGATGATGGCGGCCTGGCGCGGCATGGTGGCGGCATTCAACGCCAGGATAATCCCATGAAACTGCATCACAGCCCCGCCAGCCCCTATGTCCGCAAAGTGATGGCCTGCGCCATTATTCGCGGGCTTGACGGGCGTATCGAACAGATCCGCACCAATCCCCATCTCAGCCCGGCGGAATTGCTGGCTGATAACCCGCTCAGCCGCATCCCGGCTTTGGTGACCGATAGCGGCGACACGCTGTATGACAGCCCGGTCATCGTCGAATATCTCGACACGCTGGGCGATGCGGCGCCGATGGTGCCGCCGGCTGGCCCCGCGCGCATCGCCGCGCTGAAGCTGCAGGCGCTGGGCGATGGCATCATGGATGCCGCCATTGCGCGCCGCATGCAGCTTGCTTTGCCGCAGGATGAGGGCCGCGTGGCCTTCACCACCCGTCAGGCCGGTGTGGTTGAGCGCGCGCTGGCGGTGCTGGAGAATACCGATCTCGCCGGGCCGATGGATGTGGGCCGGATCACCATTGCCTGCGCGCTGGGCTATCTGGATTTCCGCTTCCCGCATGAGCCCTGGAAGGCGGCGCATCCCAAGCTGGCAGCCTGGTACGAGACGGCGCTGAGCAATCCGGGCCTGGCCGGGACCATGCCGGTTGGCTGAAACGGCCGCGAGCCTGATCACCCGCCTCGGGCTGCAGCCGCATCCCGAGGGCGGGTTTTTTCGTGAGACATGGCGCGACCGGCCCGCAAATGGCGGGCGGGGCGTGGGCACGGCCATTCTCTTTCTGCTGCGCGCGGGTGAGGCCTCGCATTGGCATCGGGTGGATGCGGTGGAGTGCTGGCATTGGCATGCCGGCCTGCCCTTGCGGCTGCGGCTGGCGGCGCCGGGCGGTGCGGCCTCTGAGGTGATTCTCGGGGTGGATTTCGCCGCCGGGCAGATGCCTTTCGGCCTGGTGCCGCAGGGCTGGTGGCAGGCGGCGGCGCCCATTGGCGGCGCGGGCGCCGATTACACCCTGGTGGGCTGCACCGTCTCGCCCGCCTTTGAATTTGCCGGCTTCGAGATGGCGCCACCTGGCTGGGAACCCCAGGCGGGAGGCCAGGCATGAGCGACAGCACCGCCTGGAATGCCCGCTATGCCGAAAGCCCCGGCATGTTCGGCGCGGCGCCGAATGAATTTCTGCTGGAACAGGCGCATCGGCTGCGCCCGGGCATGGCGGCGCTGGCGCTGGGCGATGGTGAGGGGCGCAATGGTGTCTGGCTGGCCGGTCTGGGGCTGGATGTCACCGCGCTGGACTGGTCGGCCACCGGCATGGCCCGCGCCGAGGGCCTGGCCGCCGCGCGCGGCGTGGCGCTGCGCATCGTGGTGGCGGATGCAACGGCATGGGACTGGCCGTGCGGGCAGTTTGACGTGGTGGCTTGGATTTTTGTCCATCTGCCGCCGGCGGATCGTGCGGCGGTGGCGGCTGGGTTGCGGCGCGCCCTCAAGCCCGGCGGGTTGCTGGTGCTGGAGTGTTTTTCACCGGCGCAGGAGGGCCGGCGTTCCGGCGGGCCGCGCATGGCGGAATTGTTGTTCACCCGGGCGATCCTGGAGCAGGAATTCGTAGGCTTCGAGGTGCTGGTGCTGCTGGAAGGCGCGGTGCGGCTGGATGAGGGGCCCAAGCATCAGGGCCTGGCCGAGGTTGTCCGCGCGGTGCTGCGCAAGCCGGCGATCTGAGCTGGGCTGTGGCAGGCGCCGGGCACCTGCCTAGCCTGGGCCATCAGCACCTCGCCGGTTTGCCCCGGTAGGGCCAGAAAGGGCAGCCCCGCCCGGGCCAGCGCATCGGCCAGCCAAGTGTTGCAGTTATAGGCCAGGGTGTAGAAATAGGCGGCGGGGTGGAAGCTGCGGTCAGGCCGGGCGCCATCGGGCACCTCCGCCTCCTCGGCGGCGATGGCCTCGCGCAGGAAGGCCAGCAGCGGCGCGCGGCCGGCCTCGGGCAGGCGCAGCCTCACCGCCTCCTCCGGCATGGCGGTGATGCTGGTGATCTCGACCACGGCTGGCCCGGGCAGGCCGGAGGCCAGGATGGCCAAAATGCTGGGCTCATCCACCCCCACCACGCCCTGCTTGCCGAAGCCGAAGGCGATGGTCGTGGCTGCGGGGTGGCGCTGGGCGATGGCGGGCAGGCCCTGCTCCACCAGGCTGCGGGGCAGCATCAATTCGGTGTGGATGCCACGCTGCAGCAGGGCGATAGGCTCGCTCTCCTCGCCGCAGGCCGGCGGGGTCGGCGCCGCGCAGCCGGTCAGCAGCAGCGCCAGGATCGCAATGGCATGGCGATACCGGATACCACGCCGCAGGATGCCTATCGGTTCAATTGTCATCCGTATTCGCCATCACGACCAGCAATTGGCGAATGGGCTGGGGAAGTCAACGCGTTGAGACTAGAGCCGTTTCAACGAAAGCGAAGAATGTGAAACGGCTCTAGCAGCCTGTCGGATTCCGGTCACAGCCGCTGCGTCGCGTAGCCGCTGATGTTGTTCACGCGGCCTGCAGGCGGTGGAGCCGCCTGCAAT
>Ga0214921_10004945_pt1 | contig 19176 bp, 19 predicted proteins | sample LL1505_MetaG_FD_177992 | JGI IMG/M metagenome (GOLD analysis project Ga0214921, IMG submission 177992) | Freshwater microbial communities from Lake Lanier, Atlanta, Georgia, United States - LL-1505 | ecosystem: Environmental > Aquatic > Freshwater > Lake | place: USA: Georgia | collected... | reverse complement strand
AAATGAGTATATGACATTAAATATAGGATCAGGACAGGTAATATCTGCCTTTGAAATCGCATCGCTCATCAAATATCAAACTAGGTCTAGCTCAGAGATTGTTCTTTCTCCCAAACAGGCCAGAAGAGATAATTTTATCTTTAATCTTGAAAAGCTTACTGAGAAAACTAGGTTCCAACCTCCATCATTAAAAAAATCAGTTCTAGACTATTTGCAAATTAAAATCCACGATTCAAACCTTTCTTAGTTCATGAAGAAAATAAACATGGCTGAACCATATTTTGATCATCAAGATCGAATGTGGATTCATAACGAACTGGAAAATATTCTTGATGGTTTGCTTAGCATGGGTCCTAATGTCGCAACTTTTGAGACGGAGTTTTCAAATTATCTAAATTGTAAGCATGCAATAGCTGTTAACTCATGTACATCTGCGCTTGAAATAGCTTTAAACTATTATGATATTAAAGGCACTGAAATAATAGTACCTGCCCAAACATTTATTGCAACTGGTATGGCTGTTCATCTGGCTGGAGGAATACCTGTATTTGCCGATATTTGCCCTGAAACTTTCTCCTTGTCTTTGGATAGCATCAAAAGAAAAATATCTGAAAAGACAGTTGGCTTGATAATAGTTCACTTCGCAGGCATAGTCACCCCTGAGTATCAGCAAATATATAATTTTTGCAATGATAAAGGACTGTTTATTATTGAAGACGCTGCACACGCTTCTGGTGCTCAATATAATGGTAAATTTGTGGGCACATTAGGTGATGTAGGCTGCTTTTCCTTCTTTCCAAGTAAGGTGATAACATCTGCAGAGGGAGGTATGTTGACGACTAATAATGATGAAATAGCAATGTTTGCCCGAAGTCACCAGAATAGAGGTAGAGACATGTCACAAGCCGATGAACTGTATTTATTACCTGGAAGAAATGTTAGGTTAAGTGAATTTAATGCATTGATTGGTCGGTGTCAGCTGCGGCATTTAGGCGAATATGTAGCAGCAAGAAGGGCTTTGGCGTATACTTATTATAAGGGTCTGTCGGATTGCTGTTTTATTCAGTTAGTCAGCTCGAAGGTTCTTCATCATTCGGTATTTTGGAAATTTCCAATATTATTAAAAAATGCAAAAGCCAAGGCTATTGTTTCTCACGCACTAAGAATGAAGAATATAGCCTCTGATTCTGCTTACTACCCACCACTGCATCTTCAGCCAGTAATGCAGCGCTTATTTAATACAAAATCAGGCAGCCTTCCAATTACCGAAGATCTCCTAACGCGACATCTAAATCTACCTGTAAATCCTAGGATGTCACAAGAGGATGTATTTTTCGTTGTAGATACTATATTAAGTTGCAGCAGTCAACTCTAAAACTTTTGTATGCGTGTTTCTATCCATCAACCTCAATACCTTCCTTGGTATCCATATTTTCAAAAAATAATTGCATCTGACCTTTTTATTTATTTAGACACTGTGGACTTTCAGAAAAATGGACTTCAAAATCGAAATAAAATATTAACAAATAGCGGACCTGCTTGGCTGACTGTACCAGTAAAACAGAAACTTAAACAAAAGATTATTGATACAAAAATATCTAAAGTCTCAAACTGGAAAGAAAAACATATGAAAACATTGTCTTTTAATTATGGAAAACTAGAGAATTTTAAAAATTATCATAGTTTTCTGTGGAATGTATACGCTGAGGCAAGTGATTCCCTTGCAGAGTTAAATATTGCACTTACCAATCAAATACTCAATCTTATGAATATTACTACTCCTACAATTATGAGTAGTCAACTTGATTCTTTTGGCGTCTCCACAGAGCTCATCGTTAATCTCTGTAGGCAGGTGGGAGCGACCACCTATGTTTCAGGAAATGGTGGAAAAAACTATCTTGATCAATCGCTTTTTTCTAGCTCAGGTATTCATCTCGAATTTCTATCGCCGTTATTGCCAAATCCCTACCCAACCGTTTATACTGATGTTGGTTGCCACTGTGATCTCTCAATAGTTGACTTCCTTTTCAACTGTGGGGATACCTGGCATACATATATACCCAGTGGTATCTGATGATTCTTTTTCTTTTCCTATTAGTTGACATAAAATGTTACTGTTAGACCTTTTCTGCACGGTAGGATGTTTTCCAGTTTAATTCTGGCACGTATTCGTATCGTTGCGAAGCTGTACCTTTACTCTTTGCCTGATATCATGAGCTTCGACTTTGATGTTGCTTACTCCAAATAAATGAGAAAAATAATTGGTGTTACAGGAATACGTTCTGAGTACGATATTTTATATTCGGTCTTCAAGGCTATTAGTGATCATTCCCTTCTAGAGCTTGGTGTCATAATTACAGGTGCACATCTTTCGGATTCTTATGGATATACTAAGTCTCTTATCTATAATGATGGTTTTACGATATTTGATGAGGTCGAAAGTCTTCTCGACGCAGATAGCCCTTCCTCACGGGTAAAGGGCCTGGGTATACAACTTCAGGGTCTTGTGCAAACTGTTGTCAGAGAAAAGCCTCATATACTTCTTGTTTTAGGTGATCGAGAAGAGTCTATAGCCACTGCTCTTGTTGGTGCATATATGAATATTCCAGTTGCTCATTTATGCGGAGGTGATAGAGTGATAGGAAATGTAGACGATCAGGTAAGGCATGCTGTGACTAAACTTGCACACCTTCATTTCACATCGACTCAGGAAAGTGCTGAGAGAGTGTTGCGCTTAGGCGAGCAATCATTTCGTATTCACAACGTTGGTAACCCCGGTCTTGATCGTTTTCTCGAGGTCCCAGCGATGAGCGCTGCAGAACTTTCTCAAAGTATCGGTTTCCCCATCGATGATAACAAACCACTTCTATTGGTAATACAACATGTGATTTCCTCGGAAGCTGATTTTGCCTACCAGCAGATGAGAATTACTTTAGAGGCTGTCGCTGATTTGGGCGTAACAACAGTTTTAAGTTACCCAAACTCGGATGCTGGAGGGCAACAAATGATTCGCGCAATAAACGATTTTGAACCTATATCAAACCTCTATACAGCTAAAAATTTGCCGAGATTAGAATTTGTTAACTTACTCCGACGTGCATCTTGTCTGCTTGGTAATTCTAGTGCCGGTATTTTGGAAGCGCCAATGCTTAAGTTACCAGTTGTCAACGTTGGAAACAGACAGAAAGGACGCTTGCACGCCGAAAACGTTTCCTTTGTACCTCACGATAAGGATCTAATTGTACAAGCAGTACATCGCGCCTTGTTTGATACTGCCTACCGCCAAACACTGCTTAATTGTTCTAATCCTTACGGCGACGGTAGATCATCTATGCGAATTGCTGACATATTGGCTACTATAAGAATTGATAATTGTCTCTTAACTAAGGACATTACTTATTAAATGAAAACATTAATTATTGCTCCTCACCCTGATGATGAAACGCTTGGTTGTGGTGGTACCTTATTGCGTCGTAAAGCTGAAGGCGGGACTATAGGTTGGCTATTAATGACAGAACTCAATGAAAAATGGGGTTGGTCAGATTTGCAAATCAGCAAAAGAGCAGATGAAATTAATCAAGTGCGTGAATTTCTTGGTATCAGCAAAGAACATCTATACCAATTGGGTTTCCCTACAACCCGCCTAGACACTATCCCAACGGGCAATCTGGTTTCTTCAATATCAGAGGTCTTTAAATCTTTCGAGCCTGAAGAGCTATTTTTGCCGCACCCTGGTGATATTCACAGCGACCATCGCATTACATTTGAGGCGGCTTCTGCCTGTTCAAAATGGTTTCGTTACCCTTCATTAAAGCGTATTCTTACTTACGAAACCCTTTCTGAAACTGATTTTAGCTTAAAATCAAGTCAAGTTTTTCGGCCGAATATATTTGTCAATATTGAGCCATATTTTTCTGACAAATTGAAATTGCTTGACATATATGCCTCAGAGCTTGGTGAATTCCCATTTCCACGTAGTCATGAAGCAATTACCGCACTAGCAAAATTTCGTGGTGCCTCATCAGGATTTAAAAAATCAGAGGCTTTTGATTTGTTACGCGAAAGAGTTTAAAGATGAACCCATCAGAAAAACATTGGCGACAAGCAGTATTACCCCTCAATTCAACCATCAAACAGGCGATAAATAATCTAAATAAGACCTCAATCAAGATTGTATTGGTATTAACTGAAGCTGGCCTCTTAGAAGGAACCCTTTCTGACGGCGATATACGCCGCAGCTTAATAAAAGGGCTTGATCTAAATAGCTCAATCACAAGTATCATTCGCCGCAAAGCATTGGTTGTGCCGCAGGAAATGAAACGTGAGTTGGTAATGCAACTAATGCTAGCCAACAAGATTCAGCAGATACCCATTGTTGATGATCAGAATCATATCGTTGGATTGCACCTGTGGGATGAAATAACTGTGCCCCCTAAACGGCCTAACATTATGGTGATTATGGCCGGTGGCATGGGCACACGCCTTCTTCCCTACACTGAAACCTGCCCAAAACCCTTACTTCCTGTGGCAGGCAAACCAATGCTTCAGCACATTATTGAACGGGCAAAATTAGAGGGGTTTAATCATTTTGTACTTGCTATCCATTACCTCGGACATATGATTGAAGAGCACTTTGGCGACGGTAGCAATTTGGGTGTACAAATATATTACTTACGGGAAAAATCTCCTTTGGGTACTGCCGGAGCATTACGTTTGCTTGATCCGATACCAGAAGCACCATTTATAGTTACCAACGGTGATGTAATGACTGATATTCGCTATGGCGAACTACTCGATTTTCATACACATCATGGTGCAGCTGCTACAATGGCTGTACGGATTCATGAGTGGCAACACCCCTTTGGGGTGGTTCAAACTAAAGGTATTGAGATTGTGGGTTTCGAGGAAAAACCGATTGCGCGCAGCCATATAAATGCCGGTATTTATGCACTTGATCCAGCATCGCTTAGTAATTTAACCGCAGGCGAACATTGTGACATGCCCACTTTGTTCGAAAGAATACAAAATCAGAAGCAACGTACCGTCGTCTACCCCATGCATGAGCCTTGGCTAGATGTTGGCCGGCCAGATGACTTGCTGGTTGCGAATAACAGCTATAATTCAATGGAGATCACCAAATGAAAGCCAATTCTCAAATGAATAATTTAAAATGGTGTACAAATTGCCTAACCATGTCTACTAGACCTCGCATCACATTTGATGCGAGAGGATGGTGCAATGCCTGCGTATGGTCTGAAAAGAAAAGGACTTTAAATTGGGATGAACGGCAAGTTGAGCTTGAAAGCCTTTTAGATAAGCATCGCAAAAATGATGGTTCATTTGATTGCATGGTTCCTTGTAGTGGAGGGAAAGATGGTTCATATGTTGCCTACAATCTTAAGCATAAGTATGGCATGAACCCACTTTGTATAACCGTAACACCGGCACTAACACTTTCATTGGGAGATCACAACTTACGAGCATTTCTTGCCAGTGGTTACAACCACATATCTGTTAATCCTGATCATGAGGCGATGCGAATATTGAATAAGACTGGCTTTATTGAGATGGGTTCCCCTTATTTCGGTTGGCTAATTTCTATACAATCAGCAGTTATACGTATGGCTACAATATTTGAGACTAATCTAATTTTTTATGGTGAAGATGGCGAAGTTGAGTATGGAGGATCTACCGAAACATCAAAAAAACCAATCTATGATGTGAATTATCAAAAAAAAGTTTATCTCGAAGGAGGTTATGAAAAGGTTATAGGTGCGTCAGGCTTAACAGCGAGTCAGCTTAACTTCTTTAACTTTCCTGATGACCTTGAATTAAATAAACATAATATTCAACTTACTCATTGGTCCTATTTTGAAAATTGGGATCCGTATCGAAATTATTTGATAGCAAAAGAACATTGTGGTCTTAAGGAAAATGAGGACTCAAATACAGGTACCTTTACTAATTTCTCGCAAAATGATCAGGCTCTATATTCGTTGCATACATATTTAATGTATTTAAAGTTTGGGTTTGGCCGAGCTAATCAAGATGCATGCATTGAGGTACGGCGTGGCGCAATGGATAGAGATCAAGCGCTAAATTTAGTTCGCTTATACGATGGCCATTACCCCGAAGATTTCATTTCATTATATCTAGATTATTATCAAATGACGCAGGATGAATTCGATAAAGTTCTTGATCACTATGCCAATCAAGAGTTGTTTGAAAAAATTGATGGTAGATGGGCTGCTAAATTTACAATTAAATGACAAATACAAATGTAACAATAATAGATTATGGCATGGGCAATTTATGGTCAATTTCAAGTGCCTTACAGTATTTAGGGTCCAATGCCGTAATTAGCAATGATCCCGGAGAAATCCATAATGCGGATACACTGATACTACCTGGTGTTGGATCATTCAGGAAAGCTATTAATGCGCTTAAAAAAAATAATTTAGACCAGTCAATTCTTGAGGCTGTGAAAACAAAAGGCACTAAATTACTTGGGATTTGCCTGGGAATGCAATTGCTGGGAACTGAGAGCACAGAGGATGGCCTTACATTGGGGCTAGGTTTAATACCAGGTAGAGTTGATAAATTTAATCCTCAAAAAACAAAGGAATATAAAATTCCGCATATTGGTTTTAATTTAGTTCACAGCCGAACCGATGCTCATCTATTTAAGGGATTGCCTCAAGCCGCTGATTTCTATTTTGTTCACTCCTTTCGCATGTTAGCAGATGGATTAATTGGTAAAACCGCTATCTGCAACTACGGCGATGCTTTTCTCGCTTCGTATGAGCAAGATAATATCTTTGCAACTCAGTTTCATCCAGAAAAAAGCCAAACTAATGGGTTATTGCTGTTAAAAAATTTTCTAACTCTGTAATATTATGCTTAAGAAACGTCTAATATTTACCCTACTTTATAGTAATGGACAGTTTATGCTTAGCCGAAACTTTCGTTTGCAGAAAGTTGGTAATATGCAGTGGCTACAGACTAACTATAATTTTTCACGTATATCGTATTCATTAGATGAGTTGATTGTTCTAGATGTAACGCGTGGCGAAAGGAATTCCACCGATTTTTGTGAGGCTTTAAAGCAAATAACTAAAGGTTGCTTCGCACCTATTTCTGCAGGTGGCGGTATTAACACTATTGAATCAGCGCGTAACTTGCTGCATTCAGGTGCAGACAAAGTGGTTATTAATTCAGCTCTATACGATAACAGTGCTTTTATTAGCCATTTGGCAAGCGAGTTCGGACAGCAATGTGTGGTTGCATCGATTGATATCAAAACCTCACTAGATGGTACCTATAGAGCCTGGTTAGATTCTGGAGACAAGTGTCTAGAAGGTTCGGCTGCAAAGTGGATTGATAAAGTATTACAAAAAGATGTTGGAGAGCTTTATCTTAATTCAATAGATCGAGATGGAACTGGGCAAGGTTTCGATTTTGGCTTGCTTGATTTATTACCGCTTAATATTACTAATCCTGTAATTATTGCAGGAGGTGCCGGTAATTCCAAGCATCTATTTTCCGGCCTTTCTGACTCTCGCGTTGATGCTGTTGCTACAGCGAATTTGTTTAATTTTGTTGGTGATGGCTTAAAGCAAGCACGAGAATCACTTGTATCTGGTGGGATAGATCTCCCTTTATGGGATATTGAATTTACTAAAAAGGTATCTATCAGTTGATATAGATGGCATTTAACTTGGTTGAGCGTATCCTTATCGTTGGAGTTGGCAGCATAGGCAAGCGCCATTTGCGACTAGCAAGAGAGTTGATGCCTCATGCTGATATTAGAGTTTTGCGCCATCACAGTAATAATGATGTGAATGAATATTTAAATGGTAGTTTTACAAAGCTAGATGAAGCTATTTCCTTCAAACCCCAAATAGCAGCTATTGCCAGCCCTGCATCATTTCATGTCGCTACAGCTCAAGCTTTGGCTGAGCATGGAGTACACCTCCTTGTAGAAAAGCCATTATCAACCTCGCCTGATGGTGTTTCAAATTTACTTGAAACCTGCAAGAATAAAAATTTAGCATTGCTAACTGGGTATAATCTTAGATTCCTTCCATCACTTCAGCGTTACAGAGATTTGCTAGGCGAGAGTATTATTGGGAATGTTTTATCCGTGCGCTGTGAAATTGGCCAGTATTTGCCTTCCTGGAGGCTAGACGTTGATTATCGAACAAGTGTATCCGCCCGTAGTGAAATGGGAGGCGGTGCTTTACTTGAACTCAGTCACGAGCTTGATTACTTGCGTTGGATATTCGGTGAAGTAGAATGGGTAAAAGCGACCCTCTGTCGGCAGAGTGATCTCGAGATTGATGTTGAAGATTCTGTACATCTAACCTTGGGATTTCAGCTAAAATCTGACAAGCGTCAGTTGACTGCCCAGGTTAATTTAGATTTTATACGCCATGACACAAAACGAACTTGTACAGCCATTGGTGAAAAAGGATCTTTGAGGTGGAATGGACTGAATGGAGTCGTTTCGTTTTATTCGGCAGGATCAAATGAGTGGCTTGAACTATTTAGACACTTGCATCATCGCGATGCCAGTTACCTGGCAGAATGGAAGGATTTTATTGATTGTGTAGTGTACAATAAAAGGCCGCTGGTCACAGGTGAGGATGGTCTAAAAGTATTAGAAATAATTGAGGCAGCGCGTGGCTCAGATGCTGCTGGAGGGCAATTGACTAACGTGATCAGTATTCCAAGAACGAGGGAATCGCATTGAATGTAGTAGCTATTATTTTCGCCCGTGGCGGCTCTAAGGGTTTGCCAGGTAAGAACATACGACCATTGTTGGGCAAGCCTTTAATTTCCTGGTCTATTGAACATGCACTATCTGTGAAACGCATAGCTCGTGTATTAGTTTCAACAGATTCAGATGAAATTGCCGCTGTGGCACTGCAGAATGGAGCAGAGGTGCCATTTATGCGGCCAGCTGAGCTGGCATGCGATAACAGCCCCGAGTGGTTGGCTTGGCGGCATGCGCTTAATTATCTACGAGAGACCACTGGGGAATTACCTGATCTGATGGTGTCAGTCCCAACCACAGCCCCGTTAAGGTTTCCTCAAGACATTGAAAACTGTCTTGATGAGTACGAAAAAGGCGCTGCTGATATCGTTATTACTGTTACCGATACTCATCATAGTCCCTATTTTAATATGGTTAAAGCCAATGCGGACGGAACTGTGGGTTTAGTTAACCCCACTCAAAGAGTTTTAGTACGACGCCAAGATGCTCCTATTGTTTATGATATGGCTACGGTATGTTATGTAGTAAAACCCGAATTTGTGATGACGCATGAGTCAATCTTTGAAGGTCGTGTAAGATCGGTACGTATTCCATCAGAGAGAGCAATTGACATTGATACTTTGTTGGATTTTCAGATTGCAGAATATTTAATGCAAATAAGAATTGAGAGTAATGGCAACCATTAAAAAACTGATCAACCTAAATGGCCGGTCTGCGTTGATTACCGGAGCTGCAGGTGGATTGGGTAGGGTTATGGCAGGTACGTTGGCTGAATTAGGCGCTGATCTTATTCTAGTTGATCTGCCAAATTCAGAAATGTCTGGCTTAACAACTGACCTAAAAGAACGGTGGAGAATTAATGTTGAGTGCATATCGTGTGATTTAGAGCATGAAGCACAGCGTGCCACCTTGATTTCTCAGGTTAAAGAAAGGAATAAATCTCTCAATATACTTATTAACAATGCTGCTTTTGTGGGCACATCAGATCTTCCGGGCTGGAGTGTACCTTTTGAGCAGCAAACTGTCGAAACATGGCGACGTGCATTTGAGGTTAACCTAACTGCGATATTTGATCTTTGTCAAGGATTAGTTCCACTGTTAAGGCTTTCTGAGGGAGCTAGTATTGTTAATATTGCCTCGATTTACGGATTATTCGGGCCTGATTGGAGTTTGTATGAGGGGTCTTCTATGAGCAACCCTGCTGCATATTCTGCTTCAAAGGGTGGGCTTATTCAGTTAACAAGATGGCTTTCAACTACAATTGCTCCAGATGTAAGAGTTAATGCGATTTCACCAGGAGGCATTTTCCGTGGCCAGCCAGAAACCTTCAAGCAACGCTACATAGCCAAGACACCTTTGGGGCGTATGGCAATCGAAGATGATTTTTGTGGTGCCATTGCTTTTTTGGCTAGTGATATGTCTAGGTATATGACTGGACAAAATTTGCTTGTTGACGGCGGGTGGGGGGTTTGGTAGAGTAAAGTTGTTAGCATATAACTATTCATGATCCTAAATTTTTCAAGAATGTATTCGAACAGCGAGATGTGAAGGGGTTTTACAAGAAAGCATGCGCAAGACAAATCTGTCGATTCACAGGAATATCTTCATCTCATGAAGCACCGGATTCGCCGTAGCTGGAAATAAATATCTCTGAACATACCTTGGAACATCCTTGCTGCAGGCGCTTTTCATTCTATTGAGAGATGATATTTCGATTATTAACGACTCTTTATTTCAATTTATTTAAGGGCGCCAACTATGCTCAGTATATCATCCCATGCAACTCCATTTTGTACTAATGCAATTCTGATATCTGGATCAGCAAGAAGCGGTACAACGCTTGTGGGTAAGCTTATCCACTCAATGGAGAAAGTTGAATATACATTTGAGCCTCCAATGCTGGTAGCACTGCTTGCACTAATAAAAGATATAGATGAGCATAGTTGGAAGCTGTTATATGAAACTTATTTATACGAGGAGTTTTTTTTAAACTCCATTGCGGGGCGTGCCATAAATTGTAATATTGAAGATGATAGCTCCATTTACAAAGTAAAAACTATTCAAGAAATTGGGATTAGACTGCGCAATTATTCGACAAAAAAAGTAACCCAGCAACGTAGTGTTGGTTCAGTTATAGCGTTTAAGATTCCGGACGTTATTTACGTTATTCCCAAACTTAAAGAATATTACCCATCAATGCGTGTATTAACAGTATTGCGAGATGCGGTTGATACAATAAATTCGTTGATGGCGAAAAACTGGTTTAGCTTAGAGACCAAGAATTCAGACTTAATTTGGCCTTTCACCATTCAAAATGGTGCCAATATACCTTATTGGGTGAAGGAAGGCGATGAAGCCGCCTGGATTGCTATGTCAGAACTTGATCGAGCTGCATATTACTACATTCGAGTAAATGAAAAAGTTACGGAAATTCCTGATAGAATAGAAATAAAATATTCGGATATAATGAAAAATCCGTTAATGGAGGCCGAGCGTATTGCTGAAGTCCTGAATTTAAATTTTGGCGGAATGACAAAAAAAATAATAAAAGGAATCGCTCGTACGGAAATTCCAAGAAACAAACAAATAATATCAGGCATACGTAGCGACTTAAGAGAAAAAGTAGTTTATTACTCATCCCGTTGTACTTAGAGTTGAACTATGCGAAAAGAAAATTTAAAACCATTAATGCACCAGCCGACAATAGTGCTTCATATCGATCGATACCAATTGGTGCAGATACATCCTGATGCAGCTTGTTAGTTTTATGAAGCCATGCAGCAAATTTTCATCTAATTATTTGTGACTGGATTGTTACTAAAGTATTATTTATTTTAGAAAATACCGGCGCTGACGTATTTGAGCAAACATTATAGTATAAATAATCTTGCAGCCACAATAAATATTTAATTAGATGAAATCTCTTTATCTTATGCGAATCATCTAATTTGTAATCAAAGAACTTTAGTGAATTTCCACTATCTAAAGCATAATTTATAGCTTCAAGCATTTCTGGATCTCCATGATTTGAAATATTTATGCTGCCAAGCATTAGGCTGTAATAATAATCTTTAATGAACGAGGTAAGTTGATATTCTGTATTTTCGGAATTGCCTATAGTGTCTAGTGCTTGTACCCATTGGGCTTTTGTTTTAGGGTTTAATTCTGAATGTATACTAATTGCTGTGTTGATTAACTTATTATCCGTATTAGCTAATATCGGTTGATAACCAAATAGATTCATTTCTCTCGGCATTGATCCTCTGTATCCGAGAATTCCGTCTGACCAACAGCCGAGCCAGTAACTTGGTATTTCTTGATCTGGTTTAATAATTTTTACATTGTCTAATTCTATGAAAATATCTTGTATTTGTTTTAAATATGGTTCTAATGAAAAGCTTTTGAAACCATGTCGCTTACACTTTCCAAGTCTTGGATGTAGTCGGACAATTAACTGAACATCTAAATTGTATATCATGTATTCTTTTAGATTTAATAAAAATTCATTCTCCGACCCAAAAGGATTGCAATTAAATGGTGTTTTGGTAACATAGCTACTTTCATGTGATGCATCAATGGCAATTTCTTCGTCCGGTGAGTTTGTAAAATAAGTTAGCGTTTTTTTATGGGTTTTTAAATTTAGAGCTTTTTCTAGAGTTAAGTTATTAAACGCTTTATTACTAGGGGAGTACTTATGCGCAGACACTTTGTCCCCGCACAAGTATATTATTTGATTGCGAGCAAATTCAAAGTATTCTATTATACTACCATGACTAAATTTAGTATCCATCAGTTGCCTTCTTAAGCAAATATTTGTTTGTTGGTCAGTTATAATTTGTACCGCATCTGTAGTAGAAGACGCTTTGTGATATATTCTATGCCGCATGAAGTTGTCAAAGCAATATTTTTGAATACATATATTTTGAGAATAAACACTTGACTGCAATACAAGTGTCGAATTAGATTTCAATTCTGGTCTGCAAAGAAATTTGACTGCTTTTATTGCAAAAATGTTGTTTGCGATCGTAAGGCTAGCAAGCATTTTTACTCTTGGATCTTTTAAATTAGCAAAGGTTGCTTTTAGGCTTAGAGATAAATCAATTGCCGCAATTTTTCCTATGTTAATTCCCTCATAAAAATATTCTAGGTATTCTTCCTCTTTAATTTGTTGTACATGCTCAATTGTTTCATAAAAGACGTGCTCGGTTATTATTTCACTCATGCATATATGCTGGCAGCTCTCTAAATTACTATAGTTAATTCGTGAATTTGCGTCGCTTTTTTTAGTTAATTCATATAAAGTATTTTGATTTGCTTTTATTATCTCTGGATTGTAAGTAATAAGATTTTGCAAGTCAACGAAACTAGGACAATGAAGAATTTGACAGCAATATCCTAATTTTAGTAAGCATTCTATCATATGCAAATTTGTTTTAAAATGAGGTTCTATATTTCCATCATTTAATACTATTAAGCAATTTTTTTGAGCAAAGAGGCCGTGATTTTCTTCCATACAATATTGTCTGCTAAATAGTTATTTATTTAAACCCAAGAGAGTGATTTTTGTGATTTTTGTGATTTTTATTTACAACTGTTCCTATCAGCACCACGTATAATCTAAGCTGCGCATCTAGCAGTGAATTCTAAAGTGACTACAGTATCAGCCTTTAATGAAGATCTTAATCGACTTTCTTTGATTCTTGATAAATATCAAATACATCGTGATGACTTGCTTGAATTGTTTCTGGCTATGAAATATAATCGCTTATATGGAGGCATCCCTAATAAAACTCACTTGAAATTAGTTGATTTTTACTGCCGCTCATCAGGAGAAGTTCAAGATGTTATTCATTCTTTTAGGTTAAGGCCAGCGCGTGATACATATAGTGATTTACATCTAACCTCAGATCTCTTCACGCTTTCATCGTCTCAATTTACGGATATTATTCATGATTTATCTGATGATGGATATGCGCAGTTGCCATGTGTTTTATCTCCACAAATTTGCTTTGAAATACTTAGATCCTCTGATACCTTCAATTATTCATGCTTACAGCGTATTGATGACTGTGTGACGAGGCAAGTTTCTATGGGTATTCCAAAAGACTGTTCTAATTACATCGCCACCTATGCGCTAGAGAATTCATTGAATGGTTGCTCACATATTAAAGATATTGTTTCTGATCCAGTAATACTAAGTATTGTATCTCATTATTTTCGCTGCTCAGCAGAACTAAAGGATCTTTCTTTCTGGCATAGTTTTCCTACTATCACTGCGCAACCTGAAACTGACGCTGCACAACTTTTTCATTATGATCTAGATGAATTTAAATGGCTTAAGCTTTTTATATTTCTTACTGACGTGAACTTAAATACAGGCCCACATGTTTATATACCAGGCACTCACAAGACGGGTTCAAAGCCAAAAGAGCTCCTTGAATTTGGATATGCCAGAATTCCCGACCATGTAATGGAAATGTTCTTTCCTAGTAATACTTGGCACTCTATTGTTTGTTCTGCAGGCACTATCGTTATTGCAGATACCAGGTGTTATCATAAAGGAACTGCTTTACTTGAGGGCACAAGATCTCTTTTGTCTCCCGAATTTGCGCCTTCCACATTCTCGAAATCCTTCTTGCCCCAGTAGTTTCACATTTTTTTTCACCATGAATCTTCGTCAAACGCTTTTGCTTGATATAGCTGATATTCTTTGTGGCGATAATATTTACCACTTAGGTCATAATTGTAAGGAGCTTCTTCGGCAGGTGTTAAAAGTTGATTCTATAAGAGAGAAGCTTATCCTAAGACGGATGAATCTGTTGATACCGACTAAATTCAGATCCTACAAGGACTCCTTGCAAACTGACATGATTGATATTCCGGGAAAAGATGTTGTTTCCTACAGTCTTGAGGGTGTCTTTAATGATCCAGGATCTGCACGTAGCTCTAGGTTGATTAAACCACTTTCCTGTATCGAGCGCATTCGTCCATTATTGTTAAATAATAGGACCAACGGGGTTTTACAGGATTTAGACATTGAGATTGATGTTAAGCTGCTTTGCATTGGACCAAGAACAGAAGCGGAACCTCTTCTTTTATGGTCCTATGGCTTTAGACTTGAAAGTATAACATGCATAGATTTATTAAGCTACTCTCCTTTAATAGATTTAGGAGATATGCATCAAATGCCTTATTCTGACAACTCATTTGATGTTGTTTTTTGTTCATGCACACTCGTGTATAGTAAGAATATTCCTAAAGCGATTGCTGAATTTAAGCGTGTAGCAAAAAAACAGGCTATATTTGCTTTGATGTTTGATATTCCTAATGAAGAATATAGAGATATTGGCCCTCTAACTACGGGAAGTGTTATTTTCTCGCCAGAGGATATCGTTAATTTATTTTTTCCATCTGATGCATGCGAGATACTCTATAGACAATTCGATCTAAGAAATCTTAGGTTGCTCAATGGTTCTTCTTCGGTTGTTATCTTCAAGGAACGATCCCTGCATGATTAATTACATCTCCTTTCCTGCCCCGCGCAATCGCTTAGTGGCATTTGTTGTCAATGTTTAATAGTACTGTTGTAACAGGTGGTTTGGGTTTCATTGGCAGTAATCTTTCAATTTCTCTTGCTGGGCTAGGTACGCAGTCTTTATTGCTTGATAGTCTTAATAAGAATTTTGGTTGCAATCTACATAATATTGATTCAGGTAAACTTAACTTGAAGCCAGTTATTAACATTTGTGATTTACGCGATCCTCATTGCCTCGCATACCTCTTGAGCAAATCCAAGGTCATTTACAACTTGGCCGGCCAAACCAGCCACATGGATTCGATGGCCGATCCCTTCACGGATCTCGACATCAACGCCCGTGCCCAGCTTTCGCTGCTCGAGGTGTGTCGGGAGGTGGCCCCAAATGTGCGCATTGTTTTTGCTTCCACGCGTCAGATTTATGGTCGTCCGCATTATTTGCCCGTTGATGAGGCTCATCCCCCCCAGCCAGTAGATGTGAATGGCATCAACAAACTCGCCGGTGAGCAATATCACCTTCTCTACAGTGATGTTTATGGAATTCGTTCCACGGTGCTGCGGCTCACCAATACCTACGGCCCCCGCATGCGCATCAAGGATGCCCGCCAAACCTTCCTCGGCGTTTGGATCCGCAACCTGCTCCAGGGCCAGCCCTTTGAAGTGTGGGGTGGTGAGCAGTTGCGCGACTACACCTATGTAGATGACTGCGTCAGCGCCCTCCAGTTGGCAGCCCGCTCCGATGCAGCCATCGGTGAGATCTACAACCTCGGTGGTTGCGGCCAGCCCGTAAGCCTGCTGGAAACAGCAGAAACCCTTGTGGCAGCTGCCCGCGATCTTGCTTTGCCCCTGGCGACAGAGCCCTTTGTCGTGCGCGCTTATCCCGCGGAGCGCAAAAAAATCGACATCGGCGACTACTACGCCGATGACCGCAAGATCCGCCAGCACCTGGGCTGGGAGCCGCAGGTAGGCCTGCTGGAAGGCTTGCGCCGCACCCTCGCCTATTACACCACCGAGCTGGAACACTACCTATGACGGCGGCTCCAGGATCAGTTGATTCTCTTCTAGCAGCAGGGCGCCTGCAGGAGGCGGAATGGCACATGCGCCGCGGTGCGCCGTCATCGCTGAGCCTGGATGCTCTAGCCCAGGGGCTGGGAACCCAGCTGTTGCCCAATTCTTTTTTTGTTTCCCCCGGTTACTACGCCCCGCTGCCCAGCTGGGCTGAGGCAGAAGCCTGCTGTGGTGATGCCTACCAAGCCAGCTCTGTAGTTGATCGCTACCGGCGTCAGCCAATAGCTGAACCAAATGAAGCCATCGGCGCTTACACAATCCGTCAGCTGGCATCCTTGCAGCATGTTTGGCTCGCCCTCGGTCAACCTGCCACCCTGCGAATACTTGATTTTGGTGGGGCTTTAGGCATCCATTTCCATGCCCTGGAAGCTCACTTTCCCTGGTGCCGTTTGCAATGGGTTGTGTGTGAAACCACTTCCGTAGCAACTGCTGGTACCTCCGGATTTACGTCTGATAAGCTCAATGGATCCACTTTGCGCTTTAGCGATAAAGCTGCAGACGTTCTTGCAAATGGCATTGATCTTGTTTTTGCTAGCAGCAGTTTGCAATATCTGGAGCACTGGCCCCAGATGCTCCAGATATTCAGAGCAGCGCCGTGGCTATTGCTGGATAGGGTCCCATTGATTGACCATCCAACAGACTTGTTTTGTGTTCAAGTTGTGCCGGCGAGCTATTTCGATCCTCGATTGCCAATGGTAATTTTTTCCGCCCGAACGTGGCTTCTATTTTTAAATTCCCTGGGTTTCCACCAGCGAATTTTGTGGAAAGTCCCTGAGGATTATTTGCGAATATTTGATCTTGTTACTGGTGAATATCGTTGGGAATTAAACACTAATCACGGCGTGCTACTAAAGAATGCTACATCGCCTTCTTTGTTCGTATAATATTCTAAATTATTGTTTCACATTCGCAATATCCCCCTAAAATCTGTAATTATCCCTTAAATCCTTGTCATTCATGGGCTTAGACATCTCTATTGATTCTGATTCGGCCTTAGCGCCTCTTGTTCAAGCGTTATTAAACAAGCCTGATTTGATGGGTATTTCACATCAAGAATACTCTGGTATGGCAACTGAACAAAAGAATCTTTTTCTTGAGGGCGAAGCACTTTATTACATATCTCGTCAGATTGGCATACTTTCTTCTCAAAAGCTCTTTGCCTCACAATGGGGTTTTGCTACCCCAGAATGGTACGATCATCGTCATTCTTGGTTGGATCCAGATAAGTGGAATCATGATTATGTTGATTCTTCCGTTTATAATGTATTACCAAGATTACCTCTTGGTGGAACTTTACTTTCCTTGTGCTGTGGCGATGGTTTTTTTGAAAAACATTATTATTCAAAGCGTTGTTCATCCATTGTTGCTGTAGATAGGGATTCCGTGGCTCTTTGCTATGCAAAACGCTTGCATTCAACAGATTCAATTAAATATATTTATTCGGATATTTTTGATCTCTGTTTGCCTGAGTCATCCTTTGATGTTGTTGTAATGCGATCTGCAATTGAGCATTTCTCTGAAGATCAGCAAAATAAACTTTTCTTACTTATTAAGAATCTTCTTAAACCTGGAGGATGGTTTGTTGGTGATACCCCTGCTAATCCTTCTTCCGATCCATCTCATAAGCTTCTTGAGCATCATGAGCATGAATGGAGTTCAGAGTTTGAGATGAATGTTGAATTATCAAGAAGCTTTGGAGAAGTTATTACTTCTAGTTTAGTCTCTAATGAACCTACTGCTAATGCTTTGAGAACAACTTTATTTTGGGCTTGCAGGGATCCAATCATTCATAGCTTCTAGGAATTTTTGCAGGTTCTTCTATCATCATCAAATGAGCCATCAACAAGCCATCCTCCAAGGTTTTCAGCAACTAAGCCAGCAATTACTCCAAGAGGAACACCAAAAGCCCCCTGTTGCTCCAGAGCACGGCCCCCAGCAAACACCAGATCAACAGCTGCAGCGCCTTGCCTTTGGTTTTGGTTTTTATCTCAAGCCGCGCCTCAGTGAATTGATCCAGTGGGCCCAGCGCTCTCGTGAAACCTCAAATTTCACCTATCACCTCACTGAATTAAACCTTGCCCAATTAGCTGGTTGGGTATCGGTGATCGCCGGTTGTTCTCTCAAACAAGCCAGCCAATGGATCAATGAATTGCACCTGGATGATGGCTTGCGTAATCATTTAAACCAGCTCACCGCTAGTTCAGGTGCTGCAATATCCGCAGATTTTAATATGGGTTACGGCAGGCGCCTTGGTTGGTATGCCCTAGTGCGTGCATTAAAACCACGGGTTGTTGTTGAAACTGGAGTTGATAAAGGCCTAGGTAGTTGTGTGCTAGCAGCAGCGCTGTTGCGCAACCAGAGTGAAGGTCACCCCGGCCGCTATTACGGCACTGATATCAACCCACAAGCCGGCTGGTTGTTTCAAAATCCATACCGTGAAATTGGCGAAATTCTCTATGGCGATTCGATCGAAAGCCTTAATCGCCTCAATTGCACCATTGATCTTTTTATTAACGATTCTGATCACTCTGCTGAATATGAAGAACGTGAATACGCTTGTGTTGCAGCTAAGTTATCGCCAGCAGCAGTGTTGCTCGGCGATAATTCCCATGTAACAAATAAACTATATCAATTTGCCTTGGCTACAGGCCGTGAGTTTTTATTCTTTTCCGAAAAACCAGCTGATCATTGGTATCCAGGTGCAGGCATCGGGGCCGCCTGGGCTAAAAAAGCCCCCACGCCAATTCTTTTCTAACCGCAAACTTTTAGTTGCTAATTATTTAATTACCTGCAGCAG
>Ga0214921_10004944_pt1 | contig 19177 bp, 17 predicted proteins | sample LL1505_MetaG_FD_177992 | JGI IMG/M metagenome (GOLD analysis project Ga0214921, IMG submission 177992) | Freshwater microbial communities from Lake Lanier, Atlanta, Georgia, United States - LL-1505 | ecosystem: Environmental > Aquatic > Freshwater > Lake | place: USA: Georgia | collected... | reverse complement strand
TTTATATTCAAAAATATGGTATTCCCAATTTTGTAAAAATTGATGTAGAGGGACTAGAGCTTGAAATATTAAAAAGTTTGAAAACAAAATATAAAAGAGATATCAGTATTATTTGTTTTGAAGCAAATATTCCTCTGTTTTTGAAAGAAACATTAATGATTATTAATCTATTTTATAAGAATTTTTTTAATCTTAGAATTTGGGATAAATATAAATTTGTTTACGATAATAATATTACAGCTACAGAATTAAAATCATATTTAAAAAATGTTCAAGATAAAACTTTTGATATCTTTATTTTTAATACTGGGAAAAATTAATGTTAAAAAAAAAATCTCTAATGATTATTTTTGCAAATCCAAAAGACTATTTAAATATTATTTTTACTGCCAGAGAATTATCTAGTAATTATACTCAGAATCATATTCTATGTTTTGAGGATAAAAAGAAATTTTATGGCAAAGTAGATTTTGGCAAAAGTAAAGTTTTTTTCTTAGATAGTAATTTTTTTGCAAAATTTTATTATTTTAATTTATTATTATTCTTTTTTAAATGCTTTTTGCATTATGTTAAATTTAGACCCGATATATTAATAGGTTATAATTCCCATGGAATTATTATTTCATACATTTTATCAAAATTATTTAACAAACCATTTTTAATAAGTCATAATTTTGATTTTGAAAAATCAGAGTCTTACAAAGGCAATTTAAGAAAAGTTTTGTTTAAGTTAGAACTTTTTTCTTCAGGTAAATCTGATCTAGTTATATTACCCAACATAAGTAGAGCAAATATTTATTCTAGGCTTGGAAAAATTAAAAAGTCTAAAATTGACTATATGTTAAATAGTTATCCTATTAATTTCAAAAAAAAAAATAGTACAATTTTAAAAAAATATTTATTAAAGAAGAAAATTAATTATAAAAAAATAATCATAAGACTTGGTCATTTTGGACCACATCACGCTATAGAGAATTTAATTAGATCTGCGTTATACTGGAAAGATAAATTTATATTAATATTAGCAGGGCATGGAACTGCTAAATATGTACAGCAATTAAATAAATTAATTAAGGATTTAGATATTCAAGATAAAATTATTATATTCAGGTCAGTAACATATAAATTTTGGTACGATATATTATTTAGCGGAGATTTAGGGGTATGTTTGTATGAGGAAAAAGTTCTCAGTCATAAGCATATGGAAGGTACTTCTCAAAAATTAAATAATTATTTATTGGCTAATATACCAATGATAACCAATAATAATTCAGAATTTAAAAAATTTAATATGATTTATAAATGTAATATTTTAGCAGATACGTCCAGTCCAATATTAATCGCTAAAGCTATTAATGCAGTTTTGATTAATAAGGATTATTATAAATTTTTATCAAAACAATCTAGAATTGCATTTCAAGATAGAATTAATTTTAATTATCAATTTAAGAGAGTTTTTTTAGATAGAGTATTTATTAATTGCAATGAGTAAAATTATTTCAATATTTGTTAGTCATCCTACGCAATATCACGCTCCAATTTTTAGAGAATTATCTAAAAATAAAAAATTAATTATTAACGTATATTATTTTTATAAACATGGCTCAGTCAAAAGTTATGATGATGATTTTAAAAAAACATTTAAATGGGATGGGTCTTTATTAAAATATTATAAATATAAATTTATAGCAGAACAAAAATCAAATATAAAAATTATTAATATTTTACAGTCTTTATCTAAAATTAAGAAATATATAACAAATAGTGATGCAGTTTTAGTTTTTGGCTGGAATAATTTTTATTATCTTTCTATAATATTTTATACATATATATCTTCTAAAATATTAATTTTACTAGCAGAAAATAATCTTTTAAAAAAAAAAAATTTTTTCATAAAAAAAATTAAAAGGATTATTATTTATATTTTTCTAAAATTTTTCGATTATTTTTTATCAATTGGATCAAATAATAAAAATTACTATCTTTATCATGGTGTAAAAAGAAAAAATATTCATCAGACTTTTTATACAGTAGATACAAATTTTTTTAATAACTTAAATTCTAGCTTTCCTTTTTCAAAAAAAATGAATAAAAAATTTTTTATTAAAAAGAAAAATTTTATTTTTATATGGGTAGGAAAATTTATTGATAGAAAAAACCCAATTGAGGTAATTAAGGCTATTCAATTTTTAAAAAATAATAATTTTCATCTTTTTATGATTGGATCAGGACCTCTACTTGATAGCTGTCACCAACATATTAAAGATCATTCTATCAACAATGTTCACCTAGTTGGTTTCAAAAATCAAAAACAACTTAAAAAATTTTATAGTATCTCAAACTGTTTAGTGCTTTCATCTAAATATGAAACTTGGGGACTTGTATTAAATGAAGCGATGTCGTCAGGATTACCCTGTATTGCAACCAAATCTTCGGGTGCTGTTCAGGATTTAATTAGGCATGGTAGTAATGGTTATATATATAACTCTGGATCAGTTGAAGAATTAGCAATTAACATGTTAAAAATCTCTAATAATTCCAATTATAAAAGATTAAAAAAAAACTCGTTAAACACTATTCGTGAATTTAGCTTGCAAAAGACTGCTTTTAAAATTTTTTCTGCACTTAATAAAATAATTCATGAACAAAAAAAATAGAATTTTAATTATAGGCTCTTCTCATCCTTCCTCTCTGGAGACGATGTACTATAAAGCTTTTAAACATTTAGAATTTGAAAATATTTTTTTAAAAGATTTTAATATAACTTCAAATCTTCCTTTGAAAAGTCTATTAATTTCTTTGTCTTTAGATAAAATTTTATACAAAAAAAATATAATAAATTTTTTTAAAAGTTATAAAAATTTCTTTGATTTAGTGATCGTTTTTAAAGGCATGGAATTAGATAAAGAAACTTTATTTAAACTGAAATCTCTATCACCATCATCAAAGTGGTTAAATATTTTTACTGATGACCCATTCAATATTAATTCAAAAAGTTCATCAAATAAAAGTATATTAGAGTGCATCTCTTTTTACGACTTTTATTGTATTTGGTCTAAAAATATAAAAAGAAAAATAGAAATAATTATTGGCAATAAAGCGATTTATTTACCGTTTGCGTTTGATAGTTTAGTAAACTTTAAAAACGATTTCTATTTCGATCGGGGTAATATTCTATTTTACGGAACTTATGATTTTACTAGAGGAGAGATATTAAAGCACATTACAAATTATTCAGTGGATATCTATGGTAATAATTGGAAAAATAATAAATTAAAGAATAAGAAAAATTTTAACATATATTATAAAGATATTTATCAAGACGAATTGAGTGCTGCGATATTTAGATCAAGGTTAGTTCTAAATAATACAAGAGAGCAGGTAGGAGATGCTCATAATATGAGAACTTTTGAAATCCCTGGTTACAAAGGAGTCATGCTTACCACAAGAACAGAGGAACAGAATTATTTTTTCCCGGAAGATGAGGCTTGTCTTATGTACTCGCATAAAGATGAAATGTTGGAAAAAATTGATCATGCTTTATCTTCTGATCAAAAAATAAAAAGGATTAGAGAGGAGGGTATTAAAATTGCAAAAGAACATACGTACATTAAAAGAGTGCAATTCTTGAATAATATTTTATGATACTAAAAAAAATTAAAAACAGTTTTGATCTAAAAGTTGTTTCAATTCTATTTTTATTTTTACTTTTATTTTTATTTAGCAATAGCGCTATAATTACATCAAGTTTATCAGTAAAATTTATTAGTTTAATAATATTTTCTATTTGCTGTATTCCAATATTTTTACATTATCTAGATAATAATAAAGAAACGATTCCGTTATTTCATTTAAGTATATTATTTTACGGAGTGATTTTTGCTTTGCCATCTTTTTTGTCAGTAGAATATTTATCTAAATTGTATTTTACTTTATATAGTAGAGAAACAATATTTAATATTAACAAAGATTTTTTTTATAGAAATATTCTTTTTATATTAATTTTTGTACTTCTTTACTTTTTTGGTTATTTTTTTTTTAATTTTTTTCAATCGAAGAAATTTTTATTTGAATTTATTTTTTTAAGAAAGTTTAAATTAAAAGATCTATTATTTTTATCATTTGTATTTTTTTTAATAAAGTTTTGTTCTATTCTTTTTCCAATTCTAAATAGTTTTTCTTCGATTAATCAATTATTTATTCCTTTGGGATATTTTTCATTTGCTTCTTTTTATTATTATTTAATTAAAGAAAAGCCGAAATTAACAATAAAATTATTGATTATTTTATGTATGTTTATGATTTTTTTTGGTTCAATAATTTCCTCGAATTCACTAATGTATTCATTGAATTGCCTGATTATTATTATGATTATTTATTACATGTTTAAGAAAAAGATACCTTGGCTATTTTTAAGTTTTTTTTTAGTTATAATTATTTTTAGTCCATTAAAAAATATCCTTAGATTTAAAAATTTAGATCATGATAAGGTTAATATTGCGGTTCATGATAAGGTTAATATTGCGGTTGAAGAAATAAACAATATTCACAACTCTAACAGTGGCTCAGCAAGAATTCTTAATAGTTATTTTATTTATCATTTTGTCTTGTTAAAAGTTCCAGAAAAATATCCATACTTCGAACAATCAACATATTCTAATTTAATTACTAGTTTTATTCCAAGAGCGTTATGGAAGAATAAACCCAAAAGTGAGGTAGGTAGAGAATTTAGTGTAAAATATGGATTTAATCCGCAAGGTAATCTGACAAGTATTAATTTGCCTTGGGTAGCTGAACTATATCTAAATTTTTCTTTTTTGGGATTATTTTTTGGGATGTTCCTAATGGGTGCTTTTATTGCTTTTTTGAATAAATTGGTTTCTGTTCCTAAGAATAATTATGTTCAGTATATTTCTGGATTAGCAGTAGTTACCCCATTAATTTTACCAGAATCCAATTTCGCATTAATGGTAGGCGGAATTATTCCTCAATATATTTTTTTAATGATCGTATTTTATATTTATCTTAAGATATTTAAATAATATTTATGAGAATAAATAAAAAAATTAATATCCATTTTTTTTTTAGAAAGCCAAGATCTTCAGGAAATTTTAGTATAGAAAGAACATTTGAGAGCTTTATTCCATTTATTAACAAAAAACATTTTAAGATTAATAAAATTGTTTGTCCGGCAGTAAGCAAAGGATTCATAAATAGAATATTTATAATTTTTTGGGCATTTTTTAAACAGGGTGATATCAATCATGTTACTGGAGATATTAATTTTATAAGTCTTTTTTTTACAAAAAAAACCATTACAACATTTCTTGATTGTTTTTTGTTAAGAAAATTAAAGTTTATAAAATTATTTTTTTTTAAAAAATTTTGGGTCATTTTACCAATAAAAAAATCAGATTATTCTGTAGCTATATCTAATCAAACTAAAAAAGAACTTCTAAATTCCTGTAAATTTTCCGAAAATAGTATTCTCACAATACCTGTGTGCTATCATCGATTTTTAAAGAAGAGTAATTATAGATTTAATTATAAAAAAACTAATATTTTGATTATAGGGACTGCAAAAAATAAAAATATAATTAATAGTTTAAAATCTTTAAAAAATATTTCGTGTAAGGTTACTATAATAGGTGAACTTAGTGAGCATATAATAAAATTATTAGAAAAAATAGATTTGGATTATCTAAATTATATAAATTTATCTAATAAAGAGATAAATATTCAATATAAAAAATCTGATATAATTTTATTTCCTTCAACCTATGAAGGATTTGGACTTCCTATAATTGAAGGACAAGTGTGTGGTAGGGCAGTTATAACAAGCAATATTTCTCCTATGAAGGATATAGCTGGTGTAAATGGTGCTTGTTTAGTAAACCCTTATAAAGTTAAGGAAATCTCTAAAGGAATCTTAAATATTATAAAAAATAAAAAATATAGAGAAAAATTAATTAGCAATGGTTTCAAGAATTCAAAAAAATATTCTCCCAAATTAATAGCTAAAAAATATATGTCTCTTTATTATAAACTTTCTGGTTTTAAAATATGAGTAATAGGCTATTTTTTGTATTTATAAGTTTTTTGTCGTATTGTATTTATTTATTGCCAATTTTGCTGGTTACAGGACCTTTTCTCCCAGATCTTTTAATTTCAATTTGTTCAATTATTTTTTTAATAATTTGTTTTATTCGAAATGATTGGAGATATTTTAATAATATATTTTTTAAAATATTTATTATTTTTTATTGTTATATTGTTATAAGATCTTTATTTTACAGTCTTGATTTTTCTGAGATTAGATCAATTATATTTTATATTCGGTTCGGAGTTTTTTCTATTTTTATTTATTCTCTTTGTAATCTTAATAAAGAATTTACTAAGAATTTTGTAAGAGTAATATTTTTTTTAATTTTATTTTTAATATTTGATGCATTTATTCAATATCATTTCGACTACAATATATTAGGAATTAAAAAATATTCAGTTGATAGAATTAGCGGAGTCTTTGGTAATGACGCTAAACTGGGAAGTTATATTGCTAGACTTTTTCCTTTGTCATTGATTTATTTTTTTTTTAACAATAATAAAAAAAATAATATATTTCATGTTAAATATTTCTTATTTTTAATACTTGTTTTTTTAGGAATACTTATCACTGGTGAACGTACAGCCTTATTTCTATTTTTATTATCTGTTTTATTAATCTTTATTATAAATAAAATTTTTTTAAAAAAAATATTTTTATATTTTATAACTTTTGTAATATTTTTTTTTATATTTACAAAGTTTGATTCTGCTTTGAATCAAAGAATGATTGTTCATACCAAGTCACAATTGAATATAACCGGTGAAAAAACAAGACTTTTTTCGAATGATCATCAAAACCATTATTTAATCGCTTACAAAATGTTTCAAGATAATATTTTTTTAGGACAGGGGCCAACTTCTTTTAGACACATGTGCTCTAAAGATAAATTTAAATTAGAAAATAATTTAGGATGTGCTACTCACCCACATAATATATATATTCAATCATTAGCGGAAATTGGTCTAGTTGGATTTTCTTTTTTATCTTTTTGTTTTATTTTTGTTTACTGGAATATTATTAAAAATATTTTAAATAACTATAATCAAAAATTTTTAAATAATAATTTTCATATTCATATTTTAGCTGTAACAATTTCATTGTCTTTATTTCCTTTAGCCCCAACCGGAAATTTATTTAATAATTGGATGTCTATAATCTTTTATCTTCCGATTGGATTTTTTTTAAATGAGTATTTTAAATCCAAATGAATCCAAACTTATCTTTTATTATTTTAATCATTTTAAATTTTTTATTTTTATTTTTTTATAGAAAAATTTCTAATATATATAATGTATTCGACATCCCCGATCGAAAAAGAAAAATTCATACTAAAAAAATTCCTCTCTTAGGAGGCTTAATTATATTCTTAAATATAATTTTTTTTTACTTTAGTATTAATTTTAAAGAGAATTATTCTATAATTTTTATTCTAGGTTGCTTCTCTTTTTTTATATTCGGTCTTATAGATGATAAAAAAAACTTAAATGCAAATCTAAAATTATTATTACAATCGTTATTTTTATTATCTTATTTTTTTTATAATCAAGATGTAGTTATAAGCAATTTTTACTTTTCTTCTTTAAAAAAAGACTTATACTTGAATAGTTTTTCTATTATTTTTTCAATTTTTTGTTTTTTATTATTTATTAATTCAATCAACATGTTTGATGGAATAAATCTTCAAGTAGGATTTTATTCTTTATTTATTTTTTTATTATTATTTTTTAAAGTCGATAACCAATTTATAATGCCAATTATTATAGCCTTAATTTTTTTTTTAGTTTTAAATTTTAATAATAATTCTTTTTTAGGCAATAGTGGATCTTATTTGTTAGGGTTTATAATTTCTTATTTTTTTTCTATTAACAGTAATATATTTTCTGCAGAACAGATTTTTTTAATTATGCTAATCCCTGGGCTTGATATGTTCAGGGTGGCAGTTTTTAGAATTATTAATAAAAAACACCCTTTTTCTTCAGATAAAAATCATATTCATTATCTTGTGTCATCTAAATTTAAATTTTATCAGACATTTATAATTATTCAGTCATTAATTATATTACCAGTAGTTATGGATATTTTTTTTAAAAACAAATTTACAATATTTTTTATTATTATTTCAATTATTGTTTATTCTTCAATTATTTATCTTTTAACATCAAAAAAATTAAATAAATGAAAACGATCATTATTACTGGTGGCCTAGGTTATGTAGGAACAGAATTGATCAAAATTTATTCAAGAAATAAATATAAAATAATAGTTATAGATAAAATTGTAGATAAAAAAAAATTTTTATTTTTAAAAAAGAGTAATGTTCAATTTATTAAAGCTGACATAAGAGATAATAAAGCTATGAAAAAAATTATTCCAGAAGGGGACATTCTAATCCATTTAGCCGCAATTACAAAAGTACCTATTATTCATAAAGAAAATAATAAAAAAATTATAAATGATATTAAAACAACATCTATCATTGGTACAAGAAATATTATTAAAAATGCAAGAAAAGATTCTAAGATTATTTTTATATCAAGTCATATAATCTTTGAAGGCTTAAATAAAATTAAAAAAAATTTGATAGAGTCGGATAAATTATTTCCGAATTTAGACTATGCAAAATGCAAAGTTATTAATGAAAATGATATAATACAAAGTGGTTTAAATTATATTATTTTACGCCCAGGAACTGCCTACGGTTATACCGGTGATGACAAAAGAATGTTTAATATGCCTAATCTATTTGCCATTAATTCAAAAAGAGGCGTTCCAATAAAATTATTTAATAAGGGTAAGCAATTAAAATGCATAGTAGGAGTTCACGATATAGCAAGAGGTATAAAATTCTTTCATGAAAATAATTTCAGCAATCAAATTTACCATTTTGCTTCTGAAAATTATTTTGTTAGTGAAATTGCTTTAATGTGTAAAAAATTTCGACCAAAAATTAAATTAATTTATTCAAAAAATATAACTCCTAACAAAGGGTATACCTTGTCTGTAAAGAAATTGTTAAAAACGGGTTTTAAGTTTAAATATACTTACAAAAAATTTTTAAATTCATATTTAAAAAATACGTAAAATTTTTTTTATGAAAATTAAATTTTGTAGAAATTGTAAAAGTGCAAATTTACGAAAGCTTTTTTCTTTAGGTAGATTAAAATTTACAGGTAAATTTTTACCTAAAAATAAATTTATACCGTCAGGTGTATTAGAATTAATTATTTGCAAGAATTGCAAACTTATTCAGTTGCGGGACAATTTTAATCCAAGTTACATGTATAATAATGATTATGGGTACAGAACGGGAATTAATTTAACAATGACTAATCATGTCAAAAAAGTTGTTAAAAAATTAACAAAAATTGCCTCTATTAAAAAAAATGAGGCAGTCCTAGACATTGCAAGTAATGATGCAACTTTATTAAATTTTTATAATAAACGATCTATTACAACTTTTGGCATTGACCCATTAGTTAATAAATTTATAAAAAAATATGGCAAAATAACCTATAAAACTTCAAATTTTTTCAATTTTAAATCAGTAAATAGCGTTTGCCCCAATATTAAATTTAAAATCATAACTGCTCTTTCAGTTTTTTATGATTTGAAAGAACCTAATTTATTTTTAGGAGATATAAAAAAATTACTCCACCCAGAAGGTTTGCTTTATATAGAATTTGCAGATCTCAAGTCAATAATACAACAGAACATGTTTGATGTTATTTGTCACGAACACCTTGAATATTACTCCTCAACCGTTTTAATTAATATGTTGAAAAAACATAATTTAAGATTATTTGATCAAGAATATAATACTATTAACGGGGGTAGCAGCGCTTACTATATTTGCCACGATCAGGCTCAATACATTTCTAATCAAAAAAAAATAATAAATATTCTTAAAGAAGAAAAAAAATTAGGATTGAGTAATTTTAGTACGTTTATTAATTTTAAAAAAAAGATTGATATAATTAAAATTAAATTAAATTTAATTCTGAAACGTTTAGTCAATAAAAAGAATAAAATAATTCATGCTTATGGTGCGTCAACAAAAGGAAATGTTCTTTTACAGTATTTTAAAATCAATAGTAAAATATTAAACTATGTTGCCGAAAGAAATCCAATTAAATATAATTTATATACCCCAGGTTCAAATATAAAGATAATTTCTGAAAAAAAATCTAGATCTTTGAAACCAGATTATTATTTAGTTCTCCCTTGGCATTTTAGAAAAGAAATTTTGAAAAGAGAATTTTTAGTTAGAAAAAAAGGAACAAAATTTATATTTCCACTTCCAAAAGTTGAAATTCTTTAGATTTCTATTATTTTTAAAATTTATAACTATTAGGAACTATTAGATAATTTATATTATAAATAATTTTATAAAAGCTATAATTAATTTCTTTCACAAAATTAACAACATCCTGGAAAGTATGACCGTGTTTTTTCTCTAGATTTTCTTCATATTCGAAAATGACTGGACACTGATTTTGTATAATAATTTTTTTTGCTCCTTTCATTACTTTTAGATCCATGCCTTGAGTATCAATTTTAATAAATGAAATTTTTTTTTTAAAACTCATATTATCTAATTTATTTGAAATAATCCTATTTTTTGTATTTAAATTATTTTTACTATTTATTAATGGATACGCTCCATAGGTAGAGCAGTCTTTAAACTTTATTATGGGTTCATAGATTTTTTCATTTATATTATCTGTTAAGGCTATATTATAGGCAATAACATTGGCTTTATTAACCTCAATGTTTTTCTTTAAAATATTAAAAATGAATTTACTCGCTTCAAATGAATGCACTTCTATATTTTTATATAGTTTTGAGAATAAAATACTTAACTGACCAAAGTTTGATCCAATATCTATGACAATGGATTCTGATTTTATCAACTTCTTAGCTTCTAAATATATTTCTTCGTCGTAAATTTTATTTTTCTTTATTTGTTTTGCAATTATGTCTGAAAATGCAAATTTTGGTAAAAAATAAACGCCGGTTGAAGTATTGTATTTTTTTAAAGATTCAGAGTGTTTACCGTAAAATCTCAATTCAAAATTAATAGATATACTTAAAATTTTTAATAGAGATTTAAGGAGTTTTTTTAGCATTTAACATTGATATATTTTTTTATTGGTTGCGGGGCTTGGATTTGAACCAAGGACCTTCAGGTTATGAGCCTGACGAGCTACCAGACTGCTCCACCCCGCGGTTTAAAACTAATTGTATTTCTAATTACTTTAAAAAACTACTAAATTTTATATTTTTTTTTAAATTCACCAAGCACCCATTTATAGGTTTTTTCTAATCCAGCCTTAAGATTTATCGAAGGTTCCCATTTTAGTATTTTTTTTGTCAACGTGTTGTCACTAGATCTATACATAGCTCCTAAAGGCGCATTTTTTATGTATTTTTTTTTAATTTTGAAGGAAGTGATTTCTTCGAATATTTTAATAAGTTGATTAATTGACAGAAAGTCCGACGAACCAATGTTCATTGGTTTTGAGTATTTGCTATTAAAAAGTTTTATAGAACCTTCCAGACAGTCATCTATATAAGTAAAACTTCTTATCTGACTACCATCTCCTGATATCTCAATTTCATTATTTTTATTTAAGAATTGCGCTTCTACAAATTTTCTTGCAAAGGCTGCCGGTGCTTTTTCTCGACCACCCTCCCATGCGCCATAAGGGCCATAAATATTATGAAACCGAGCAATTCTTACTTCTATACCAAAATCTTCATAAAAATGATTACACATTCTTTCACTAAAAAGCTTTTCCCATCCATATCCATTTTCTGGATCAGCTGGGTACGCATCTTCTTCTTTAAGAAATGGATCATTCAAATTCTTTTGTTTATTGGCAGCATAGACACAAGACGATGAAGAAAAAAAATATTTTTTAATACCAAGTTCTTTTGCCGCTTTTAATAAATTAGTGTTAATTAATACTGATAGCATACATTCTGCTTTATTATTTTCAATAAAAGTAACACCACCCATATTGCATGCAAAATTAAATACGTAATCTATTTTTTTTAAAGCTTTAATGCAGTTTTGATATATTGAAAGATCTGAAACTATATTTTTTGAATTAGTAAATTTTTGATACCAATTTTTTTTTTTTTTAATATCAACACATGTTAAATTAACATTTTTTTTGGAACAAAAGTGTTTCGAAAAGTGTCCGCCAATAAAGCCACCAGCTCCCGCAATTAATACGTTCATAAATTATTTCTAATTATATAAATTTATTTGTGGAATTTTTCTAATATTTTTCATGATTAAAGTGTATATATTTCCTATATTATTTTTTTTTATTATTTTATAATCTTCTATCATTTTATTGATTATATTTTTTAATTTATTACTTCGTCCACCAATTAACATATTAATAAATATTTTAGGGACGTACGAACATTTTAGTTCGTTTTTAAGAAAAATCTTAGTTAAGTGGTCATAATCAAAAGAAATATTATATTCCCTTTTGTAATATCCAACTTTATTCAAAAATTTTTTTTTAATATAAACTGTAGGATGTGGTGGCATCCATCCAAGCTTAAGTTTTTTTAGAATTTTTTTTTTATTATTTAAAATTTTTTTATTTACAGTATTATCTGCTTTCCATTTTCTAATAATTTTATTATTTTTTGTAATATAGTTAAGATCTCCATATACTAGGTTAATATTTGTATTTTTAAATTCTTTAGCTATATTTTTAAGTACGTTTTTATCATAAAATTTATCATCAGAGTGCAAAAAGCCTATAATTTCTCCAGTTGCCATTTTTATACCTTTGTTAAAAGCGTCCACTATTCGATTATCTTTTTCGCTTATTAAAATTGTTTTTTTGTCTTGATTTGTTTTTAAAAACTCTAGTGTTCCATCCTTGGATCTATTATCAATCCATATTTTTTCTATATTTTTATAAGTCTGTGATTTTATTGATTTAATAGTTTCTTTAATTGAAACGATAGAATTATTAGTTAGAGTTATAACGCTTATTTTCATTAATAATTAATTTTGAGAAATAAACAATTATTATATTTTTTGAAGGTCACTTAGCATCATTATTTTTACTAAATCTTTAAAATTCGTTTTAGGCTTCCAATTAAGAATTTTTTTAGAATCATTAAAATTGCACTTTAAAAAATGGATTTCAGTAGGTCTGTAAAATTGTGGGTTAATCTTTATTATCGTTTTTTTTGTATCTGTTCTTATTAATTTTTTATTTAGCCCTTTTCCAATCCATAAAGTTGCAAAATCACAATATTTTACGGCCTCATCAATGAATTCTTTGATGGAATAACTTTTTCCAGTACCGATTATATAATCTCGAGGTTTTTTTTGTTGAAGCATTTTCCACATTGCCTCAACATAATCTTCTGCATAACCCCAATCTCGTTTTGCCTCAATATTGCCAATTTCAATAAAATCTTTCTCACCAGCATTGATCTCTGCTAGCCCCAAAGTTATTTTTCTAGTTATAAACTCTTCTCCTCTAAGCGGAGACTCATGATTAAATAGTAAGCCGGATACAGCGTATAAATTGTAAGAGTCCCTATAGTTACTTACTGTAATATGCGCAAAAAGTTTTGAAGTTCCATACGGGCTCACTGGATTAAACTCTTTGTTTCCATTTAACAGACTGTTTCCAAACATTTCTGAAGTTGATGCCTGATAAAATTTTGGTTTAAATTTTAAATTTCGAATAACCTCTAGTATCCTCAACACACCAAGAGAATTGACGTCACAAGTATATATAGGGTTATCGTAAGAACTGGCAACGAAAGATTGTGCGGCAAAATTATAAACTTCATCAATTTTGTATTTATTAAATATTCTGATAATTTGATTTATTTCTGACAATTCCATTTCTTCAAAAATGATTTTGTCATGAATTCCTAATTTTTTTGTGCGCCAATCATTTTTTCTTGCCGACCGCCTGTCAGTTCCAATTACAGTGTATTTTTTTCCAATTAGAAATTTTGCTAAATATGAACCGTCCTGACCTGAGATTCCAGTTATTAAAGCAGTTTTTTTCATAATTACTTAAAACTATTTATAAACTTTAAATTATAAGATCACAACATTTATTAATAAAAGATTAATAAAGTATTAAGAACTCAATTTTATAGAAAAATTTTATATTTAAAGAAATCTTTATATTGAATTTTTTTTTCTTCGTGCGTGCAAGGGGTTAAAGCACTGTACATACATTCTGATTTAGACTTATAATAAATTATTTGTTGATTATTTTTTATAGAAATTTTTTCTTTAGGAATATTATCAAAAGATAGCGAGTAGATTTTTGGCCAAGGATATTGATTATAAGAATTATTAAAACTTTTAACGATTCTTTTTAAATTTACAGAAGCAAATAAAAAAATACCCAAGAAAACTGAAACCTTAATTATATTTTTGTTTAGATTAATTTTATCAAAACTCAAATAAAGAATTATAACTGATAAAGCTGATATAAAACAAGCCAAGTACGCCGCTCCGTAACGATATATAGGAAATTTTAAAAACCAGAATAATATTCCAATAATATTTATTGATAATATTATTATTATTTTTTTTAAGTTTAATTTTGATTTATGAAGATGTATTCCCTTTTTTTTTTTTAAAAAAATAAAAAAAATAAAAAAAATATTAAATATCACAAATGGAATAAATTTTTCATTAATTTTCTGAAGATGTTTTTTTTTCCATGTTTCAAGCCATAGAAAGTTTTCTTTGAATTCTTTCATATTTATTATAGGTTTTTCTTGATCAATCCATGCTTTTGCCCAGGCTTCACTTGATATTTGTGAATTTGTAGTTTCTAACTCATTATACCATAGTGTGTTCTTAAAACATGTTATCTTAATTGGATATATTAAGCAGCTACTTATCAAAATATTTTTTACAAACCAAATTGTTATAAATATAAAAATAAAAATAAAAAATAATTTTTTTTTTAAAATATTTTTATATTTCGTCAAAATAATAAATAAAGGAATTAAAAATATAAACAAAAAGAATATTTTATTAAATATTGCGAATATTGCTGAAATAATTATTTTTTGATCATTATGAGTCAGATTATTTTCTGAATTATTATTAATTAAATATATTATTGTTGTTAAAAAAAAAAATACAAACGCAGGCGCGTCATTTCCATACTCGGAATAGTTACTAAAGCTATAAAAGCTAAAAATTAATATTAAAAATAGAAAAAATATTTGAGTTAAATCAGCTTTTTTTTTTAATAAAAAAAATAACTTGTCCTTTAAATAAATCAAAAAATAAACAATGCAAAAAGCCAAGGGAATTGTCACGCCATTATCTTTTAATAATGAATTATTAAAAACGGAACTTGTATATTGTATTATTGATGTATGCCCAAAGCGCGAATGTAAATTTGACAATCCAATAATTATTTTTTCGTTATTTAATATGCTAATATATGGAAGATGATAAAGGCCTGCATCAGGTCTATTAATATTATTTAACGTAATCAATAAGGTAGATAATAATGCACTTAAAATTATTGTATAAAAAAAATTTTTATTAAAATTTATATAATAATACCCATATATAAACGCGCCTATTAAAATTAGATTGTTAAAAAAAATGCTTATTGAAAAAAAAAAATTTGAAAATAAGCTTATAAAACTCAAAAAAATAATTCCAAATAATCCATATTCAGAAAAGTTTTCATTTAAGTAAAATTTTGATTTTTTAAAAAAATTCAATAAAATTTTTCCGTATACAATAAGTGTAAATGAAACTATTATGCAACTTAAGAAAATACCTATCATTAATTATTTAAATAATGTTTATAACGGTAATAATACCTTGTTTTAATGAGGTATCAACATTGCAGAAAATTATAAAACGAGTTTTGTCACAAAGGAAAATTATTAAAGAAATTATATTAGTAGATGATGGTTCAACAGACGGAACTAAATATTTAATAGAAAATAAAATAAAAAAAAAAATAGACATTGTTATTTATCATAGAGAAAATAAAGGCAAAGGCGCGGCTATTCAATCGGGTATAAAAAAAAGAATTAACGGTGATATAATATTGATTCAAGATGCAGATTTAGAATACAATCCTAGAGATTATTCTAAATTAATTAAACCAATTTTAGAAAAAAAATCTTTGGTTGTATACGGGTCAAGAGTTTTAAATAAAAAAAGATACTTTCAAAAAGATTTTATATCTTTGTATAGAGTTTTTTTTAATCATATTTTAACTATTATTTCTAATATAATTAATAAACAAAAGTTAACAGATGCGCACACTTGTTATAAAGTTTTTCATAAAAGTATTTTAAAAAAAATTAAATTATTAGAAAATGATTTTAGTTTTTGTCCAGAAATTACAACTAAAATATCAAATAATAATATAAAAATTATAGAAGTCCCAATATCGTACAAAGGTAGAAGTTATGACAAAGGTAAAAAAATCGGATTCTATGATGGCTTTAAGGCAATTTATGTATTAATTAAATATAAATTTTTTTCAAATTGAATAAAAACATTAAAATATTTTTAGCTGGACATAATGGACTGGTTGGTTCCGCAATACTCAGAAGATTGACTTTATTAGGATATAAAAGAGTATTTACAAAGACTAGAAAGGATTTGGATTTAAGAAGTCAGACTAAAGTATTTACTTATCTAAAAAAAATTAAACCAGATATTGTATTACTAGCTGCAGCAACAGTGGGTGGTATATATGCGAATAATAAATATAGATCTGAGTTTATTTATAATAACTTATCAATTCAAAATAATGTAATACATGGATCTTTTTTAGCGGGAGTTAAAAATTTAATTTTTTTAGGATCTAGCTGCGTTTATCCAAAGCAATCTAAACAACCAATCAAAGAGCATTATTTATTAGAGGGAAAATTAGAACATACAAACGAACCGTATGCTATTGCTAAAATTGCAGGAATAAAAATGTGCGAAAATTATAATTTTCAATACAATTTAAATTATAAATCCTTAATGCCTTGTAATACTTATGGCCCAGGAGATAATTATAATCTAGATACGTCTCATTTTTTTCCTTCATTAATTAATAAGGTTTATAATGCAAAATTAAAAAAACTTTCTTCTATTACATTGTGGGGTGACGGTACGCCAAGAAGAGAAATGCTTTACGTGGATGATTTGGCAGATGCTTGTATTTTTTTTATGAATAGAAAAACAAAAGAAACATTAATCAATATAGGTAGTGGAAAGGACTTTTCAATTAAATATTACGCTAAACTTATTTTAAAATGGCTTGATTATAAAGCTAAAATTAAATTTAATTCTTCCAAACCCAATGGAACTAAAAGGAAGCTTTTAGATATTTCTGTTGCTAAAAAATATGGGTGGGAAGCAAAAATTGATTTAAAAACTGGTTTTTTTATAGCATTAAATGATTTTATAAAAAATTATAAATAGATCCTGTTAAGCTGATATTAATAATTTACAAATTCAATATTAAGTAGTAGAAAACGTTGCCTGGTGATTATTGCAAAGGAGCAACACCCGATCCCATTCCGAACTCGGCAGTTAAGTCCTTTAGCGCCAATGGTACTTTGTCTTAAGGCACGGAAGAGTAGGTCGTTGCCAGGCTTTATAAATCCTTCTTAAATTTTGATGAGAAATATATTAGTGGTTACAGGTGGAGCTGGTTTTGTAGGCTCCAATCTAATTTCTGAACTTTTAAAATTTAAAAAATTTAAAATTGTAAGTATTGATAATTACTCTTCAGGTTTCTCTATAAATCATATCAACAATAAAAGAGTTAAGTATTTAAAGGGGAATACTAAAAATATTGAAATTTTATTAAAAAGTTATGTTGGTAAAATTCATAGCATCTTTCATTTTGGTGAGTTTGCAAGAATCTACCAAAGCTTTAAAAAAATCAATGAATGCTTTAGTTCTAATATTGAAGGAAGTTCTAATGTATTCAACTTTGCATTAAAGAATAAAATTAGATTAATTTATTCTGCAACCTCTGCAAGCTTAGGAAATAAAGGGGAGGACATGAATTTATCGCCTTATGCTTTTTCAAAGGCTAAAAATTTAGAGTTACTTGAGAATCTTAAGAAGTGGTTTAACTTTCGATATGAAGTTGTTTATTTTTATAATGTGTATGGAGAAAGACAAATTTGCAAAGGTGACATGGCAACGGTCGTTGGTATATTTGAAGATCATTTTAAAAAGAAAAAAAAATTGCCAGTTGTAATGCCCGGAACGCAGATGAGAAGATTTACTCATGTTTTTGATACTGTAAAAGCTTGTATTTTTGCTTGGAGAGAAAATAAATCAAAACATTATTCAATTGCAAGCGAGCAGTCTTTTAGCATTATTAAACTTGCCAACTTATTTAAAAGCAAGATTAGGTTTTTACCAATAAGAAAAGGTGAACGTTTTGCATCAGCTTTAACTAAGATGAATTTGAATAATAAGATTATAAGGTTATCTGCAAAAATTAGGCTTAAAAATTATGTTAATAATTTTTTAAATAATAACAGTTAACTCTTCTTTACAAAGTGTCTTTTAATATATATTTAATATTTCTATGAAAGTAGTAAGTTCATTAAAATCTCTGAAAAAAAGAGATATTAATTGTAAAGTAGTTAGAAGACGTGGAAAACTTTATGTTATTAATAAAAAAAATCCAAAGTTTAAAGCACGCCAGGGTTAATATTTAATGGAAATCGGTTCTCAAAAAGAAACTTGGTCTAATTTTAAAAAATTAACAGTCTATATATCAGCCGCTATAATTCTTATTCTGATTTTCATGGCTATTTTTTTACTCTAGGTTCTGGAGTTTAATAACGTGCTTTTAGTTTTTTAAACTTTTTAACTCTTCTTGTATTTTCGTCTTTCTCTCGCTTTTTTCGCTCAGAGGGTTTTTCAAAGTGACTTTTAATTTTAAGTAAGCGGAATACTCCCTCTCTTTGTAATTTTTTTTTAAGAGCTCTAAGAGCTTGCTCTAAATTGTCATTTTTAACTTCTATTTTAATATTTGCTTTCCTCCAAAAAAGTGAAACGAT
>Ga0214921_10004942_pt1 | contig 19178 bp, 26 predicted proteins | sample LL1505_MetaG_FD_177992 | JGI IMG/M metagenome (GOLD analysis project Ga0214921, IMG submission 177992) | Freshwater microbial communities from Lake Lanier, Atlanta, Georgia, United States - LL-1505 | ecosystem: Environmental > Aquatic > Freshwater > Lake | place: USA: Georgia | collected... | reverse complement strand
TTCTTTTCCGTTCTTGCCAATCACAACGTGGGCGGATTCACCCTCGGCTGTGTACCAATGTCCCGCCTGGTCAGTAGCGACCAGACGGGAATTGGTAGGCTCTTTCGCTGTGATTGTAAGAGCCATACAATTTAGAATGGCACTTGGTTGCCGTCTGCATCAAGCTCGACCTTAGTGGCCGTGGACTTGCCAGCAGCGGTAGCAAACTCCTTGGATGCGCGGATTTTTTCCTGCAACCAATCGGGCATATCGTTAAACTGCCCACCCTCACCCTGCTCAATCTCGTAATACATCTGATCGTTAGCAGTCTTGGCTGGAGCAGTCATGCCCTTGGGAAGCTTGGAAGCTCCGGCAATTGCACAATACTGCCGACCCTGCTGGCTCGTCTTGTGGATGAGCGTCAGCATAGCTGGCTTGCCAAGCAGGTTCTTCAAGCTGAATGCTTGCAGTTCCTTGGCCGTGAAGGTCTGACCGCGCCATTGTTCGAGAAGCTTGCGAAGGCTTGCTTTCTCGCCAAGGCTGCGGGTCTGCTCGATGCTAACGACCATAGGCTTTTGGACTGTGGTGCGTTTGCCATTCTCTTCCACCTCGTACTCATCTGTCTGGTCTGGCAACTCAAAGGTTAAGCGGACTTTGGGAGTCCACTTCTCCTGGTTATCCCAGTTGGTCTTCTGGTGGCCAAGATCGACCAATGAGTAAAGAACGCCTACGGTTGCACCAGCTTCGGGCAACTTGCGTTCTGATTTCTGCGATTCACTTAGGGTTAGTGCCATGTTATTTCTCCTTTATTTATTTGGGTTTAGTTTTGGTTGTATGTATGGGGTAAGTTCTTCTTGATTGTGTACCCAAAATCCAGCACCGACTGTGGTTGACATAGGATTGTTTGGTACATATTCGATCTTCACATTGGAAGGTGCAATCTGTCGAGCCAATTCGCACACGCTGTCGGCGGTCAGTATGACTAGCCATTCTTTGCGTCCATTACGGCGGAAAAATACTGCTGGGATCTTGCCCTTCGGACAATCCCGCTTGGATTGCTCCATCCACTCCTCTGGCTTTAATGCTTGGCATCGTTTGCCTTCAATATGAAAAGGGAAGTTCTCGCATACCACATCCCCACTACCACCCTCTGGATTGCCAGCGTATTGCTGTGTGCGTCTGGCCTTCTGCCAGCCTTGTTCTCGTAGGTAGTTTGCTAATTCTCGCTCCCCCGCAGCACCCTTTGCCCGACTATTGATTTTGCCCATCTACTGGGTCTAGCTGTCAACCCATGCAAGCGTCGAGATATATTTTAGTTCCGCCAAGTTCTATTAGCTCTACTAATATCCTCATTAAATCGTCTAATCATTGCCATCATAGTCAGCTTCTCAACTATCTTCTTGTTCTTCTTTACCCAAGCCACGGCCTCATCAAAGGACTCCATGTCCTTTAGACCTTCTTCAAACTTAGCCCAAGCCTCTTTCTCGTTCACAAGCTTTGGAATACACGCCAGTTCTGGCCTGTCGATGGGCAAAGTTTAGTTGTTATGCTTTTGCATTTGGCAATTGGCAACAGCCAGAATAGATCATCGTTCATGCCCCAGCAGGCAACGTAATCCACGCCACTGATAGCGCGCTTGGGGATGTTAAATCCATTCCCACTGCTTGTGGTAAAGCGGTACTTGGTTCGACCAGGCTCTACGGTCTGCGCGGTCTTAACTTGGATGCGGTAGAACTTTCCACCTTTCTCCGCGACCACATCATAACCAGCAAAATCCTCGTAAGGCGTAAGCACGTTATACCCGCATCGCAGCAACGCGCCAGTAACGCGAGCCACCCCTACTGCCCCAACTTGGCGCGATGATAATTTCATGCTTGACGGTTTCCGTTTTGTGCTAGAGACTTTTTCCTATGAAAGCAATAACAATGACTGTAGTAACGGCGATGCTGATGGCATCGGGTTTGGCTGAAGATCAATCTGCAATGGAAGCCTTTGTTGGCGGTGTTTACCGCGAGGGAGGCTTTGCGGTTGTTCTTGATAAGGACACTGCGCTGGTAAACGGAAAGTTAATCTTGCGAGACAGAGATGTTTATATAACTCCGAAGGGTGCATATTCAAATGATAGAGGAACATACTCTGGAAGGGATGGTATAGTTGTTCAAGACAGGGATGTTTTCACCGGAAGAGATGGAACAAGGATTGCTGCTGGGGCATTATATTTTGGAGCTGGAGAGCCAGCCATCGTTGCTACTGGATTAAGCACCAGCATGAGAAAACCCTAGCCTTGCCCGAATATAGCTAATCTATTTCTAATCCTAGATTCCAACCCACCAATAAACTTCTTGCGTTCTGGATTCTCTGATGCTCTGCGGTATTCATCATCAAGTTGAGCCTTGCTTGCCTCACGCATTAGGGATTTTGCATCCACCTGGTTAATGGCCTGCAAGGTTTTAGGTCCCATACCACCATCAACAGCTACATTCTGACCAAGAGCATTTAATCCTTGTTGGATGTATTTCGTTGCACCGCCCAGCCCACGATTAAACGCGAGATCCTGTGTGAATGGTTGGATGGCTTGTGGGAGCTTCGAGACGAGTGGCGCGGTATATCCCTGGATGTACTCTGCCGCTGCTTTCGCTCTTTCTTGCGGAGGCAACGCCGAGATTCTCTTAAACGCTTCTGGATGGTATCGGTCATTGATTCCAGCTACTTCATAGCTTCCACCCATATCTCCGGCTGGCAACTTATAGACTACAAGATTTCCATCCTTATCCTTGCGTCCCTCCCAATCCACTGTTTTCATCCCAGCGTTGGTTAGGTTGGAATAATCTGCCATTGGAACCTGTGTTGACTTCGGACCAACAAATTCTGGTTTCGACTCAAATAATGATTTCTCAAGTTTATCCTTGCTCATCTTGTCCTCCATTTCTGAAAATCTAGCTGCTGTACGCATCTTTTCCTGCATCTCAACAAGCCTTCTTCCCTTTTCGTCAACATATCCAGCATCCGTATTGGCTGCTGGTGCGGTATAATTAGACTCAATCTCCTTGCGAATCGCATTACCCTCTACCCGATTCTGCATTCTAGATGACAGAACTGGGGTAGCCATTATCGTTTCAGATCGGATTCTACGGCTTGATTTCTGAGTCCATCAGCAATGTCTTTCAGCTCTGGATCGTTGTCACGCTCAGACTGCGTTGCCAATGTTGATATAAACGCTGGGAGAGATGATGTGGGAGCATCATATTTCTTGGCAAGCAAGCGAACAAACTTAGGATTGGTTAATGCACGAGCCGAAAGGTTGGCTATTCCAGCAGCCTTTGCCGCCGGAATAAGAGTAGCTGGAGCAGTTAGCAACGCCATAATGCCGCCACCTATTGTTCCAGCCGCAACAAGCTTTTGAGTAGTTCCGCTTGGGTTTCTGTATTGTTGCGATCCAGTTCGCATAATGCTTGTGGCCTTCGCAATCTTATCCATATCGTTCTTGAAAGATTGACCAAAGTTTCCGAACAATATCTCCTTTGGAGATCCACGCAGTTTGTCCCAGTTTGTAAGGAAAGTTTCCGTGCTGAATACATTACCAGCCACATCCTGCGTCGAGGATACTGCTCTTCCCATTTTATTTAGGAATGCAGCCACAAACTCTCTTCGCGCCTCTTGAGGAACTGCGTCCATAACTGTATTCAAAATTGTTGTATCGGCCTTCTGGCCTCCCATAGCAGCATTAAATATTCTTTCCGGAGTTGCTTTATCTATGATCGGCTGAAGCAAGTCTATTTTATCGTGTAATCTCTTCGTATATGCGTTTGCCTCATCAAAAGCCAATTTCGCCTCTGGTCCAGCATTCCCAACAACTTTTGCTATATCTTCTGTCAATGCTCCATAAAGTCTAAGAAGTTCAGCCCTAGGGAAATTTGAGTCCATTTGAAATTGACCAAGTTTCTCGCCTATTCTTGACCTCAATTCGCGAACTCCAGATAACGGAAGACCACCACCAAGCGCGGTGTCAATATTGAGTCCAGAGGTTAGCTGATCTATTACTTGATTCTTTAATAACGATGACTCCGAAGTTGCCTTCATCCCAGGCAATGGTGCTGTTATTTCATTAAGCAAATTCTTTGTATTTGAAATATCAACTTCAGTATTTTTTGGTATGTATTTCTCGACTTCCGCGTAAAGAGTATTTTGATACTTTCTTGCTTGCGGAAGAAATACATCTTTTATGCCTTGCCTAATCTTTGACCCAGCACTTAATTCAGTTGCACCAGGGGCAAGTTCTTGAGCGATCTGCTCAATCTTTGATCCGATTTGAGCTTGCTGTTCCGCACCCTTCTTTGCCATATATCCGCTTGCACCAGGTGTAATTCCAAGCGCGGATTCAAGATATTGAATTGGTTTTGCGCCAGTAGCTTGACCAAGGGTTGCTTCTGTTCCAGCACCCCTCATTGCTTGAATGTTCTCAAGCACAGCTTCTGGACTTGCAAATCCTCTGGCGGCTGATGTTACTCCAGCTCTTGCAATTGCAGGTAGGCTTGGGGCAATAGCTCCGCCAGCACCAGCAATAGTCTGCCCAACTCCACCAGCACCAGCTTCTTCGGCTGCTTGTTGAGCCATCCCACCAGTTACAGATTGCGCCACTTGCATTGCTGGCTCTGCCTTGAGAAGACCTCCCAATGCCTTAACAGCTTTAGGTGCATATTTTGCACCAGCAAGAACTTGTCCAGCCCCCATCGTTGCTAATGCCTCACCAGCAGTTTCAGCCCCTGCCTCAAGAACACGCTCGCCAGTTGTTTGTGCTTTTGGCAACCCAATCAAATCTTTGATCTGGTCAAGATATTCACTTGGAAGCTTTAATTTGTCTGAATCCTCGCCTCTGATGCCATATCTTTGCGCCATCTCAGAGTTGTATGCCCTTGCTCCAAGCTCAAGCAATCCACCAGCTAGGGCTGCAATTCCAGCTCCAGCAACAACTGGCGCACCCATAGCTGCAGCCCCAGCAGCACCAACACCTCCAGCAACAGTTGCTGGACTAATCCCGCCTCTTGCTAGAATGCCAGCAGTTCTTGATGCGGATAATCCGTCTTGCCCTTGAACGGCTTGTTGGCCTTGTTCCTCAAAGCCTATTTTGCCAGACTTTGCTGAATCAATTACATTTTGTGGCGTGTCGTCTGGAAACTCAACAAGACCTACGCCTGGTACTTCTTCGTACTTGGCCATTATTTCATCAACAATCCGGTTTTGGGATTGTATCTAGCTGCTGGTTGTGGGGTTGATTTCTTTATGCCAAAATTATTTATATCTTCTGGTGCTGAATTTGAATCAATAACTGATTGCAGGCTTTTTACGCCATAGCCATAGGCTCTAGCTGCTGATGCAAATTCAGATCCAACTGTTCTCTTCAATGACTTCAATCTTTCAGTTTGCGTTATGTCAAGAAATACCGCTGGATTTGCAACTGCATCGTTCAGCATTTGCAATTCCTGCGGATTCATTTGACCGCCACCAGTAAGAGGGATTCGGAGTGCCGCAATCAAGGGTATTCTTGCTTGTTGTGCTTGAGCCTTGTATTTGGCAGCCTCTAATGCATTTCCAGATGCCGCGGCATTCCTATATAATCCACCAAGCTCTATCAAGTTATCAATAGACGCTATTGATTGCACAAATGTAGGCAGTCTTTCGCGCATCTTTTTAGCTGCCTCGTCATCTTTTGCCATACCTTCAAGACCTGGGAGTTTTCTTGCGTTCTTCATTTCCTCCCTTGTTTGTGCATCAAAGTATGCCTTATTTACGCTTACAGCATTTGCCCTATATTGAGCCTCTTCTGGAGTTTGTGCCGCTTTTACAAAATCATCAGCCTCACGCAATGCGTTGGCTTGCTCTTGAACACGCCTTCTCAGCACATCTGCACTACCGCCAGCGGGAGCAGTACCATAGGCTTCGCCAAGATTTACTGTTCCAACAAGACCTTCCTGCCTCTTTCTATATGCCTCAAGTTCTGCCGTCATTCTTGTCCTCTGAGCGTTTAATAGATTCTCTTCTGCGACAAGACCTTGACCAGCCTGCATCGCTGCTTGTCCAGGCATAACTGGACCAGAAATATCAACATCAAGTGGGGCTGATGCAGCCGCTATGTTTCCAAGTCGCTGACTTATTCCAGCTCTTTGAGCTTGGTTTAGGTTTAGGGTTTCTTGGAGCTGGCTTGTTTTTTCTGCAATATCGCCAGCAAGTTTAGCCTCGTAATCTGGTTGGAGTTGTTTTAATTGAGCCTCTAATACCCTTGATCTTAATTCCTGCTCTTGCTCCTGCAAAAGCCTTTTCTTTTTCCCTTCTGGGCCTTCAATATTTATATTGATAGGCATAGTTTACGCTCCAAAATTAAGATTTGGCATAAATCCAGAAAGTCCACCAGCAATGTTGGCAAACGCTCTGGAAGGTGATGTGTATGTTGCGGCTTGCGCACCAACCTGCGCACCATAAGTGCTGGCTTGGTAATTGGACTGCGACCTATAAAGTTCGTTAAACGCATTTGTGAGTGCAACCGGAACTGAAGGATCAGTAGTCTGATAAAAGTTTGCAGCCGTAGAAGGCTGTTGGTTAAATCCACCAGGAAGAGCTTGATTTGCTTGGATGTAATTCTGGAAAGCACCTTGCTGTTGTGCTGTCCTCTGACCCGCAAGGTTGTAGATGGAAGGTCCGCCACCAATGAAGTTGGCGGCTGCACCAAGCCTATTCTGACGCAATGCGTCACGGAACGCTATGTCAGCTTTGAGCGCATCACCAGTTGACAGGCCAGACCCAAGGAAGCTCTGCGCTGCACCATAGCGTGCCAGCTTGCGTTGCTCGCCAGCAGCACCGATCTGAGCAGCTTCTTGTACCGCTGGTCCGATTCCAAAGATGTTGCCACGGGCAGTCTGTGCTGCTCTGGCTGCCTGCTCGTATCCACGCCGTTCTTCCGCACCAATGGTCGAGCCAAGGCGTAATTGATTAAGAGCCTCATCCTCAATGGTCTTGCGGATTTGCTCAGTCTCTGGCGTGGTCGTTGCACCAATTGGCTCGGTTGCCATCTGGCGATACTGCTGACCCAAGCCAACCGCTGTGCGGTAGGAATCTGGATCAATCTGGAAAAGCTGTTGTGAAGCACGCTCTTCGGGTAGCTGAACAAAGGATCTGAAGGATGTGATCTCCTTTAGCCCTTCGGGGCTATCCATTGAAATAGGCGTGAAATTCTTTTGCATATCCTGCGCGCCAGTAACTGCGCTGGTTACGCTCTTTAAGTCATCGTTGAGTTGCTTGATGAATACTTCTGAAGAAGTGCGTCTGGCATCGCCAGCGGGAAGATCGGCAAGAAGCTTGTTGGCCGTAGCGAGCCGTTCATTGATCCCAGCAATCTGAGCGTTGCCACGATCAATCACGCTGTTTAGGCGGGATAGCTTTGTGTTGTTGTAATCGTCAACAATCTGCTGGTCGGAGACTTGGAAGTTAAGCCTAGATCCAAGATCAGACGATCCGTAATTACGATCAGCGGAAAGTTGTGATAGAGCTTGGTTGAAGGCTGGGCCAGCATTAGGATTTTGCATTCCCATACCTCCAGAAGTTAATGCTTGAATCTGAGAAGCAAGAGAGTTGCGAGTATTTTCTTGGCTTGTGACATCGGCAAGTTGCTTGTCATACTTCTGCTGCAGATTGTTAATCTTTATGTTGTTTGATAAATTTACAGCTTCTGCGTAGCTTCTTTGAGACTGCCCGATTAAATCGTTCCTTCTTCTTTCTGTTTGTTGTGCAAGCGTTCCTTGACCAGTTCTAGGACCATTTGAGTTAATTGGGAATTTGTCATTTATTTCCCTTGGTACGATCTCGCCTTTTTCGTTGACATCGTAAACAGTAGTTTTTGTAATTGCAAAATCTGGCATATTACGCCTTTAACTCTGGGTTGCTAATGTTCGTTCCAACAGTACCATAGAAATCAACTGGTCCTGGCTGGCGGTTAAACGCTACGTTCTGCTCAACTGAGGCATAAGGCGATGTGCCGTAAAGACGCTCGAACTGCCTAGTCATCTGATCGCCTAATCCACGATTCAAGGCATACGCTTGGGGGCTAGTTTCGTACTGCCTACGGAGCGATTCTAGGGTACGCTGTGGGCCATACTGACGTTCTAATTGCATCCCAGCCTGCACCCCAGCCTGCTGGTCTAGGGCTGACAACTGGCGTTCTAGGCCACGCTGTTGAGGCATATATTGGATACGAAGCTTATTCTCAAGCTCTGCCATCGCTGGGGCTTTCTCGATGTAGGTATCAATGTTCGTTCTGTACGCAGCAGCATTAGCCTGCGCCACCGCATTCGGATCGGGCGGAGGCGGAGGTGCAGGAATTGAAGGTCCTCCACCCATACTAAACCCTAGCCTTTCGCATAAATGTCATATAACAATAACTCCTTGGTTTGCCAGAACGATTAAAGGTGATCCGCTCGCGGGGACCAAAACGCTCCCAAAGGAGCAACAGCAAGCATCTCAAGGATTTAGCACCTTTTGAGGAGATAGTCAAATCAACAAACACATTCTGACCATCTTCGCTATGCACATAATGATTAGGCTCTTGCCCATCCTTGACGCACCTAGCTAAAGCCACACCAGCAATCCCATCCTTATCCTCGACTACGCCAACCATACCTTGCTTCTCAAACCATCCAAACCACTCAGCCAGGTTAGGCCACATAGCCTCTGGAACACCGCTTTGCTCAATATACTCAACAGCCGTCATATTGTCTGCTGGATCTGGACTGTATCTGGATTAGCAGCAGCCGTGATCTGGCGAATAGCCATCTTGTTTGCTGGTGTGGAAATCTTGATGTTGAGCAACCGCCACTTCTCGTACTTGCGTAAATCTGCTGCCAGCTTCTTCTTAACTGATGTCGGCAGGACTGCTGGAAGCACGAATGGGAGGGTCAATACTGAACTTGAGATGTCAATGTTGGATTGAACATCAATATCGCCAACGTCAATATCACGCTGGATTGCTACTGTGGCATCATTTGAAAACGAATTGTCAAAGATGACCTCGAAATACGATCCGTATTTTAGCGAGAAAGGATCACCAAAGTTGAAGTCCTTGGTGCGTACATAAGATTGGTAGTCAGTGCCAGCGTCTTGATAATCTGCGGACGTAGTTCCAGCGGGAGACTTGTACCCAGCATACTTCTCGATGATCCCATTGGTCTTCTTAAACATCGCCCTAGAACCTTCTTGATTAAAGTTCGTAAGCGTGAACTGCATAACCTGCGGACTCCAAGTTCCCTCGAATGCACTTAACGCCGTATTGTAAACCAAGAGCGTGTCGTTGTAATCGTTCGATCCAGTAGGTATAGCTAGGAAGTAGCGGTTGTCGTAGTAGATTGCAGTAGCCACCCTAATAGAATCCGTATTGATACTCTGGATCACATCCTTGACTATCTCTGAAACTGGTATGCCAACTGAGCTAAAGTCATCCGCTACAGACCGAACAAGCGATCTGATGCCGTTATCGGATAGGAACAGAATGTCGCTGCTTACTTGCACCGCAGTGCCAGTTGCCACGCATCCAGTGTTATTTGAAATGATCGAAACAATCCAATCCGCACCAGAAGTAGCATCGCTAGGAATATCAACCTGGAACACTCTGCGCTTCTTGAATACGATCAGCCTATTCTTGTAGTAAGGCACAACAGCCGTAATCTGATCGCCGTCATCGCCGTTGACAACGATGCTGTTGGTCGATGCCCATACAGAAGGATCAAGAATGTCGGAGGCGTAAAGCGTGTTTCTATTTGCACCAGAGCCAACGCCAAACAATCTGTTTTCAGCGTTGACTAAAATCCTAATACCCGCTGGAGGCGCGCTGACTGTTGCTGTTGCGGTAGCACCAGATCCGTTGCCAATGATTGTAACTGTGGGTGCGGTAGAATAACCAGACCCGCCATTGACAACCGTAACGCCAGTGACAGCCCCACCAGCGACCAGCGTAATCAGTTCTGGCATTGTGCCGCCAAGCGTTGGGCCAGTAATAATTGCAGTCGCGCTGGTATATCCAGTCCCACCAGTTGTTACTGTTATTGCCCTAACCTTGCCACCCTGCCTTTCAACCGCAGTTCCATCCCAAAAGTGTAGGTCGCTATCCGAATCAGACAGAAACATCTTGTCAACAAACTGTGCAAAAGATACCTCAATGTCTTCTGCCACGCTGTAGCCATCTCGCCATTGGCTGGTGGCTGCCGTCCAAACTATGTTTGTAGCACCCCATGTTAAGTACGGAGTATGAGGAGTTGCGCTTCCACTTGATTCAATGCTGTAAAATGTACCGCCAGTAACAGTCAATAATTGCTGGTATGCTGACGTTTCGTAGTACCGCATACCGCCAACGGAAGTTACCGCGCTGGTTGCACCAGTAGCAAAGCTGGTTGCACCTACGCGAGTCTCAAGATTACCCTTTGGCGAAAGGGTCATGTTGTACAACTCTTGTACTTGGTTCTCGGCTAGAAGGTCAGATTGCAGACCGCTGGCTTGACCGCCAGTAAAATTGCGTATTCCGTCAAAGGACAGAACATCGTCCAAATTGTCGCTGTAATAAGGCATAAGCCTCCTTTACGCCGAGAACATTTCTTCTATGGTTAGCTCGCCAAGACTCTGTGGTGTTATCTGCTTCACTCCTCCAACCTGGCTCAACTCATAGTTAGCCATAGCTGCAAGGTCTGTATTAGCAGTCTGCGTGATGGCCTGCGCCTTGGCATACTGCCGTTCACGCTCAAGGGCATCAGAATGAGTCAAGGCTAGAACCAAATGATGAACGTGGGGTAAGCGGAGTTCGTCATCAAGGGCAGCTTGGGATGGAGGAAAGTCAACGATGATGTTTGTGCGGGTAAGACATTTCAGTTTCTCTACAACACGCAATGGAATTGTGCCAGATGTGGCAAGCCTTGGGTAAAGGTTTAGCTGGGCAACGCCACTGCTGTTCCTTCCAGTAAAATGATAGGTATCTGGATCGCCAGTACGCGCATCGTCAAGCAAGCCTGGGTCTTGGCTTACAATCGTTGCTAGGTCAATCGGGTCAACTTCTGCATCGTTGTAGGCAACCGAAAGAGGAGTCTCGACATTCGTGCCTAGCGTGATCTGCCTGTTCGTGCCAACTGAATAGGTGGAGTTAGTGACAGTCTCACGCCAAGGGGCAAAGTCCCATACGCGCCGATAGGCTAGGCTCGCAGCCTTCTGCAAGAAGGTAAGCGTATCCGAGTCGGTCTTGCCAACCTTCTCGCCAGCGTATTGGGCGATTTCAGTTAGGGTCATTTAGATATTAGGTTCGTCAGCAGGAAGCGGAGTGTTGCCTTCGGAAAGCCATTTTAGGTAGGCTTGGTAGTCGGTGTTGGCTGGGTCGAAAGGGATGAAAAAGTTTTTCTCAACCAATATAACTGTATTATATTTTGTTAGTTTATACATTTATAGCTCCGAACTTGCTGTTGCAGTAACATTTACGTTTGCTGCGGTACTCCAATTTGTTGCAGTGTTATATAATTGCGCCGATCTCGCGGTTATGTTTATTGCTCCAAATGTTCCCGCGCTTCCAGAACTTACGGCAAAAGAACCCCCCGAAAATGTTGGGGATGCTCTCATTGTAACTGGAGCATAAAATGCACCACCTACAGTTGTGTTATTTATTGAAACCCCAACAAATTCGCTTGTTGCGACATAACAATACCTCTGACACAACGCCAACTCCGTCCCAATCGGCCTGCGCTCAAAGTCGGTTGCGGTTGAGCCTGCTTCAAGTTGGACGCCAGTGATGTAGAAGGTTGCTCCGTTGGTGCCGACTACTGAGGCTGATCCAGCAACAGAAATTGCATTTCCTCCGCCCCATGTGTTTGCTGTTGCATTAAAAACAGATCCAGCGCCAAGACCAAAAAATAACCCACCCCAAAGGGTGTTGTCAGATGCCCATGTTCCAGAGGTTGCCCCAGATATGGTAACTGTTTTTCTCTCCCAAGTGTTTGCCGAGTTAATTGTATATGTTGCAGGGTACGAATAATCTGGCGCACCAGACCTCAACACAACTACAAATGTTCCTGTAACACTTGACCTAGCCCAGAATGAAATAGTTACAGACTGCGATCCAGACGAACCAAAGTCTAGGTCAGAAGTATTAAATCCTTCGATGTTCTGTACGATATAATATGCGTCTGAAGCTCCTAATGAAGTCGAAGCAAGAGATGTGACAAGCAAGCTGTTTGTGTAGCCTTGACCAGATGGGACTACGCTTGATCTCTGTATTGATATTTTCGATGACTGACTAATTGATGCAAGCCACCTGTCAAGGGTGTATACGACTGCTGTTGGCGTAACACTCGCCCCCGCATTCCTCTGATCAATCCGCATATCCCCATTGATGATGCGGTTGCGGAAGCCAACCGCAGGACGAGTGTTCTGCGTTGAGCCGTCGTTGAAAGTGATTCCACTTGTTGCGTTAAATGTGATTGGCATAATTATCCTTCGTATAAAATGTTTACTGAACCAGCGTCAAAGGTGTCGGTAGCTCCAACAGTTGTTACTCGAATGCGATCTAGGGTATCTGAAAGTGTTTTAGAACCTCCTCCGCCCAAGATATTTGTTGTGCTTATTTTGCAAGAATGTGATTCTATCCATATATTGCCAGAGATATTTGCTATTTGGATTAACCCAGAGTTTGCATTTGCCGCGCTAGCAGATTGTATTGCATATCCGTCAGTTCTGCTTATTCCAGCAGAACCTCCAGCACTATCGGTTGTTACGGATGTGCTAACATATCCAGTATTTTCAATTCCACCAGAATCTCCAATCTGGATTAAAATACTATTTACACCGCTTGTGCTGACTTCATTAAGCATCACCGTAATCTTCTTCACCCAACTAGGAATACCAGTAAAATCAATAGCTGTTCCGCTGGTAGATGCAACAGCAGTTCCAGAAGTAATAGTTCCACCATTAACTGTAGATGAGTTAATAGTCGCACCAGAAAATGTTGATCCAGTAATTACTCCGCTTGCATTGATTGAAAGAATATCAGCTGTAGTCGCACCACTATTGCCTCTCGCCAGTTTAATCGTGCCATCGGGTGAGGATGGGACGGAGAGGGTGAAGTTGTTTGTTCCAGTTGTAGACTGGCCGATTTGGACTGAGTTGGCTTTTAGGAGGCTCATAATTATCCTTATCTAAAAATAGTAACACAAGCAATGCTTTGATCTGCTTTTTGAGCTGAATTTGTAGCATTCCAAAAGGCTATATTAGCTTGAGATGTGGTGGCCGACTGCACAAAACCAATAGTATGCTGTCCATTTACAGCCCCATCCCCAGCAATTGATATACAATAATTTGCGTCTTGCATTGGCGTTGTGAAATTGATTGAATATGTCCCAGTTGCTGTTCTCTCTACTGTCGCCACATTACCACCAGCAGTAGGAGCATTTGTTCCAGTCGTTCTTCCGTCAAATCTGCACCAAGCCCTTGCGCCAAAGATAGGAGCAGAACCACTCTGCGCTCCATCTAGTTTTGCAGCAGTAATTGAAGCTGCATTAACCTTTGCAGTCGTTACCGCACTACCAGCAATCTCAGCAGTCGTGATACAATCGTCTGGCAAACCCCCTGCGGAGATGCCTGTGATTGTTCCTGTTCCTGTAATTGAGATAGGCATATTAAACTACCGTCCAAACGCTTCCGTCTTGCACTGTAACAGTGCCAGTTCCGATTGTGATCGGTCCTGCGGATACTGCGTTTTTGTTTGTTGAAATTGTGTATGAAGTAGTCACAGTTGTATCGTTCTCCCAAAAGATTTTATCTGTTCCGCCACCCTTCGCGCCAGCAGCAGCGGCAACAGTTGACATTGTAGTAACTCTTCCCTTGGAGTCAACTGAGATGATCGGTACTGATTCAGTCCCACCATAAGTGCCAAGAGTAACGCCACTTGTTGCAAGAGTGCCAGTTCCGCTACTGATGGTGAAGTCACCAGCCAGGGTGGTTGTGAAGTTAGAGATTGTTCCAAGCGTGCTGTTGACCCTACCGCTATACGTTCCAGATGTAATCGTTGCAGTGCTGATGGTTGATGTTGAAATTACTGCCGTTCCAATTGTCGCTGTGCTGGCTGTAACTTTGCCAGATAAATTAAGATCAAGATAAGTTCCGAATGTGAAAGCATCTTCAACCAAGTTCTGAACTGTTACCTTCCTTGGGGCTAGAGAAGCATCAACGCTGTCTGGAGCGATGAGAAGCAGATCAGCAGTACCAATGGTTGTGATCTCCTGCTGGTTCTTGATGATCGCAGAATTGACAAGCGCGGTATCAATTAGGTTGTGCAGGCCAGCCGCAGTAACCGTACCGTTGGTAGAGAAGGTCTGCTGACGATTGATTATGTTTGCCATATTAAGCTGTTGTCCTTAGTGCAAGCGCAGAAATTGTGCCAGATGTTATGGTTGAAATTGTTGTTGTTGGATTAAATATTGTGTACCTGCAAACATCGCTTGCAGCCACAGAGAATGATGACGATGGATATGAACCAGTAAATGCAATGTTTGTTTGTCCAATAACAGTATCGCCAGCAACTACTCCAGACATTGCAAATGTTCCAGTTGATGCTGAAGATGCAGATGTCATTGTACCAAGGGTTACTGCTCCAAGTGCAGCCGATCCAAAGCTGGCTTGGGTAATGCTAGGACCAGCAGAACCAAGGCGAAGTGTTCCAGTAGTTGTTCTTGAGGTTACGGAAAGCGTTCCAATCGTGGATGTGTTTACGCTGGATGTTGCAACAGTCTGCGTATTGATGCTTGCAGTACCAATCGTAGCCGTACCAGTGGACGCTGTAAGGCTTGATCCAAGGGTAACAGCACCAGTAAGGGTTGAGTCTCCAGTAACCGAGAAAGAGCCAGTGCTGCTTACGCCAGTGGTGGAAAGGGATAGCGCGGAAGAGGTGTCATCTCCATCGGTAACAACCTGCAAAGCACCACTAAGCCCACCAGTGGTGAAGGTCTTGAGAAGCTGTGCAAAGCTACTACTAATGGTCTGTGTTCCAAGTGTGGGCATTTAGTCTCCTAGTTAGAAAGGCGGTTTTTGAGGACATCCCAGGCCATTGAGCAAGCAAGCCCTATTAGCCCAGCTACAGCCAGAACCTTCGTCCGTAAGTGTTCCAACGCTCCTAACCTATTAGCAACATCCCCATGAAAAGCAAGTGACCTTTCGATCATTGAGATCAGCGTCATCTGGCGTTCTTCCATCCTGGCAAGTCGCTCTGATACGTTGGCAACTTTGTCCCTAAGATCCGAAACCTCATCAAGACTCACGACCCTTGCCCTCCAGATACTTTAACGCTACAGCAAGATGGACAACAGCATCCACAACCTCGTCCCGATCTCGACCTTCCTCGACTATCCGCTTGATGCTTCTGTTGACAGATAATAGATGCTTTACCTTGCCAATGTACTTGGTCTCCTTGACCATATTGTTGTTCTCCACGGCAAACTTTAACGCCTCTTTGAAACACGCATATTCCGAGCGAGTCATTAAGAAACGCAAACTCAAATTGGTCAGCCACATGGCGATGCGTTTCATTTGACATTACCAGCGTCCGTGGCTGCTCCCATATCGGAATAGCGAGGCAGTACATTGTTATCCGCTGGCTTTGGCGAGCAGGAGCAGAACAAGAGGGTGAGGAGGAGGAGGGGCATTATGTTTTTAAGAAAACAGCGACAAAAGGCTCGCCAAAAGATGTGTATGAAAAACTTGCCGAAGTATAATCAGAGGCAAGGCCAACATTATCTCCAGCAGCAATATAAGGCACAGTAGACGCATAATTTGATGTCGTTGGATTTGTTGGCCATCCATTAGCTATTGATGAAAAAAATGCACTTTCTCTGCCAGTTCCATCCATTGATCTGACTCCAGTTGCGTTATTGGCTGATGTTGCCTTTACCTTAATTCCAACAAAAGATACTCCAGAAGGCATTGTAAAAGATGGGGAAAAAGTAGATGTTTTAACTCCAGTAGATGTTGGGTCTATTGCTGTTTTAAGCGAATCTGTAATTCTGGTTGTCGGCAATCCAGTAGTGGTACTGCAATTATAGAGAGCAACCTCCATTGTTGGCGTTCCAGTAGCACCAGATGCTGTGGTAACTTGAAAGACTATTTCTGAGATGCTCCGATTTCCGTTTGAATAAACAGGAACAAAATAAACATAAAATGAAACTAATGTTCTTGTACTTCCAGCACCACCATAAGCCACCAATGGGCCGATATATCTATCTGATGGAACTTGTAATTTATTAAATAATGGCCCACCGAATGTTCCGTCTCCCTGCAAATACCTTAATTGCTCGCCAGCCGCGGGCGATGGCACAAACCCAACTCCGCCAGCTTGGGTTGCCGTGGCTGGAGCAAATGTTCCTCTTGTTAAAGGCATCGCCTACTCCTAACTCAACTGCGTAACTTCAGCAGTTCCAGCCGTGGCAAAGATACCGCCAATCAATCCTGTGTAGTTGAATGGGACTTCGTAGTAGTCTCCAGCACTTAATCTTACTGTGAAATTAGACGTGCTTGCCGTTGCCGTGCCTAGTATAACATGGAGGTTACCTGGTCCAGAATTGAAGATTGTGCATCCAAGCCTGCCTGTGCTTGCCGTTGCAATCGTGCCGTAGCTGGTGGATGTAAAATCGGTAGATCCTGTTCCACCAGTTGTAGCGTTTGGCAACCGAATACCATCAGCAACGTCAGCTTGGAGGGTTACAAGTAAAGCTTCAATGTCGGCTACGTTGACATTGATAGCCATTGTCCCGCCACTAAGGGCATCAATAATCGTGTTCCACTGGCGGCCCATTTTAGGACTCCTTAATCTTTGCGATTATAGATTGCCATCGCACCGCCAGTTAAAGCAACCTGGTCGATGTCACCGTAAACGGTCACACCAGCAGCGTAGGTTGCGGCGGTTGTAGCACCACTGATAACAAGAGTAGCTGTGGATTGAGTAAGAGCAGTTACCGCATCGTAGCTTCCAGTATTAGTGGAAGCTGACGATGCAATAATTGTCCCACCATTACCAAGCGTAAGGCGAGATAAGAGTCGCATACAATTAGGTGTGCAATGCGATTCTGTAAGACGTACCGTTAAGAGTCACGTTCAAGGACGCAGGGGATGTTGCAACTGTGTTAACAGTGCCACCGCTGGAGCTTGCCGTAAACTCAATGACGTTTGTCTGGTTTTGGGTATCAAAGCGAATAGCTTTTCCCTTGGCCTTGCGCTGGCTTCGTACAAATTCATTTGCCATATTATTTTCTCCTTATAGCCGCACGTTTGATGCTATCTGGCGTGTACTGGCTTCTGAATCTACTGCCAAGCTTTTGTTCCTGGCGATAGTACCCCTTCATTAAGTTTGTTTGATTGACTCCCAGCGGGTTGTCGAGGGGTTCGCCAACCCCCACTAGGCTCAATCTTTGAGGGACGGTGAATCGTTTAAGATAACGAGGGACAGAATCCCTTTCGGCCACAGCCTTTTCCAGTTCGATAACTTTCCCATTTCTGGTGTCCTCGTACTGGTAAACAGGCATTAGCTATAGTTTTCCTTATCCGACTCCTCGGCCATCTTCATCATCTTTTCCTCTTCGGACATTGAGTTCTCGCCTTCGGCCATGTCTTCCGACTTGTCCTTTGACTCACTCTCGCTCATAGCGTGTTCCACATTAACGTGGGCAACGCCATTCTCGATCATGTCAATTGTTCCAGAGAGTTCTACAGAATCACCTACTTCTGGTGAAACATTCTCGCTACCATCGTTCATCTCGAACTTGGAAACAGGAAGCATCACCATACCAGACTTAATCATTTTATTCATAGGTTTTCCAGATGAGGAAGAGGCTGGGGAGGTTTTACCCTCCCCAGCATTCCGAGGACCCATAGCGATTACTAGGGTTCCCATTTAATTATTAGCTGTAGTTGGACTTCGCAACGATGACTCGGAAGAACCGAGGATCGAGTTGCTTGGCCGCGTAGAACGTCTTGAAGGACGCAACAACGCGCTGTCCATAAGGATCGCTCTTATCAGCAGCATCAAGGATCGTGACCTTCGGAGCGAAGGGCGAGCCAGAGGCGGCCAATGAGGACAAGCTAGGAACACCAAACGCGCCACCACCGAGGAGGACGTTGGCATAACCAGTGTTAGCACCAGTTGTTCCAACGCTGTTCTCTGCGATGCCAGAGGCGGAGGTATTGAAGGTCTGTACGTTGGTCGAAGAAATGACCGACACGCCAAACAACTTGCCAATTTCACCCTTGAAGATGGCTTCAGGATTCGAGTAGCTCGAAACCTTCAACCAATCATCGTCCTGCTGCAAGTCACGGATAACGGCAGGATGCGCGACAAGCGCGTAGCCGTCCTTGATCTTAGGAGCGCGGGCGATGAACAACGAAGTTGCACCATCGAGCAAGTCGGTGGCTGTGATTGCGCTGTTAGCAACGGACGAGGTAGCCCAGGTCGTTCCGTTCGTTGTGTTTTGAGCATAACGAGCGTAGGACTTGACTGCTACACCAGTACCAGTGCTGGTCGAGGAATCCTGCACCAACGCGCGGTGACAGAGTGTGTCAGCGTGGAGGGCGGCATCTTCGCCAAGTTGTTTGGTGGCCTGCGCCAGATGTGAGAAAAGCTCCGTAGCTAAAATTACATCGGTGAGGATTATTTTGCTCCCGTATTGTACGAGGGTTGCTTCAACCGAGGACAACGTGAGATCACGCTCGTCACCAGAAGAAGGAGTCGTTCCTTCCGACAAAGCGGAGATAGCAGTGATGCTTGGATCTCCGAAACGGAAGAAGCGTATCGTTTTATTCCCGCCCGTTTTTGTCGGGTAGGGGGTTTTCATTGCGAATTGCTCCATCTGAAGCAATGGGATTGCGCGTTCTAGCAAAGCTTTTGAAAAGTAAGCTTGGAACTGCGCGCTGACTGAACCAGTAGTTACCATATAATTAAGTATCCTTGTTTGTTATGACTACTCAACCTCTGTCAACTTCGCTTGCCATTTTCATCAATTCACGCTCTTGCTCATCGAGAGTCAGTTCGTGAAAAGCTTTAGTCTTGGCAGGACCTTTGGGTTGTCCAGACGCTGGAGTAGTCGCTTTTCTGAGTTGAGAAAGTTCTTTCTCATACTCTGCAACCTTTTTCGACAAATCGGAGG
>Ga0214921_10004941_pt1 | contig 19180 bp, 16 predicted proteins | sample LL1505_MetaG_FD_177992 | JGI IMG/M metagenome (GOLD analysis project Ga0214921, IMG submission 177992) | Freshwater microbial communities from Lake Lanier, Atlanta, Georgia, United States - LL-1505 | ecosystem: Environmental > Aquatic > Freshwater > Lake | place: USA: Georgia | collected... | reverse complement strand
AGCTTTGGTCCATGAAGCGCGCTGGCGAGAGACGCACAAATACAAATCAGCCATTGCGGCCGCCAGTTTCATCGGTGCGAAATTTAAAGGGGAATACCTAGTTATGGGACCCCTAGTCGGACTAAAAGTGCTGGACTTATCGGCAACGTTACCTGGACCGTTCTGCACACAGGCGCTGGGAGACCTGGGCGCCGATGTCATAAAGGTCGAACCACCTTCAGGTGAAATGACGCGTCGCTCGACCACCGGCATCATGGACATGACCAACCGGAACAAGCGCGCAATAGTTCTGGATCTGAAGACCGCCGATGGCGTGCGTGACTGCCTAGCGCTAGCCGAGCGCAGCGACGTGGTGGTCGAGGGCTTTCGTCCTGGAGTTATGGATCGACTAGGCGTGGGATTCAAGGCAGTAGCGGCAATTCGACCAGGGATAGTCTACTGCTCAATCAGTGGTTATGGTCAGCAGGGCCCTGAAGCCCAGACCCCGGGGCACGACGTCAACTACCTCGCTGCCAGCGGGGCATTGTCCTACTCCGGCCAATGGCGCCGCCTGGGACCACTAAGGCCAGCCATACCTGTTGCCGACCTTGGCGCTGCGCTTTATGCAAGCGTTTCAATTCTTGCAGCGCTGCGACAAAGAGATGCTACTGGTGAGTCCATACACATTGATATCGCGCTGGCTGACTGCGCGATGGCATTGGCCACAGCCCGCGGCGGGCGCAACCAAGCTATACGTGATGAGGATCGCCTACACCTTTTTCCCACCAATGGCATCTACCGGTGCGCCGATGGTCAAAACATCGCGCTAGGTGTGGTTGAGGAGCACTTCTGGAGAGGCCTATGCGAAGAATTTGCTGTGCACGAGTCCCGTTTTCTCGATGCACGATTTGCCACCGAATCACTCCGCCGCCAGCACGGCGATGAATTACTGGAATTGATTGAAAAGACACTGGCCCTATTCAGCGCTGACGAATGGGTCGCCAAACTAGGTGCACGTGATGTTCCGGTCAGCAAAACCGTCACGTTAGCTCAGGCCGTCGTATCGCAACAAGCTAAGGCACGAGGCATTGTCTCCACTTTAGACGGTGAACGCCATGTAATGTTTCCGGCGCTTTGGAACGGGCGCCCTGTCTCAAGCCTTCGACATACAACGCCAAAACTTGGTCAACACACAGCTGAAGTGCTAGCCACATTAAGACCACACTCCAAGCTATGACAACTGAAGCACAAACTCAACTTGCACTGCACGGCTTAAAAGTGATCGACTTTAGCCAAGGTGGTGCGGGCCCCTACTGCACCCAGCTCCTGGCCGACTTTGGCGCTGATGTCATCAAGGTCGAACCGCCTCGGGGAGACTGGGCGCGCGAAATGGGCGTGATCGATGAAGAGGCTGGAATGAGCGGTACTTTCATGAGTCTGAATCGCAATAAGTTCGGCCTGTGCATGGACCTGTCTCAATCAAAGGCTGTGGATATTGCAAGACTTCTTTGTGCAGATGCCGACATCGTGGTCGAGGCTTTTCGTCCCGGCGTCATGCAACGACTTGGACTTTCAGCGCAGGACCTTCGACAAGGCCATGAGTCATTAATTTACTGCTCGATTTCTGGATACGGGCAAACTGGACCAAACGTTGCACTACCCGCCAGCGACTCGGTCATGCAGGCCTACGGCGGCTTAATGTCACTTGTTGGCGACGAAGGCGGAGAGCCGCTGCGTGTTGCAAATATCGTCTCCGACATGCTCACTGGCACTAACGCTTTTGCCAGTGTGCTTCTCGCCCTAAATCGCCGACACGCAACTGGACTGGGCGGCTGGGTCGGCAGCAGCTTGCTCGATTCAATAGTTGGATTTCAAGCACCCATTCTGTCTGAGTACATTCTGACAGGCAATCCTCCAGTTCGCAGGGGAAATAAACACCCCCTGATTGCAGCCTCTGGAGTATTTAAGACGCAAGACGGACGGGTTGCATTCACAGTACTGGACCACTATTGGCAACCATTTTGCGAAAGCATGGGTATCGCACAGGAACCCAAGGACCCTCGCTTTACAACTCCACAATCTCGCATGGCCCACCGTGCCGAAGTCGCTCAGACCATGCAGGATGCGGTGGCTGACCGTACCGTGCGCGAAGTACTCGACATTCTTGGACCAGTAGGAGTGTTGTGCGCACCAGTGCAGGACTATGCAGCACTGGTCGTTGACCCACAGGTTCACCACAACGAACTTCTCACAGAAATAACATCGGGCCGTGGCACGGTCCTGCCCATGGTGCGAAGCCCTATGAGCTTAGACGGACCATCTCGCAAATGGAGCCCGCCTCCACGAGTGGGCGAGCACACCGAGTTCCTACTTAGGCAAAGGCTTGGCCTAAATGATGACCAGATCGCTGAACTCCTAAAGACCAAGACCGTCATCGCAGATTCACCAACTCATCAACCCTAGAACTCAGGAGACCAGGCATGAAAATCACCCGAAACACGTCACGCATCCAACGACGCGGATTCATTGCTCTGACAGCAAGCGCGCTGGCAGGCAATACTTTAGCCCAAGCTCAGGATTGGCCCTCCCGACCCGTGCGCATCATAGTGCCTCAATCACCTGGAGCAGGCACCGACCTCACAGCAAGATTCATAGCCGAACGCCTGTCTCAGGAGTGGAAGTCCGGTGTTGTTGTGGACAATAAGCCAGGCGCCGGAGTTACTGTGGGTACAGACGCCGCCGCCAAGGCAGCACCTGATGGATACACCTTGTTCATGGGCGGCTCAGCGGTCTACCTAACCAAGCTGTTATCTAAGACAACACCCTTCGACGTAATCAAGGACTTCCGCGTTCTAATGGGCGTGAACGATGCATTGTTGGCATTCGTGGTGCCAGCTAATGCACCAGTCAACAACATGCGCGAGTTCGTAAATTTGGCCAAGTCCAAACCCGGTGGACTAAACTTCGGGTCTGCTGGTGGAGCCAGCGTCACCAACATTGCACCATTGCTAATGACAAAAATGGCAGGCATTGATATGGTGGCTATTACCTACAAGGGTAGTGGCCCATTGCTGACAGACACAATTTCAGGACAGGTACAGCTCTCCGCGCCAGCCATCGCAACCGTAGCACCAAATGTCACTGCAGGCCGACTAAAAGCGTTAGCGGTCACCGGCGCACGTCGTTCCAAGACCTTGCCAAATGTTCCAACAATGGCTGAAGCGGGCTTCGAAGGTTTCGAAGTTACATCAAAGACATACCTAGCGGCGCCTGCAGGCCTGCCTGACTCTATTGCGGTCAAAATCGTCGCCGCTGTAAGCCGAATCATCGCTTCGCCCGACTACCAGCGCTTCCTAGATTCGCAAGGCTTGGAGGCTGAGGCAGTGCCACCAGCAGAGTACGCGCGCAGCTCTCAGGAAGAACTGCGTCGATGGTCGAAGGTTGTGGAAACTATTGGCCTCCAGCCGCAGTGACCTAGTCCCATAAGTTATTCAACGTTTAAAAAAAAGCCAGGAGTCACAGGACATGCAGTTTCCAGTCACCCCCGAAATCGGTGTCGAGATCATCGACGACATTATGCGCGTCACACTCCACCGACCCGAAGCAATGAATGCGCTGACTTCGTCCATGCTCCACGGACTAGACAATGCCGTTGCTAATTTGGAGAGTCGTGATGACCTGCGAGTGCTCATCATTACCGGCGCTGGACGCGCTTTTTGCGCAGGGGCAGACCTGAAAGCCTTTGACGAAGCTCAGGTCGTCGCACCTGGAGAGCCTGATTTCCTTGACCTCGCCAGCTCCCAGTTTGCACGTATAGCTGCTCTTCCAAAACCAGTAATTGCCTGCCTAAACGGCATCACAATGGCTGGAGGTTTGGAGCTTGCTCTAAGCGCAGACCTGCTCGTCGCAGCAGATACTGCCCGCATTGGAGATGCACATGCTAATTTCGGCGTATACCCTGGTGGGGGCGGAGCCGCAGTATTGCCACGTGTAATACCGCTTCATGCGGCTATGTATCTTCTCTACACTGGGCGTACTTACACCGCAACTCAATTGCACGCTCTTGGTTTGATTTGCGAGGTGCACCCTTCAGAAGCATTAGCAGAAGCAACATTAGCACTAGCACGCCATATAGCTTCTCGCAGCCCCGCAACGCTTAGGCGCATGAAGGAAGTAGCGCGCGCCAGTGCCGACAAGACAAGATCGGACGCGCTTCTTCACGAACAGGTCATGCTACGTAAACACCTTCGCTCCCACGACATGGCCGAAGGCTTGAGCGCATTTGCCGAAAAACGCCCTCCTCAATTCACTGGCCGCTAAGACTGATGCAAAACCAGAACCAGCTCTCAGACCTAATCAAACATAAGCACCAACAAGACAAGCAAGCAAAACATGAATAACGTATACATAGCTGGCGTGGGCATGACGCCATTTGGAAAGCACACTGGTATTGGCGTCTACGAACTGATAGCCCAGGCAGTTAACGCTGCCGTGAAAGATTCTGGAGCGGAACTTCGTGACATTGAATCTGTTTACTACGGCACCTTGACCCACGGCATGCTGCAAGGTCAGTATTGCGTGCCTGGTCCTATCGCCATGCGGCGCATGGGGTTGCAAGACATTCCCATTTTCACGGTCGAAAATGCCTGTGCCAGTGGATCCAGTGCACTGCACCTAGCGGCTCAGGCTTTGCGCGCAGGTTCTTGCGAAATCGCCCTAGCCGTTGGCGCAGAGAAAATGAACATCCCTGACAAAGCCCGAATGTTCGCTGTATTTGATTCTGGCTGGGATGTGCAATCAGTTGACGCCAACAAGGAATCTCTTCTGGACCTCGGCCGCGGAATTGAACCACCACCAAACACCACCTCAACAAGGCCTTACAGCGTGTTCATGGATGTATACGCCGCATTCTGCCGCGACCACATGCGCCGTTGGGGTACCACACAGCGACAAATCGCTGCTGTTTCTGCAAAAAACCACCAGCATTCAGTGCACAACCCTCTGTCCCAGTACAGACAAGCCTACACCATAGATGAGGTACTTGCTGCGCCTGCCATCAGTTACCCACTTACCCTGCCAATGTGCTCCCCGATAAGTGACGGCGCCGCCTCTGTAGTGTTATGCACCGACGAGGGCTTACGTCGATTGGGACTGGGACGTTCACGCCTCGTTCGCCTGCGGGCTAGCATTGTGCAGACCGGCGTTGATCGCACCGCGGACCAACCTGAGGACTATGTCAGCGCTCGAGCTGCTCGACGTGCATACGAGCAAGCGGGAATCGATCCAGCCGACGTCCACATTGCCGAGGTTCATGACGCAACGGCCATGGGCGAATTGTTAAACGCAGAGGCACTCATGCTAGTGGCTCGCGGCGAGTCAGGGCCTGCAGCCGAGCGTGGAGAATTCAGCATCGGGGGCCGTATTCCAATCAATACATCTGGCGGCCTTGAGTCAAAGGGACATCCAATTGGCGCCACTGGCCTAGGTCAGGTGTACGAACTCGTCACACAGTTGCGCGGCGAGGCAGGGGCCCGCCAAGTGGCTAACGCTCGTATCGCCATTCAGGAGAACGGCGGCGGACTCATCGGCATTGAAGAAGCAGTTAGTGCTGTGAATATTTTCGAGCGGGTTTAAGGAGCGCTCATGGACATTAACAAAGAAACCGTCGTCCTTATCACCGGAGCCGGCTCCGGCTTGGGTATGGCTACTGCGCTTCGCCTTGCTGCTTCAGGAGCAAAGATCGTAGCCATAGATATCAACGAATCTGGCTTAGCTGAGCTTGCAGGAAAGCTACCGGCGGAGCAGTTTATGAGCGTTCGAGCATCAGTTGCAGAATCCGAGGAGGTAAGTAGCGCCATCGATATGGCTCTGTCCCGATATGGTGCCCTGCACGTGGCGGTAAATTGTGCAGGCGTAGCCGACGCTGCCAAAACCGTATCGAAGGGCAAGCCTCACCCGTTAGAAATTTGGAACAAAGTCATCAGTATCAACCTCACGGGCACTTTCAACGTTATCCGTCTGGCAGCAGCTGCCATGGCAAACAACACTCCTAATGCCGACGGCGAGCGTGGCGTCATTATTAACACGAGTTCAGGTGCCGCATTCCAAGGACAAGTTGGTCAGGCAGCTTACGCTGCATCTAAAGCTGCCATCGTAGGGCTCACACTGCCTGTGGCAAGAGACTTGGCTGATCAGGGTATCCGCGTGTGCAGCATTGCGCCGGGTCTGTTCGAGACCGGAATGGTCTCGGGCCTGCCGGCCCAAGTCACTCAATCCATTATAGACAGGATGGTCCTATTTCCCTTGCGGATGGGTCAGCCAGATGAGTACGCCAACCTTGCCGAAATGATCATACGCAACGCCTACTTCAATGCAACCACCATAAGTCTCGACGCAGGCGCAAGACTAACACCACGTTAGCCCAAACATACCACCGAGGCGCGCGGCACGCGCCACTAACTCCCTCAAGGGAATAAGGAGACTCACATGCATAGACTCAACCGCCGTACCTCAATCGTCAGCTTAGTGGCACTAGCCCTGAGCTCTTTAGCTAATGCTCAGGACATACCCGCAAGAGGACTGCGCATCATCGTACCTACGTCCACTGGAACCGCCTCTGACCTATCGGCACGCTTCATAGCAGAACAACTCACAAAAGATCTGTCTGTACCCGTGGTCATTGACAACAAGCCGGGCGCAAATGGCATCCTTGCTGTACAACAATTCATGGCAGCTCCTGCTGACGGAACCACACTTCTGCTGACTGCTTCAGGCTTGTATGCCAACCCCGCGCTCTACAAAAATGTACCATACGATCCCGTGCGCGACTTTAAACTGGTTGCACCGGTCAATGAAGCTCTATTTGTGCTTGTTGCCGCCCCTTCCTTCGCTCCAGCAAACGTCGCACAGTTAATCGAACTCGCTAAAGCAAAGCCGGGAGAAGTCACTTATGCATCGGCCAGTGTTGGAAGTTCTACGCACCTCGGACCCGAGCTGTTCGCCTCACGAGCTGGAATACAGCTTCGGCACATACCTTACAAAGGGGGAGCGCAAGCTATAACAGACACGGCAGGTGGCCAGGTAAACATTGCAATGACCGCAGTACCTACCGCAGCGCCACTGATAAAGGCAGGTCGACTAAAAGCACTCGCTGTAACTGGCTCGCGCCGCTCTAACTTGCTGCCTGATGTCCCTACACTGGCTGAGTCAGGTGTAAGCGGCGCAGAAATCAGCTCCCGTCAGGCTCTTGCAGTGCCCAGCGCCACTCCAGATGCAATGGCCTCAAGGCTTAGTTCGGCCATAACTCGAGTAACGGCCTCGGCGGAGTATGCGCGCTTTTTGGAATCGCAGGGTTTAGAAAAAGAACCCATGGCCGCCGACATCCACGCTCGTACCGGTCCATCCGAGCTTCGACGCTGGGCTGAAATGGTCCGAATTAGCGGCGCAAAGCTCGATTGAAACGCTGAGACTTGACAAAATAGTCTAAGCAATTAAAACCTAAGGAGACTGAAATGAGCAACCGATACGATCGCTTCAAGACACTGAACGAAATGGCCCTTAACGAGGAATTCCATACCCCTGCACGTACTGTCACCGAAGCCGACTGTGTAGTTTTCACCAGTTTGGCTGGCTTGAAGGCGCCACTTTTTATTGATGCAGAGTACTCACGAAAACATGGCAAATACGGGCGTCGCGTAGTGCCCGGTCTACTAACAGCGTCTTTCACAGCAGGAATGATGGAAGACATACTCGGCCCCTTTACCTTGGCCGCTTTGGAGCTAGGTAGCCTCACCTTTACCAAGCCACTGTTCCACGGCGACACTATTCACTGCGTAATCACGGTTGCAGACAAGACCGATACCCGCAAGCCCAATATCGGTATTCTCACTATTAAAGCTGAGCAATTCAATCAGAATGACGAAAAGGTCTTTGAACTAACCGGAAAGTTTCTTATGCTTAAGGAACGCGTGGGCGAAGACGGGGTACCTATAGTTTGAATTAGACACAAGCTGGCTCTTGCACTGTGGGAAGTCCACTCTCCATTCCAAGTTGCTTAAACAAAGAAGGCATAAAAGTTGAACTCTAGTTAATCGCTCGCCCACATGGCGATGCTCAATTACTAGGTTATGCAAGGGTTGGGGAACAAGTCGTTGCCTATGATGCAAGTACAGCATTTGTTAAAATTTTTAGTTGTTTGAAAACCTCCATGAATAAGAATTCACGACTTGAAGCCGTTGAACATTTCTATGACTTTCACCCTATAAGTGCAAAGCAAATTTTTGAAGCTGTTGCCGCACGTGGGATTGCAAAAGAAGACATTACTGAAGAGGTTCTGCAGTTGCACGACCAAGATCACTACGGCGGCACTCAAGCTGTCGACCGGTTGATGACGCAAGCCTCTTTCATATCGAGTGACCTTGTGCTGGATGTGTGCAGTGGCATGGGTGGCCCAGCACGCTACATTTCATGGAAATCCGGGTGCCGCGTGACTGGACTTGACTTGACAGCGAGCCGCGTTGTGGGTGCCATTGAACTGACCCAGGCTGCAGGTATGGCCGAACGCGTAAACTTTCTACAAGGCAATGCGCTCGAGATGCCTTTTGATAATCATTCTTTCACATGTGTCATTGGGCAAGAAGCTTTTGCGCATATACCTAACAAAAAGCAACTCATATCCGAATGTGCGCGTGTTTTAAAACCTGGCGGTCGCATGGTTTTTTCTGACATCATGAGTTACCAAATATTGGCAAAAGACAACGCTGATCGTTTATTTGAGGGCATGCGATTTTCTGAAATTGCCACACTGCAAGACTATTCAAGTTGGCTTGCCAGTGTAGGATTAACGCTAGTTCAAACTACTGACTTGAGCCCAGAATGGACTCGCATACTAGTTGATCGCCACGCAATGTATCGCTCACTAGAAACTCAAACAGTTACTCGTTTAGGTCGAGAGCATTTTGATCGATACGATCGCGCGTACGAGCATTTCGTTGGTCTTTACAAATCTGGTGTTTTGTCAGGGGCTTTAGTACACGCATTTAAAGAGTAGCATCCCTTGGCTAATCTCTAACTTTTCCGGTGCAACGTGATAGCGCCGAGTGCAAAATCTACGAAATTGCTTGGAAAACTGACCTGCTAAATGCCTGTCGCTTCAAGCCGAATCAACAGACGCCAAAGCGTCCAGACTCTGGACACCCCCTACCCGTCCAGAGCGGGCAGGTATTAAAAGCAAATTAGTCTCTCTGAGTTCGAGGGATGTTAAATTGCCTTGTGAGGAGTGACTATTAAATTTGGGGAATGCCAGTTCACTCAGCAACTGTCAGGTTGATAGTGCAGTGAGCCCAGCGCAGTTTTTACAATACTAGCAGCATCCACATTGAAATATGCGCGTAACGCGGCACGCGTATCACTGCGCCCAAAGCCATCCGTTCCCAATGTGACATAACTACGGCCAGTAGGGACAAAAGCGCGAATGCTTTCAGGCACGCCTCGCACGTAGTCCGTCGCAGCAATGATGGGGCCTTGACTCGTTGTTAACTGCTGCGTCACAAATGGAATCTCTCTTTTTGTATCACCAGACAATTTGCTCTTTTCGCAAGCAACCCCTTCACGCGCCAACTCGCTCCAACTGGTGACACTGTAGACATCGCTGTCGATGCCTTTTGCAGCAAGTTGTTCTGCAGCCTTTATTACCTCCGTCAAAATGGCACCTGACCCCATCAGCGTCACCCGCTGCCTCTGCTTTTGATGGGTTGCAGCAACTTTTATCTTGTAGCAGCCTCTAATCACATCTTGCTCAACCCCCGCCAATAGATCAGGCTGCGCATAATTCTCATTCATCAAGGTGATGTAGTAAAAAACATCTTTTTGCTCAATCAACATTTCTCGCATGCCATGGTCCACGATCACCGCCATTTCGCATGCATATGCTGGATCATAGGCCCGACAATTTTCTATCGTGGCCGCCACCAAGTGACTGCTGCCGTCTTGGTGCTGCAAACCCTCGCCACCTAAAGTTGTACGCCCAGCAGTAGCTCCCAATAAAAACCCACGAGCCCGTTGATCGGCAGCAGCCCAAATGGCATCACCTACACGCTGAAATCCAAACATCGAGTAATAAATATAAAAAGGGAGCATGGCCAAGCCATGCACGCTGTAGCTAGTGGCGGCGGCCGTCCAACTTGCAATGGCACCGGCTTCACTGATCCCCTCTTCCAAAATCTGACCATCAATGGCCTCTCGGTAACTCAGCACCGATCCAATGTCTTCGGGCTCGTATCTTTGCCCAACACTGGAATAAATACCGACTTGCTTAAATAAATTAGCCATGCCAAAGGTGCGCGCCTCATCTGCCACGATTGGAACAATGCGTGGCCCCAGTCGCGTATCCTTGAGTAAGTTGCCAAGCAAGCGCACAAAGGCCATGGTGGTGGACATTTCTTTGCCATTGGGATTGACTGCAAAATTCCCATATTGAGTCAATGAAGGCACAGGGACCACATCAGCATTCGTTTCCCGCTTGGGCAAGTAACCCCCAAGGCGTTTGCGCTGGGCGTGCAGATAAATGCTCTCAGCGCTGTCATCAGCCGGCTTAAAGAACTGCAACTGGATCGCCTGCTCATCTGTGAGTGGCAAGTTGAAGCGATTTTTAAAAGCAATTAAGGCAGCTTCATCTAACTTCTTTTGACTGTGCGTAGTCATCTTGCCCTGACCTGCGTCACCCATGCCATAGCCTTTTTTGGTGTGCGCCAAAACTACGCAGGGTTGACCACGATGGTTGGCCGCTGCCACATAAGCGGCATGAATCTTCACCAAATCATGGCCGCCACGCTTTAGGCCGTCAATTTGCTCATCTGTCATGCCTTGAACCAATCGGGTTAATTCTTCATTTTGTCCAAAGAAATTGTCGCGATTGAATCTTCCATCTTTAGCTGCGAAAGTTTGCATCTGACCATCAACTGTGTTGGCAAAAGCGCTCACCAAAGCGCCTGTGAGATCGCGCGCAAACAAACCATCCCAATCACTTCCCCAAATTAACTTGATGACGTTCCAACCAGCACCTCTAAACAAGCTTTCTAACTCATCAATGATTCGCCCATTTCCTCGCACAGGACCATCCAACCGTTGCAAGTTGCAATTGACAACCCACACCAAGTTGTCAAGTTTTTCGCGTGAAGCAAGTGTCAAAGCACTCATGCTTTCTGGCTCATCCATCTCTCCATCACCAAACACACCCCAGACCTTGATGGCACTGCAGTCTTTCAATTGTCGATGCGTGAGGTAGCGCATAAATCGCGCGTGGTAAATCGAACTGATAGGCCCGATGCCCATCGATCCCGTAGGAAATTGCCAAAAATCAGGCATCAACCAAGGGTGCGGGTAGCTGCTCAATCCTCGCACGCCTTCTGGCGCGGTGATCTCTTGCCGGTATTGCAGCAAGTCTGCTTGGCTTAACCGTCCCTCCAAAAAGGCACGCGCATACACACCAGGGGCACTGTGTGGTTGAAAGAAAACTAAGTCACCGCCATGGGATTGACAGCGCGCATGGAAAAAATGGTTGAACCCAACTTCAAACAAATCTGCTGCGCTGGCGTAACTTGCAATGTGGCCTCCTAACTCGCCATAAGCCGCATTTGCACGTGCCACCATGGCCAATGCGTTCCAACGAATCAAAGAGCCCAACCGCTCTTCCATTGCCAGGTCACCAGGATATGCAGGTTCACGTTCGACAGCAACACTGTTGACATAGGGCGTCGCCAACTCAGGTTGCCAGTGCAATTGGCTTGTATTGGCCAATTGCATCAACTTATCCAAAATAAATCGGGCACGTTCAGGGCCATTGGCAGCGACCAAAGACAAAAACGCATCGCGCCATTCTGCTGTTTCAAGAGGGTCGCTGTCGCTGGATGTGGCGGCGGCATCCATGCTGGGTAAATTCATATCTTTCATTAGCTCAACTGTAAAAAATATCCTCCCGAATTAACTATCGTTTACTTCACAATTTTCTTTAATATAAGCATAAAATATTTCAAATACATCCATTTGAAGCATTAAATGAATATAGACAGCACAGATCTGAGAATTTTGACGGAGCTGCAAAACGACAGTTCTTTGACAAACATTGAACTGGCACGGCGGGTACATTTATCGCCCTCCCCCTGCCTGACGCGCGTCAAATCGCTTGAAGCTGCTGGCGTCATTACCCGCTACGTGGCCTTGGTCAACCCTAAGCAATTGGGGCTAACTTTGTCAGTGTTCATTTCGATCAGCTTGAAAGAACAGTCAAAGTCAGCACTTGCAGAATTTGAGAAACGCATCGCAGAACACGACGAGGTGATGGAGTGCTATCTCATGACGGGCGATAGTGACTACTTGATCCGCGTGGCTGTGACTGACATCTCAGCTTTAGAAAAATTCATCTTGGATCAACTCTCTCCAATTTCGGGAATTGAAAAAATTCGCTCTAGTTTTGCGCTTAAACAAGTCCGGTACAAAACTGCTTTGCCTATGCCTTAATGCGCTTGGAAATTAGTCACCGTCGTACAGGAATGTGACTTAGAAATTCCGCACCGTCATGGGCGGTAATCATGCCAACAGTGCTAGCCGCTCCCGCCACTTTTGTTCAATATGAGGATTCTTGCAATACAGCGGCAGATCACCACGAAGGATCCGCGTGATGTTTTCCAGCGCGGCGGGGGCTAAGGCTTCATAAAGCTCAAGCGTGTGGCCAACCATATGTGGGGTGAGAATAGCGTTATCGAGTGTTCGAAGTGGACTGTCCATTGGCAATGGTTCCACCTGCGACACGTCGAGTGCGGCTCCGGCGATACGGCGCTCTCGCAATGCGCGCTCGACGGCGGCTTCATCAAGTAAGTCACCACGTGCCACATTCAGCAGATAGGCCGTCGGTTTCATCAGCGACAGCGCACGCTCGTCGATCATGCCGCGCGTGCTGCTGTTGGACTCGGCAAAGATGGCTACTATGTCGCTCTTGCGCATAAGCGTGTCAAAGTCCACCTGAGTAACATCCTCAGGGAATCGATCGGGCCTTGTAGTCGGCGAGTGCGAGATCATGGTCACGCCAAATGGCCGTAGGCGATTAGCTACAGCGCCTGCGATCCGCCCAAAGCCCAGCATGCCCACCTTACTGCCATACAACATACGGGCATGTTGGGCTTCGGGCCTTGCAGGTGGACGCTGGCGCTGACCGCGCAGCACCTGCTCCGTCGCACGCAGCTGGTAGCGCAGATTAAGGATAAGCATGACTGCCGCTTCGGCCATGCCAAGGTAATTCTCGGGAACAGCGCCATGGCCCACAATTATTCCAAGTTCGTCAGCAGCCTTCAGGTCTACCGTCTCAAGTCCAATTGCCACATTGACGATACCGCGCAGTCTCGGTGAAGCTCGCATCAGTTCTGCCGACGCAATGCCGCGAGAGGTAAAGACCGCGACGTCAGTCTTACCAAACAGTCGCGGCCAATCTTCAGGCGGGTATAACGTTTTCTCACCGGGTCGAGACTCTGGACCACGAATGACACGGATGCCGAGTGCTGAAAGGTCCAGCGCGAGGTCATCGAGAATCTGCTCGAGTACGTGGTCTCTCGTGAGGAATACCTGCAGTTGAGCGTGGGTCATTTCTACAAAATTATTCCAGCTTTATCCCTGCTTTGTCCATAAGTTGTTGGTAGGTTGGCACTTCCCTTGCGATCCGGACCCTGAACTCGTCGGGCGTGATGTTGGACGTGACGCTGGCCACGCTGGCCAGCCAGTCGACCATTGCCGGTTCATTCATTACCCTGCGAATGTCAGCGGTAAGTTTGTCAGCGATGGGTTTGGGCGTGCCGTTGCGGACAAACACGGCGAGGCCTACTGGAAAGTCATAACCTGGGTAGGTTTCTCCAATAGTTGGAACCCCCGGCGCCTGCGCAATGCGGTCCTTACTTGCAATAGCGATGTTGCGAAGTTTGCCGGCCTGAACGTGCGGCATTGTTACCGAAGTAGACACCATCATTGCGTCAAGCCTGCCACCCAGCAGGTCTACCATTGCTGGCGCCGCACCTTTGTAAGGAACCGCAATAATGTCAACTGCAGCTGCAGCTTTTAATGCTTCAAGCGCAAGGTGAAATCCGCTGCCAGTACCCTGAATACCGAAGTTGAGCTTACCGGGGTTCTTCTTCGCATAATCGATGAAGTCCTTGAACGTCTTGTGTGGTGAGTCTGCTGGCACTGTCAGAACGACGCTGCTCAACACACTAAGCGAGATCGGCTGGAAGTCGCCCACAGGATCAAAGCCCGGGTTCTGCCGCGCTGCCTTAGTTATGGATAGCGTTTCTGGAATGGTGTACATGAGCGTATAACCGTCGGCTGGCGCCTTAGCCACGATGCCAGCTCCGAGCAGGCCAGCTGCGCCAGGTTTATTTTCGACCGGCACTGGCACCTTCCAGATGTCAGACAGCCGCAGTGCAAGTCGGCGGCATGCCGCATCACCAAGACCGCCCGGAGGGTATGGAATAATAAAAGTCACCGCTTTAGCTGGATAGTCGCCTGACTGCGCTTGAGCCGAAAAACCTGCGCCAACTAGGCCTGCAGCCAGGGCTTCAATTAAAACCTTGCGGCGAGTTCGGTGTTGGCGCGGACCACCCGGATTGATGAGATTTTTCATATGTTGCTCCTTTTAAAGACGGCGGTCGCGTGAGGGCCCTCATGGTACAAAAGGTCCCGGTGAATTTCTGCAATGCTGCGGCAACCCAGATACGCCATGACGCGATCAATCTCGTTGCGATATGTTGCGAGTGCCAGTGCAACCCCGGCTTCTCCGCCTGCGGCTACACCCCACAGCGGAGCACGGCCGACCATCACGGCATCGGCGCCTAGCGCGATGGCCTTCACCACATCTGAACCACGGATCACTGCACCATCAAGCAAGATGCGCGCACGGCCACTCACGGCCGCAACAATCGCGGGCAGCGCTTGCAAAGGCGCCAATGCACCATCCAGTGCACGTCCGCCGTGGTTGGACACGACGATGCCATCAGCACCACAGTCGATTGCATTGATCGCATCCAGCGGGTGCAGGATACCCTTGACAATAAGCGGGCCTTGCCACAACTGGCGCAGGCGGCGTATGTCACTCCAGTTCTGCGACTCATTCTTTGGCAGCGTGGCAGGAGCGTTACCGCCGGTACGGCCACGCAAATCCGAGCGCACGTCCTTGGGAAAATTGGCAAATTCAGGAATTCCGCTTGTCAACATGTAACGCCCCATCACGCCCAGAGTCCAGCTAGGGTGAAGAGCGCCATCCCAGATATTGCGCGGCGTCAGCCGCATTGGAACCGAGAAGCCGTTGCGTCGGTTGTGCTCGCGATTACCGTTGACCACACTGTCAACGGTGACCACCAGAGCCTTGTAACCTGCCTTTTGCGCGCGCTTGACGAGCTCGAGTGACATGTCCATGCTGGGCCACAGGTAGAGCTGGAACCACAGGTCGCCACCCACCAAGCCTACTTCCTCGATAGGGGTGATGGAGTAAGTCGATAACGTGAAAGGTACACCCGCCGCCTTTGCGGCGCGAGCAATGGCAATCTCTCCCTGGTGCCATAACATTCCCGCCATGCCGGTCGGTGCAATCACCAGTGGCATCGCCAGCTTGGAGTTCAGTAGATCAGTGCTCTGCTCGCGGGTAGACACATCAACGAGCGGGCGTGGCAGAAACTGAATACTGTCAAAGGCCTTGCGGTTGCTATGCAGGGACAACTCCTCTTCGGTACCACGGTCCACATAGTCGAACAGTCCCCGGGGCAGCCTTGCCTTGGCGGCAAGCCGTAGATCAGCAATGTTGTGGGCGACAAGTCTTGCCATGGAAATCAGGTAACCCTGCACTTGTCTATAACACGCTGATTGAAAGTAAAACCGTGGCCCGGCCGGCCAGGGAGTTCTAGGCAACCATCGATCAGCTGCACGGGCTTGACGAAAAGCTCCTCAAACCAGTCGATGTACTCCACAAAGTTGAGGTTTGAAAAGGTGCCGCAAGCTGCCAAGCTGTGCTCGGTAAAGATATGGTTGGACACGGGTATGTCGTGTGCCCGCGCCAGCGCCGCCACCTTGCGCATCTCTGACAGGCCACCGACGCGTGCCAAGTCCATCATCCAGATGTCAGCGGCCTTTGTTTCAAGCAACCGTCGAAAGCCATAGCGCGTGTAGTCGTTCTCACCGATGGCAACAGGAGTGTCCAATGCGGCGGAGACTTGCGCGATGCCGGCCAGATCGTGGGCAGGCAGCGGCTCCTCGAACCAGGTCAGATTAAATTGCTCAAGCTCGCGCCCCAGTCGGATGGCGTGGGCAAGTGTGAGAGAGCGGCTGTTGTCAGTCATCAATGCCACCTTTTCGCCGATAGCCTCCCGCACTGCTCCCACGCAGCGCACGTCCTCTGCAATATCAGGTCGCCCTGTGCGCATCTTCATCGCCTTCCAGCCTGCCTTCACGTAGCCTTCGGCCTCTCGAGCGAGTTCGTCCGGTCCCAGGTCAGCCCAAAGGCCCTGACTTGCATACGCAGGCAGCAGGCTGGAATGGCGACCCCACAACGCATCCAGTGGCTGGCCAAGGCGCTTTGCGTGGGCGTCCCAGGTGGCTGTGTCCAGCGCGGAAATAGCCATTACAGCTAACCCGGTGAAGCCGAAGAAATAAATTTCCTTCCAGAGCTTTTCCCACAGAGCCTCGGGCGCCGAGCAGTCTTGCCCAATGAGTAGTTCGCCCAGCGAGTCGATCGTTGCCTTGAGTGGCGCCATGTGCCTGCCACGCATGGTGTATACAAAGCCTTCCCCCGTATCGCCGCCTTCGGTGCGCAATTGAACAAGAACGCAACCGACAGTCTTGATGGGAATACGTGCCGAATTCATGGCTGGTTTGGGAAGGGTCAGTTCGACCACTGTAGTGTCTATACGGGTGATCTTCACGGTGCTTTACCTTTCGCCGGTACAGCGTGCGCTATCTCTCCTGCCAGCGCCGATATGCGCGCGGTTACGGCACCCATCAGCAGCCCAAGGTCAGAGCCGATAAGCACAAAGTTCATGCCTAGCGCGGTGTACTCACGAAGTACAGAAGGATCTCCGACACCACCGATGCCGACCCACTTGCCCTCTGCCCTGCAGGCCTCGATGGTGTCAGCCACCACAGCCCTGACCGAAGGATGCGTTACCTCGCCAGGTACACCCAGCTCCATGGACAGGTCGGTCATCCCTAGCAAGATTCCATTAAGCCCGGGCGTGCCTGCAATCGATCTGACATTCCGCGCACCTTCGAGCGTCTCGACCATCGGCAGTAGCAGGATGAGCGGCTCGATTGTATTGATAGCGGCGGACAAAGGCATTGAGGCGAAGTTAACTTGGGGCAGTCCAGCGGCAACCGAGCGCTTGCCAAGCGGCGGGTAGCGGCAGGCTCTGGCGAACGCAACAGCCTGCGCTGCATCATTTACATGGGGCATCACGATAGCCATGGCGCCGTTATCCAGCATGCGATTAGCCAGCGCATAGTCTTCACCTGGTACTCGCACAACTGGTGTCACACCTGCATCCTGCCCTGCTATGCAGATCTGCGTAGCCACGTCCAGGTGCATCGAGTTATGTTCAGTATCAATGAATAGCCAGTCGCAGCCGGCAGTCTTCATGGCGCGGCCAGTATCGGCAGTACGCGCCTGGCGAAGGCCAACGCCCCAGGCGGTCGCGCCAGATCGCATTCGGTCAAGCATGTGATTTCCACTTCCCTCAGCTGGGTTATCGGAATCTGTCGGCGTCAGGGACATGAGTTTTTTCCTCTGCAATTTTGCTCATTCTTTGCGCAATCAATAAATTAAACAATTGAATAATTCAGATAACTGTAATAACCTATATAAATGAATATAAACCTGAGGCAGGTCCGAGCCTTTCTAGCTGTTGCCCGCCATTCGAGCTTCAGCAGGGCCGCGCACGAACTGCACGTATCTCAGCCGGCACTCACTGTACAAATCCGCCAATTGGAGAAATATGTGGGGCTTCAGCTTTTTGATCGTAATACCCGCACTGTCGAAATAACTCGAGCTGGACGCGAACTGTCGCTGAAATTCGAGCGGTTGCAGGAGGAGTTTGATGTCGTCGTTGCCGAAACACGAGATATTGCGCTCGGGCGCCGCGGTATCGTCCGGCTGGCGTGCCTTCAGTCATTTGCCAGTACTGTGCTGCCTCTGGCTATTGCGCGCTTCCAGCAAGGTCACCCAAAGATAGGCTTTGCAGTTAAGGACGCATCTGGCAGTCGCACACTTGATATGGTGCGCAGCGGCGAGGTGGACTTTGGCGTTGCAGACATGCCTTCAACAGAGCCGCAACTGGATTTCACCCCGCTGCTTCAAGCGCGCCTGCAAGCTGTCCTGCCGGTAGGCCACCCGCTAGTGAATGTACGCAGACTGACGCTTAAACGCATTGCCGCCTACCCGTTAATCCAAATGGATCGAGAAACGAGTGCCCGTCGCCTTGTTGATGCTGCTTTTTCGCAAGCGGGTTGCACGCCGGTATGCAGTTGTGAGGTCGTGGCACTAGCGAGTGCGCTGGCAATGGTACGCTTTGGTCAGGGGCTTACAGTTCTGCCAGTATCAGCACGCGACGTTCCAATGCACACGGGCGTGGTCATCAAACCGATACATGACTACACGGTCACGCGCTGGATCGGCATCGTTCGCAAGATCGGACGATCATTACCACCGTCTAGCGAGGCGTTCATTGCTGATCTGATGGCTGACTGGAGGGATGAAGTGTGACTGTCGCTGATCGAATAATCCAAGAACCTACGGTGAAACAACCTGACCTGCCCCCTCCTAGCAAACTGTACCAAGTTAATTAAACACATGCCAAAGCGTCCAGAATCTGGACACCCCCTACCGGTCCAGACCATACCTACCGTCCAGACTCTGGACGCCCTGATACTGTCCAGAGCAACTCAAGCGTCCAGAGCTGGACACTTCAGTAAAAGTATGCAAAAAACTCAATTACACATTTTATTGCACATCAATCTTTTATTGCTTGTAACCTGCATAAAACAAGCATAGTTTGAAGAAACTGTTTTCTGTTAATCAGGGGGTCTCTTCTGACCGATAGAAATAAAGATAATGTTTGGTGCCATACAAATTAGTTCGACCAACTGGCATCAACTTGCCTGTTTTTTCGAGTTGTCGTTT